>JGI2924J29684_1078165_pt1 | contig 34195 bp, 29 predicted proteins | sample BenlonsequencITS_FD_29684 | JGI IMG/M metagenome (IMG submission 29684)
ACCTGACCGGTGACTTGGTACATTCAAAAAGTGACATTTTCACAGACGAGTTAAGGTGACATTTTCACAGACGATTGACAGTGAAACGGCCTGTGCCTTCCATCGAAAAGGCAATCCCGTTTCGCGTCGACCGACAAGCCCGTGCAAGCTCTGGTCCGGCTTGCGCTTGGAGGTCAAGTGAATCGGGGCGGCGCCGCGTACTTCCCGCCGGCGCGTCCGATTCCGTCGACCGACAAGCCCGTGCAAGCCCTGGTTCGGCTTGCGCTTGGAGGTCAAGTGAATCGGGAGAGCGCCTTGTGTGCAACAAGGCGCACAAGCCGGCGTCCCGTCACAGGTCGTCTTCGTCTTCGGCCTCGAGGTCTTCCGCGTCGTCCTCGAACTCTTCCTCGTCCTCCGTCTCCAGTTCGTCGTCGACTTCGATATCCGGCTCGTCGAGCTCTTCGTCGTCGATCGGAACTTCCTCGTCCACATCCGCTTCGTCGTCGGCGTCGTCGAACAGCTCTTCGCCGTCCTCGTCGTAGAGGTCGTAATCTTCTTCGTCCGTAACGTATGCTTCTTCCTCGTCGCCGTACAGATCCTCTTCCTCTTCGTCATCATCGTTGATGATGCGCGGACGCGACGCCCCGAGGGACGGATCTTCGCTCCGGTCAACCGGGTACCACCGCTTCAGCCCCCACACGTTGGAACCGACGCAGGCGAACCGGCCGTCGATGTTGATCTCCGTATAAATCTGCGCGATGACTTCGTTGATTTTCTCCTCGGAAAAGCCGCGGATCCTGCCGATCTCCTGGATCAAATCCCGGTAGTACATCGGCTCGTTGGCTGTTTTCAGAATTTCGAAGGCCAGATCGACCATCGGCATTTCTTCAATCCGTTCGGGATCGAGCTTCAATCGAATCTCGCCGCTCATCGAACACATCCTCTCGCGCAAGTCATCTAACCAGCATAGTTCTATCCATTGTCAACCTATAGTAAACCTCATTTCATTTCAAAAAGCAAGCAACGCGAAAGGGGGATCGCCGCCCGCCGGCCGCCCAATTCGGGAGAGCGGGACATCTGCTCATGCCGCTGTCCAGACGCCCTCATAGTATAAGTCCAGCATGTTCCACCCGGGAGGAATGCGCCGATGGACTTAAGCCCGGTTCTCAGATGGCTGGAGGAGAGGGCGCTGACCGCCCCGGGCCGTCAAGGAGTCCGCTGCATGCTCAGGTTTCGCCACCCCAGAGATTATCGCCGCTTCGTCCGCGAGTGGACGGCGCGGCATCCTCCCGGGCGGCCGGAAGGTCCGGCCATCCGGCTCCTTCCGCTCATCCGCGGCGTCAGCTTCATGCTTCCGGCAGGCCGTCCGGCCGGTCTGCCGTGGGCGGGATGCGCCCTCGAGCCGGACTCCCGCATCGCTGTCCACGGCACCGTTCGCAGTGCGCCCGCCGTCGAACAAGGCATTCCGTGGGGCGTGAAACAGATCCGCGCGCCGATGGCCTGGCGCCTGACGACCGGCTACCGCATCAAAGTCGGCGTCATCGACACCGGCGTCGACTTCAGCCATCCCGATCTCCGTCATTCCATTTCAAGGGGCATCAACCTGCTGGCGCGCAGCATGCTGCCGCATGACGACAACGGCCATGGCACGCACATCGCCGGCACGATCGCGGCCGCGAACCAGCTGCACGGCATGGTCGGCGTCGCGCCCCGCGCGGTCATCCACCCGGTGAAGGCGTTCGACCACAACGGCTCGGCCTACGTCTCCGACATCATTCTCGGCATCGAATGGTGCATCCGCAACCGGATGGACATCATTAACATGAGCTTCGGCATGAAGACGCGCAGCCGCGCGCTGCTGGCCGCCGTGCAGAACGCCTGGCGCGCCGGCATCATCATCGTCGCATCTTCCGGAAACGACGCGAAGCGCAAGGCGATCGACTATCCCGCCCGGTTCCCGCAGACGCTCTCCGTCGGCGCCACGACGCGGATGCGGAGAATCGCACCGTTCAGCAACCGGGGCAGTCTGGTCGACATCTATGCGCCGGGGGACAAAATCATCTCCGCCTGGCTGCGGGGCAAATACAACGAGATGAGCGGCACGTCGATGTCAACCTCCCACGTCACCGGAGCGATCGCCCTGCTGCTCGCCTACCGGCCGGGACTTTCGCCGGCCGAGATCAAGGAGATTCTGCGCAATTCGATGAATCCCCTGCGCGGCGCGAAGGCGCCGAAACGGACCGGCGAGATCGACGTGATGCGCATGCTGGCGGCCGCCGACCGGCTCGGCTGAATCTTACATCCGCTCCGGCGCCGAAACGCCGATCAGCCGCAGCACATTGGCGATGACCGTCCGGACGGCGGCCAGCAGCGCAAGCCTTGCTCCGGTCTGCGCCGCGTCGTCCGTAATGACGCGCTCCGCCTTGTAGTAGCTGTGGAACTGCGAAGCGAGTTCATACACATAGCGGATGAGACGGTGGGGCGCATAGGCTTCCGCGGCATCCGCCACTTCTTGCGGCAGCTCGCCCAGCTTGCGCAGCAGCTCAAACTCCGCCTCGGCGGTCAGCCGTGTCAGGTCCGCCTTGTCGTGGTCGACGGCGATCCCCTGCTCCTCCGCCTGCCGGAAAATGCTGCATATCCGCGCATGGGCGTACTGCACATAATAGACCGGGTTGTCGTTCGACGTGGAGACGGCGAGATCCATGTCGAAGTCGAGATGCGAATCCATGCTGCGCATCGTGAAGAAATAGCGGATCGCGTCGACGCCGACCTCGTCCATCAAATCTTCCATCGTCACCGCCTTGCCGGTCCGCTTCGACATCTTCACCTTCTCGCCGTTCTGATACAGGCTGACCATCTGGGCGATCAGGACGACCAGCCTGTCCGGATCGTGTCCGAGGGCGGCCATCGCGGCCTTCATCCGCGGGATGTACCCGTGGTGGTCGGCGCCCCAGATGTTGATCAGCCGGTCGTATCCGCGGCGGAATTTGTCCCGGTGATAGGCGATGTCCGGCGTCAGGTAGGTGTAGGAACCGTCCTGCTTGACGAGGACGCGGTTCTTGTCGTCGCCGAACCGGGTCGACTCGAGCCAGACCGCGCCGTCTTCCTCATAGACCATGCCCCGCTCCCGCAGCGCCTCCACCGCGGCCTCGACCTGGCCGGTCTCGTACAGCGACGTCTCGCTGAACCAGTTGTCGAACTTGACGCGGAACCGCTCCAGATCGCGCCGGATTTTGTCCAGCTCGCGCGTCAGGCCGTACTCGCGGAAGAAGCGCAGCCGCTCGTCATCCGGCAGCGAGAGCAGCCGGTCGCCTTCCTTCTCCGCCAGCTCCTTCGCGAAGCCGATGATGTCCTCGCCGTAGTAGCCGTCCTCGGGCATCTCCGCTTCGAGGCCGAGCTGCTGGCGGTAGCGCGCCTCGATCGATTTCGCGAGGTTCGTGACCTGCGCGCCCGCGTCGTTGATGTAATACTCGCGCGTCACGTCATAGCCCGCGAAGTCCAGCACGTTGCACAGCGCGTCGCCGACCGCCGCGCCGCGCGCGTGGCCGAGATGAAGCGAACCGGTCGGGTTCGCGCTGACGAATTCGACCTGCACCTTCTGCCCGCGGCCGATATTCACCCGGCCGTAAGATTCGCCCGCCCGGAGCACTTCGCCGATGACCGGGTAGAGATAGCTTTTGTCCAGGCGGAAATTGATGAACCCGGGCCCCGCGATCTCGGCGGATTCGATCATGGCGGCGCCCCGGTCGAGATGTTCCAGAATCGCTTCCGCGATCTGGCGCGGATTCCGCTTCGCCAGCCTCGTGAGTTGCATCGCCGCGTTCGTCGCAAGATCACCGTGCGCCTTGTCCTTCGGCACCTCCACGACGAATGCCGGCAGCTCGTCGCGCGCCGCGATCCCGGCGGCGACCGCCGCATCCGCGATGGCGTCTTTCACCCGCTGATGGATGCGTTCCAATACATGATCACTCATGATTCATCTGCCTCCCGTATCGTTAGGTTGATGACGAATTCTCCGGCATCGGCGCCCCCCGCTTCCAGCCGGTAAGCCCAGCTCCACACCATCGGAAAGCTGCGGCCGTCCGCCTCGACGCGCAGCCGGCGCGTCCTCGTTCGGAGATCAAACCGGACGAGCGGCGTCCGGTAATAGCCTCCGGTCTCAACGCCCGGCTCGAACGTCTGGGCGCTCTCGACGTCCCCCGTGCGAACAAGCCGCAGCGTCCTGCCGTCCCAGCGCAGCGTCGAGCGGATCCGGCCGTCCTCTTCCGCATAACGGAGATACAGCGCGCCGGCCTTGGCGTAGAGCCTGCCGTCGAGCACCGACCGCGCGGTCTCGCCGCCGTCCTGCCGGCTTTCGAGCGCGATCTTCACGGGCAGTCCCTCAGCCGGAATCGCAGCCAGTACCATGTCTTGCACCTCCGCGCAAAGCTCAAGAAGCCCGATCATCACAAAACCCCCGTCCCATGAAAGAGACGGAGGTTTATCCGCGGTGCCACTCTTCTGGAAGACGCGCCTCATCGTTCCCGTCTCCGCACGCCATCGTGCTTGAGATCGGGACGGGCATCTTCCCCTTGAAGCGATAACGGCGTTCTGCCGGGTTCCCCTACGGCGCCGACGTCATCCGGCGTCAGCGGTTCAGGGAACCAACTCGCGGGTGCGCTTCCTCCGCTGGGACCCGCCGGCTTCCACCGTCCCGGCTCGCTGCATGGGGCTTGATCAGCGGAGTACTCTCCCGGTCATCGTCGCTAACAGATTTCCACCATTATACTGTGCCTGCCGCCGGCTGCGCAAGAGCTGGGAGCGGATATCCATTGACCGCCGGGAATGCTAGTAGTACAATAAGCGATAACCAAGTGATTAAGTCGGATTTTGGCGACGAAACCCACACCAATCAGCAAAGAAGGGAACCAACATGTCCTCACACGTCATTGACATGGTCATGCTTCGCAATGTGTTCGGCACGCCCGAGATGCGCGCCGTCTGGTCGGACGAGAACCGGCTGCAGAAACATCTCGACGTCGAGGCGGCGCTCGCGCTCGCCGAGGCGGAACTCGGACTGATTCCTGCGGATGCGGCGAAGGTCATCGCCGAGAAGGCCAGGGTCGAACTGCTCGACCTGCAGGCGATCGCGGACGAAGTGCTGAAGGCGAAGCACTCCCTGATGCCGACGATCCGGGCGCTGCAGGCGCTCTGCGGGCCGGAGGCCGGGGAGTACGTTCATTTCGGCGCCACGACGCAGGACATCGTCGACACCGGCATGATGCTTCAATTGAAGGAAGCCCACGCGATCATCGTGCGCGATCTCTCCGCCGTCGCCCGGCAGCTCGCCCGGCTCGCCCGCGAATACCGTGACACGCCGATCGCCGGCCGGTCGCATGGCATGCAGGGGCTGCCGACGACGTTCGGCTTCAAGATCGCCGTCGTGCTGAGCGAAGTGCTCCGGCATCTCGACCGGCTGAAGGAAGCGGAAGCGCGCGTGTTCACCGGCGTCATCGGCGGCGCGGTCGGCACGTACGCGGCGTTCGGTCCGCTCGGCCCCGAAGTGGAGGCGCTCGCGCTCCGCAAGCTGGGGCTTCACGCGCCCGACATCTGCTGGCACTCCTCCCGCGACCGGCAGGCGGAATACATCGGCATCCTCGGCATGATCAGCGCCACGCTCGGCAAGCTGGGGAACGAATTCTACAACCTGATGCGCACCGAGATCGACGAGCTGGAAGAGCCGTTCACCTCGGGCAAGATCGGTTCCTCCACGATGCCGCACAAGCGCAATCCCGCGGCGCTCGAAGGCACCGCCAGCCTGGCGAAGCCGGTCCGCTACAACGTCGCGCTCGTACAAGAGGCAATGATCGTCGAGCACGAGCGGGACGCGATGTCTTGGCGGGGCGAATGGATCGCGCTGCCGGAGACGTGCATCTACCTCTCCGCCCAGCTCTCCTCGACGAAGGCGGTGCTCGAAGGGCTCGTCGTCAAGCCCGAAAACATGCGGCGCAACCTCGATCGGCTCGGCGGACTGCTGCTGTCCGAGCGCGTCATGTTCGCGCTGGCAGACCGCCTCGGCAAGCAGACCGCGCACCATGTCATCTATGAGCTGTCCATGAAGGCGGTGGAGGAAAACACGCCGTTCAAGGACGTGCTGCTGGCGGACAAGCGGGTGGCCGAAGCGCTGGACGAGAAGACGCTGGAAGAGCTGCTCGACCCTGCCGCCTACCTCGGATCGGCGCCGCAGATCGTGGACCGGGTGCTGGCCCGTGCGGAACAGTCGCCGTGGCTCAGGGAAGACTGAAATGACAACCTATTCTATAAAAGGAGGATGGTCGATATGCCGCTTCAAGCTTTGCAAGATTCGGCCGGAGCGCTCGCGCCGCATCTTGTCGCCATCCGACGCGAACTGCACATGCATCCGGAACTGTCGCTGGAAGAATTCGAGACGACCCGGCGCATCCGCGGCTGGCTGGAGGAAGCCGGCCTGAGCGTGCAGACGTTCGGCCTCAAGACCGGCCTGGTCGTCGACATCGAAGGCGCATCCCCCGGTCCGACGGTCGCCCTGCGCGCCGACATCGACGCGCTGCCCGTCACGGAAGAGACCGGCCTGCCCTTCGCGTCGTGCGAGCCGGGCAAAATGCATGCGTGCGGCCACGATTTCCATACCGCTTCGATGATCGGCGCGGCGCTGCTGCTTCACAAGCGGCGGGATCGATTGAAAGGCCGCGTGCGCATGCTTTTCCAGCCGGCCGAAGAGATCGCGGCAGGGGCCCGCGCGATGATCCGGGCCGGCGTGCTGGAAGGCGTCGACGCGATTCTCGGCATGCACAACAAGCCGGAGCTGCCGGTCGGTACCGTCGGCATCCGGACGGGCGCGCTGATGGCCAGCGTCGACCGCTTCGAGATCCGGGTGACGGGCAAGGGCGGCCATGGCGCGATCCCGGACGCCGCCGTCGATCCGATCGTCGCCGCCAGCTCCATCGTGGGCGCCCTGCAAACCATCGTCAGCCGGAACGTGAGCCCGCTGGAGAGCGCGGTCATCAGCGTCTGCCGGTTCCAATCGGGCGCGACGTGGAACGTCATTCCGGATTGCGCCGAACTGGAAGGAACCGTGCGCACCTTCAACGCCGACGTGCGCCGGCGCATCCCGGAACAGATCCGCCGGGTGGCGGAGGGCGTCGCCGCCGGTTACGGCGCGTCGGCCGAGCTGATCTGGACGGAAGGCCAGCACTTCGTCAACAACGATCCGGCGATGGCCGCCCTGATGACGCGGGCCGCCGAAGAGCTGGGCCTAACGGTGGTCGAGGCGCGGCCGACGACCGCCGGCGAAGACTTCTCCGTCTACCAGGAGCATGTCCCCGGATGTTTCATCTGGATGGGCACAAGCGGAACCGAGGAATGGCACCACCCGAAGTTCACGCTGAACGAGGATGCCTTGCCGGTCAGCGCCGCCCTGTTCGCACATGCGGCGGAACTTGCGCTTGAAACGTTGGCGTGACGGTTCGGGCGTTGATTTTTTTCCATATGAACGAGAGATGAAGGTGACCCCGCATGTCTGACTTCACTTACCGGCTCGCCGTCAAGGAGGACGCTCCGGCGCTGCTCGATCTGACGCTCCGGGCTTACAAGCCGATCCGCGAGCTCGGCATCAACTTCGCGGCCGCCACCGCCGATCTGGCGCTGGTGGAAAGCAACATCCGCAACCACATGTGCTTTATTATGGAAGAAAGCGGGAAGCCGCTCGCGACGTTGACGCTGCGGATGCCCTGGGGGCCGCAGCCCGGGCCGTTCGGCGTGCCGCACATCTGGTGGTTCGCGGTCGATCCCGACCTCGGACGCAAAGGAATCGGCTCCGCGATGCTCAGCTGGTGCGAGGAGACGATGGTCCGCGACACCCTGAAAAGTCCGGCCGTGTCGCTCGGCACCGCGAAGGAGCATCCGTGGCTCGGCGACATGTACGTGCGCAGGGGGTATGTGCCGATCATGGAGAAGGATCTGGGCAAAGGGCATACGACGATCTTCTACAAGAAGGAACTGCTTCCGGAAAGCGGGGAGACGGGCAGATGAGCGCGCCGATCTATGACGTCATGGTGGTCGGTGCGGGCTCGGCCGGCATGAGCGCCGGGTATCATCTTGCCCGGCGCGGCGCGCGCGTGCTGTTGATCGACGCCTTCGACCCGCCCCACCGGGAGGGCAGCCATCACGGCGAGACCCGGCTCATCCGCCACGCGTACAAGAAAGGCTCCGCCTATATCTCTCGCGCGCTCCGGGCGGACGAGCTGTGGCGGGAGCTGGAGCAGCTTGCGGGGACGACGCTGCTCGTCCGCTCCGGCGTGATCAACATCGCCGATCCGGAGCATTACAGCTTCGGCAGCCGCCCGGATGACGCCCGGGCGTTCGGCGTCTCCGTGGAAATGCTCGATGGGGCCGAGATGCGCAGAAGATGGCCGGGACTTGACCTGCCCGACCATTTCATCGGGATGTACGAGCCGGAAGCGGGCTATCTGTTCAGCGAGCGTGCGATCGCCGCTTATCGCGGGCTGGCGGAGGCGGCGGGCGCGAAGCTCGTGACGAACACGCCGGTGCTGCGCGTGACGGCGGATCAGGCCGGTGTCGCCGCGGAGACCGCCGAGGGCGTCTTCCGCGCGGAGAAGGCGCTGCTCAGCGCCGGCGCATGGTTCGAACAATTGGAGCCGTTCGTCCGCTTCCCCTTGCGGCCGCTGCGCATCCCGGTCGGCTGGTTCGGGACGGAATCGGCCGAATACCGCGCCGGCGAGTTTCCCGGCTTCACGCTGCATACCGCGGAAGGCGGGTTTTACGGTTTCCCCGACTTGGGCGGCGGCCTGAAGATCGGCAAGCACGACGGCGGCCGGGACTGGCGGCCCGGCGAGCCGCTGCATCCGTTCGGGCATTACGAGACGGACGAGCAGTCGCTGCGCCAGGTCGTGCAGAAGTATATGCCGCGGGCGGCGGGGCCGCTGCTGCAAAGCTCCGTCTGCAAGTACGAGTTTACGCCGGATGAAGATTTCGTGATCGACCGGCATCCGCAGCATCCGAACGTGCTCGTCATCGGCGGCTTGTCCGGCCACGGGTTCAAATTCGCCAGCGCGCTCGGCGAGATCGCCGCGGATCTGCTGCTGAACGGCTCGACCCGGTTCGATCTCGGCGCCTTCTCGCTGTCCCGGTTCATATAATTCATAGGATTTGGAAAGGAAAAGGGCTTGCCTTCCAGGCGGGCCCTTTTTCATGCGCGCAAACTTGTTGCCAGAACGGGTTGATTTGTGAAAAAATGGTGAACAAAACAGAGAAAAAACGAAAAGGGGGTTGACGGTATGGAACGGGTGCCTTTTTTCGGCTCCGAAACGGCTCCTTTCACGTTCTATTCGCCGTCCCATTGGGTGTCTCTTGTCATCATCGCGGTGGTAAGCGCATTCACCCTCGGCTGGCGCGGTCTGCGGGAGCGCCCGCGTCTCGCGGACGTCATTCGCCACGCGCTGGCCGCGATGCTGCTGCTGCTCGACATTGCGCTCCATATCTGGTATTTCGTTGCCGACCAGTGGGATCCGGCCTACACCCTGCCCTTGCACCTGTGCAGCCTGACGCTGATCCTGTCCTTCATCATGCTCTGGACCCGAAGCTATCGCCTGTTTGAATTCAACTACTTTGCCGGCATCGGCGGGGCGCTGCAGGCGCTGCTGACGCCCGCCGCCATTCTGTCGGGGTATCCGCACTTCACCTTCTTCTATTTCTTCATCGCCCATGGCGGCATCATCGTCTCCAGCCTGTTCATGATCGCCGCGTACGGCTTCCGGCCGACATGGTCTTCCATCTGGCGCACCATGCTCTGGCTCAACATCCTGCTCATCCCCATCGGCATCGTCAATGCCATAACCGGCGGCAACTACATGTTCATCGCCCGCAAGCCGGACGACCCGTCGCTGCTCGACCTGCTTGGCCCCTGGCCGTGGTACATTCTGTCGCTGGAAGGCGTCGCGCTGGTCATGTGCGTGATCCTGTACCTGCCCTTCGCCCTTCGGCCGAGGCGTTGAGTTGAGCCGCAAAGACGGCCGCAGCTCCGCTGCCAACCGACTCCCGCACGCATGCTCGTATGCGGGGGCTTTTTGTTTCGCGTTCCACTAGCGCGGGCACCGTTGACAGAACAGGTTTATTGCGATAGACTCTTCGTTAGGTCGATTATGATAAACCTACAGAAAGGCGATGGCTGCGATGGAACCGCCCAAATTGTTTGAGGCCGAATACAAGTTTGCGTGCCTGGTCTGGGATCACGAACCGATCAATTCGACGGATCTGGTGAGATTGAGCCGGGAGCAGCTCGGTTGGAAGAAATCGACGACTTATACCGTGCTGCGAAAGCTGTGCAGCAGAGGGATTCTGAAAAATGAGAATGCGACGGTCACAGCCCTTGTGAAGAAAGCCGATGTGCAGCAATACGAGAGCCGGGCGGTCGTCGACAAAACTTTCGATGGATCGCTCCCGCAGTTTCTGACTGCTTTCCTCGGCGGCAAGAAACTGACCCGGCAGGAAGCCGAGGCGTTGAAACGGATCATTGAGGAGGCGGCGGAGTGACGAACCTGTTTTTCACCGTTGTCAATATGAGCATTGCCGCCGGGTTCACGGCGCTCGTGGTGATTGCGGCAAGACTGGCGCTGCGGCGCGCTCCCGCCGTGCTGTCCTATCTGCTGTGGATTGCCGTTGCCGTCCGGCTCGTCATACCGGTTCGTCTTGCGTCGCCGCTTAGCATCATGCGGCCGATTGAGCCTCTCGCCGCGGAAGATTCGGGCTTCATGACCTTCGTGTCCCCTGAACTGAAAACGACAGCGATGGATGCCGGCATGCGGGGGATCGAGCGCATGGCGGAGACGATGATGCCCGCCGCGAAAGTGCCGGGCGTGGACATGCTGGACATGCTCATCCGGCTCGGCGGCATCATCTGGATCATCGGCGTCATCGTTCTCCTGGCCAGAAGCGCCGTGAACTATTGGAACGTTCGAAACAGCATTCGGACAGCCGTCCGCATCCGCGATCATATTTACGAGTCAGACCGGATTGACACGCCGTTCGTCTTCGGCCTGCTCAAGCCGAAAATCTACGTTCCGACAGGCCTGAGCGAACAGGAGCTGACGTACGTCCTTCTGCATGAGCAGACCCATATCGACCGGCGGGATTATGTGATCAAACCGCTGGCCTATATCATGGTAATCATCCACTGGTTCAATCCGCTGATCTGGCTGTCTTATGCGCTGATGAGCAAAGATATGGAAATGTCCTGCGACGAGAAGGTATTGGACAAGACGGGCGGCCGTCACAAGCGGCCATACGCTGCCGCATTGTTGTCGTGTGCCGTCCGCAGTTCCGGGCTTCGCGCCGGGTCTTCTCCGGCTTTTGGCGAAAACCAGGTGAAGGCGAGAATTCGCAACATTCTCGCGTACCGGAAACCATCCGCCCGGGTGATCGCCGGGTACATGCTGGCCATCGCCGTCCTGATTGCGGCGTGCTCGACAAACCCGAAGATGGTGCAGCCGGTGCCGCACACCGACCGGCAGACGTTCTATTCCGGTTACAACCTGACCGAGTTGATGAACAACAAGACGTTGTACGTGGGCCATGCCGGCAAAGTCGGCGGTCTCATCCACGGCATGCCCGAACCGGAAGGCTTGGACTGGAACGGCATCGAGCTGCAGACAACCGAACCGCCTTACGGCGTGATCATCCGTTACCAAATGAATGCAGCCGCCGATCAGGCAGAGACAGGAGACGCCGCCTACGAGACATTCTGCCGCAACGCCGTTCTGCTCTTCAGCCTGATCGACAACGTCGACCGCATCAGCCTTTCGATCGGCGATCAGACGAGCCCGGACGGCAGCGCCTCGTACAGCATGACGGTCACGCGGGAACAGGCCGAAGCTTGGCTCGGCGGCGATGTCCGGCCTTACAGCGCGGACGCATCCGGCCTGCAACGGCTGATTGACCAAGTCAACCGCCTGTCCTTCGATTTCTCGCAGTCATAAGAAAAGCCCCAACCCGTCAAGGTTGGAGCCGTGTGAAAGTCCCGGCCGGTGTGCCGGGACTTTCGCTTATGCACCGGTCCGTCATCCTTCGCCGAGCAGACCGATGAAAGGCCTCACATCCCGCGCCTCATCCAGGCGCAGCACCTGTTCCCGTATGGCCGCCGCGTTCGGACCGGTCACGACTTCTTCGAACTTGCGCTCAAGCTCCGCCTCCGTGACCGGATTGCCGGGGGAGCCCTTCGGGCGGTCGCCGACGGCGGTCACCGTCCCGCCGTCCGTGAGCGTCACCGTGATGCGCGTGTACCTCACGCCCGGCGGCTCGTCCATTACGTTCGTGCGCCGCATCCGGTCCATGTAGGCCCGGATCTCGCCGTCGATCGGCACCCGCTGGAAGTCGCCGGCGCGGATGCCCCGGCCGCTCAGGATCAGCGCGGCGATATACTCGATGCTGAAGCGGCCCTCTTCGCCGTTCAAGGGGCGTTGATGGATGAGCGCCGCGTCGCTCCGCCCGGTGAAGGCGATCTCGATCGCTTCGATCCGGTCGAGCGGAATCCGGCCGAGCTGCTCGGCCGCGTGCCAGCCGAAATACGCCGCAGAGCAGAACGGGTACAGCTTGTGCCACAGGCCGGGGCTGACGATCCGCGGGACGGCGTCCTCGCGCAGCAGTTCGGCGCGCGCCCGCTCTTCGCCCTGGCCGAACACGGCGAAATAGCCGAGCCGGCCGTCCAGGCTGGCGCGGCTTCCCTGCACGTCCGCTTCCGCGAGCAGCAGCGACCGGATCCCTGCGGCCGCAGCCAGCCCGGCATGGAGCGGCTTCGTCTCCGTGCCGAAGTGGACGCGCAGTCCGCCGGCCTGCGTCGCGGCGAGCCCAAGCGCCAGCGCGGCCCGCTCCGCCGGCCAGTCCAGGTAATGCGCGCCGGCGATCGCCGCCGCCAACGCGCCCGCCGTCGCCGTGTTGTGAAACCCGCGCTCATAATGTTCATTCGACAGCGCCAGCGCGATGCGCGCCATCGCTTCAACGCCGACGATATACGCTTCGAGGAAACGCCGGCCGTCGCCGCCGCGGTCGCCGAGCGCGATGAGCGCCGGCAGAATGACGGTGCTCGGATGGCCGCGCACCTCCGCATGCACATCATCATAATCGAGCGCATGGCCCATGAAGCCGTTGATGAGCGCCGACTGCCCGCGATTGACGCGGCACCCGTGGAACAGCACCGGCGCAAGCGGCCGGCCGCCTTCCTCGTCCGCCGCCCGGATCAGCTTCATAACGCCGGCATCCGCCCTCCCGGCGAAGGCGGATGCGATGTAATCCAATATGCCGTACTTCGCTTTCTCCAGACTCTCCCCGGAGAAAGGCATGCGCCACAGCTTGTCCAGGAACGCCAACGTCAGACTGTCCGCCATCGTCACCGCTTCCTGTTCGCGTGGAATGTCCGCAGGAACTGCTTCGTCCGCTCTTTCCGCGGGTTATCGAGCAGCTCGGCCGGCGGGCCCTGCTCCACGATGTTGCCGTCCGCCATGAAAATGACGTGATCGGACACATCCCGGGCGAAATCCATCTCGTGCGTCACGATGATCATCGTCGTATCCATCTCGGCAATCTTCTTGATCGTCTGCAGCACTTCCGACACGAGCTCCGGGTCGAGGGAAGACGTCGGCTCGTCCAGCAGGATGGCGTGGGGCCTGAGCGCGAGCGCCCGGGCGATGCTGACGCGCTGCTGCTGGCCGCCGGAGAGCGTGGCGGGATAGTTGTCCCGCTTGTCTTCCAGGCCGACCTGCCGGAGCAGCTCCATGCCGAGCTCCTCCGCCTGCTTCTTCGGCATCTTCTTCACGACGATGAGCGATTCCGTCACATTCTGCAGAGCGGTCTTGTTCTTGAACAGATTGTAATTCTGGAAGACCATCGCGGTCTGCAGGCGAAGCTGCCGGATTTCCTTGTTCGTGCATTTTTCCGCGTCGACCCGCACGCCGCCGATCTCGATCACGCCGGCTTCCGGCCGCTCCAGGAAGTTCAGGCAGCGGATGAGCGTCGATTTCCCCGATCCGGACGGACCGATGATCGACAGCACTTCGCCGTCCTTCACCTCGAAGTCGATGCCGTTCAGCACGACGAGGTCGCCGAATCGTTTCTTGAGGTTTGTCACTTTGATCATGGCCAATCAACCTTCATGTCCGATATGGGCGATCCAGATAGTTCTCAAGCTTCTGCTGCAGATACGTATAGACGATGATCAGCAGCCAGTAGATCAAGGCGACCGCCAGATAGGCTTCGAAGAACCGGAACGATTCGGCGGCCTGCATCTTCGCTTCGGCGAAAATCTCGACCACCCCGAGCGTGAACGCCAGGGACGTCTCTTTGATCAGGCTGATGAAAATGTTGCCGGTGCCGGGCAACGCGTTGCGCGCCGCCTGGGGCAGAATGATCCGCCGGTACGCCTGAAGCTTCGTCATGCCGCCGGTGATGCATGCTTCCATCTGCCCTTTGTCCACCGAGAGGAACGCCGCCCGGAAAATCTCGGCCAGAAACGCCGCCTGCTTGAATCCGAATCCGATAACGGCCGCCGTTACGGCATCCATTTTGGTGAATACCGGGAACAGCTGCGGCAGGCCGTAGTAGATCAGGAACAGCTGCACCAGCATCGGAATGGCGCGGAAGAAAGAAATATAGACGGCCGCTCCCGAACTGAGCAGCCGGTTCCTGCTGTTGCGGGCGAGAGCCAGCACCAGCCCGACCGCGATCGCCAGAATCATGGCGAGCACCGCCATGAGCAGCGTGATCGGGATGTACTGAATGATCCTCGGCAATATTTCAATGATGTAGGATGGATCGAAATTCACGTCTATCGCCCGCTCCCATGCGCTTTCGCGCGGTTCAGATTACTCGCTCTTCGTCGTGACGTCCTCACCGTAGAAATACTTCTCGGAGAGCTTCTTCAGCGTGCCGTCCTCCCGAAGCTTCTCGATTTCGGCGTTGAACTGCTCGATCAGCTTCTGGTTCTTCTCGCTCTTCACGAACGGGAACGCGACATCCTCATAGTGGAACGGTTCGCCGACGAACTTGAGCGGCAGATTGTTCTTGTTGATCTCGGCGATCAGATTCGCCTTGGATTGCACATAGCCGTCGACGCGCTTGTTCAGGACATCGTTCTGCGCGCCGTCGCGGTTCTCGTACGTCCGGACATTGATCTCGGGATCGTAGTTCTGCAGGTTCTTCACGTTCTGCGAACCGAGCACGCCGGCGACCGTCTTGCCCTTCAGGTCCTCCAGCGTGTTGATGTCCGTGTTGTCCACGTGTGTCACGATCGCCACGCCGGCGTACGAGTAAGGCACGGTGAAGTCAAACTTCTGCTTCCGCTCCTCCGTCACCGCCACGACGTTGGCGACCGTGTCGATCTTGCCGGTCTCGAGCTGGCCCATCAGGCCGGAGAAATCGGTGTTAACCCATTCTACCGTATAGCCGAGATTGGCGGCAATGGTTTCGAGGACTTCGACGTCAAAACCGACCAGCTTGTCCCCGTCCTTGTAGCTGTTCGGGAACGACTGGCCCGTCGAGCCCGCGCGGAGCACTTTCTTGTCGTCATCGCCGCCGGACTTGCCGGAAGAGCAGGCTGCAGCCAATACGCTGAACAGCAGCACGACGGCCAAAGTGAAGTACAGCTTTTTCATGGTGTGGTTACCCCTTTTGTTGAAAATTATCGAATTTCCGACCGTATTAAGCTTACGATTTCCGATTGGTTTAGTCAAATTAAATTTTTCCCCGGAGATCAATTTTTTTTGATGAAAAAGACCCTGCCCGCGTCGCCGCGGCAGAGCCGGATGACTCCTGGTTCAACCGTTGATCCGTTGCTTGTTCTCGTAAGCCAGCGACACCAGCGCCACATAGAACGGCTGAATATTGAATTTTTTGCTGAACTCGAACCGGTAGCTTGCCGTCTGCAAGTTGTTCGCTTTGTAATAGGGAGAGGTGATGTAATGGATCGTCAACTCGCTGTCGTCGAACCCGGTGCCGGCCGTTTCCATCGTGACATCGTAGATCGAATCCAGGTCGATGGAGACGACGCGCGTCTTCTTCCCGGTCACGCCTTGATGGTCGAACAGGATGAGCCGCTTGTCCGTCAAGATGAACGTGTCGCGTACCAGCCGGAACCCGGTCTGGACGGTCTCCCCGGGCATCAGGTATGCGCCGTACTGCTGCTGCAGTTCCCGGGGTGAAACCTCGGTATAGTTGCCGAACAACCCGCTGAACAGCGACACGGCGATCCCTCCTTATGATCTGTCCGCACCGCGAATAACATGTAATCGATTGTAGTTCAATATTCTATCACTTTTGCGTCAAATTGTGGAATGTTCAAACCCCGGAGGAATATCTTCCTCCGGGGCCCGCATGAGCCGATATCGATCTTCTGCCGTGCTTATTTCACGAAACCGAGCAGCATCTCCCGCACGATCTTCGAAGCGGCGATTTGCGTCTGCTCCGTCGGATCGTAGGCGGGCGCCACTTCCACCAGGTCGCAGCCGACGACCCGCGCGTCGGAGCGCGCGATCGCATGCACGGCATCCAGCAGCTCCTTCGACGTGATGCCGCCCGCTTCGGCCGTGCCGGTGCCGGGCGCGCAGGACGGATCGAGCACGTCGATGTCGATCGTCACGTACACGGGCCGGCCCGCCAGCTCGGGCAGCGCGCGCTTCAGCGGCTCCAGCACTTCGAACGGATGGAAGTTCACGTTCTCCCGTCCGTACGCCCACTCCTCGCGCGAGCCGGAGCGGATGCCGAACTGGTACACGTTCTTCCCGCCGATGAGCTCCGCGACTTTGCGGATCGGCGTCGAGTGCGACAGCGGCTCGCCTTCGTACTGCTCGCGCAGGTCCGCGTGCGCGTCGATATGGATGACCGCCAGATCCGGATACTTCGCGTAGACTTCGCGGATGATCGGCCACGAGACGAGGTGCTCGCCGCCGAGGCCGACCGGCAGCTTCCCGTCCGCCAGAACGCCCCGCACGAATTCGCCGATCATCTCCAGGCTGCGCGCCGCATTGCCGAACGGCAGGAGCAGATCCCCCGCATCGAAATAGACGATGTCTTCGAGGCTGCGGTCCAGATACGGGCTGTACTCTTCCAGGCCAACCGACGCCTCGCGGATGCGCGGCGGGCCGAAGCGCGAGCCCGGGCGGAACGAGACGGTGAAGTCCATCGGCATGCCGTAGATGACCGCCTTCGCCGATTCGTAATCTTCGGAGCTCAGAATGAACACGTTGCCGGAATATTTTTGATCCAGCTTCACACCGGTTTTCCCCTTTCCATCAAGAACGCCGCCCCGAAGCGGGACGGCCGTCCGAACGCTCGCATTCCGCTTATTTCACCAGATCCTCGACGAACTTCGGCAGCACGAATGCCGCCTTGTGCAGCCGGGGCGAGTAATATTTCGTATCGATCTCGGGAATCGACGATTCGTCCACATCCAGCGGGTCGTATTTCTTGCTGCCCAGCGTGAACGTCCACAGCCCGCTCGGATAGGTCGGCACATTCGCCCAGTAGGTGCGCACGATCGGGAACACCGCCTTGACGTCCCGGCTCACGCTGCGGATGAGATCCGCCTTGAACCACGGGTTGTCCGTCTGCGCGACGAACATGCCTTCTTCCTTCAGCGCGTCGTAGATGCCCTGGTAGAACCCGCGCGTGAAGAGCTGCACCGCCGGCCCGACCGGCTCGGTCGAATCGACCATGATGACGTCATACGTGTTCTTGTGATCGTGGATGTGCATGAATCCGTCGTTCACGATCACCTGTACGCGGGGATCGTCCAGACCGGACGCGATTTGCGGCAGATAGCGCTTCGAATATTCGATCACCTTGCCGTCAATGTCGACCAGAACGGCTCGCTTCACTTTCGGATGTTTCAGAATTTCGCGGATGACGCCGCCGTCGCCTCCGCCGACCACCAACACATGCTCCGGATTCGGATGCGTGAACAGCGCCGGGTGCGCCACCATTTCGTGGTACACGAACTCGTCACGGTCCGTGGTCATCACCATGCCGTCGAGGAGCAGCATCGTGCCCCATTCCTCGGTCTCCACCATGGCGAGATCCTGGAAGTCCGTCTGTTCGCGGACATACGTTTCCTTCAGCTTCATCGTGATGCCGTAATGGTCAGTCTGTTTCTCCGTAAACCATATCTCCGTCACGAGGACGATCCCTTCTTCCTGTAGGATTTCAACCTGTATTATAGAGTTTCAATGGGAAAAAGCAACATGCTCCCCGCCCCGCTTCAAAATGTTTTTTCTTCCGGGAATGCCGACCGCCTCCAAACCCGCATGAATAACGCCGTCTTTCGATTTCCATACTAAGGAACATGAAAGATTGCGAGCGGAAAGGACGGTGGCGAACATGGCGGATCAGTCGAACAACCGCCCGCAGACCGCGGAAGAGCGCGAGAAACAGAAGAAACGGCTGCTCCGGGCCGAGCGGCGCGTGATCCGGCGTGCCCGCCTCCGCGTCTGGGCCGCGGTCTTCGCCTTCCTCCTGCTGCTCGCCGCCGGCGGGCTGATCGCCGGCTGGATCTGGCTGAGCACGCAGTCGCTGCCCGCCGCATTCATCAGCCAGACTTCGTATATCTACGACAGCCGGGGAGGCGTCATCGACACGCTTCACGCCGGCGGATACCGGCATTCCGTCGAACTGTCGGAAATTTCGCCGTACCTCGTGCAGGCGACGCTCGCCATCGAAGACCGCCGCTTCTTCGAGCATCACGGCATCGATCTGCGCGGACTTGCCCGCGCGGCCCTCGTCAACCTGCGCAGCCTGTCGGCGAAGCAGGGCGCGAGCACGCTGACGCAGCAGCTGGCGCGCAACCTCTGGCTGTCCCACGAGCGGACCTGGTCCCGGAAACTGCAGGAAGCCGTTTACGCGGCGCAGCTTGAAATGAAATACGACAAGACGGAAATTTTGACGATGTATCTGAACCAGATCTACTACGGCCACGGCGCCTACGGCGTCGAAGCCGCCGCGGAGCGCTACTTCGGCAAGCACGCTTCCGAACTGTCGCTCGCGGAGAGCGCCATGCTGGCCGGCGTGCCCAAGGGGCCGCGGTATTACTCGCCTTACCGGGACATGAAGAACGCGAAGGACCGGCAGCGCCTCGTGCTGAACGCCATGGTGGAACAGGGCGTCATCACGCGGGAGGAAGCCGACGCCGCGTTCCGCGAGCCGCTGAACTTCCGTCCGCTCGAATCGGATGCGGACGACGGATACGCGCCGTATTTCCGCGATTACGTCCGGATGGTCGCCGTCGAACAGCTCGGCATCGACGAGCGGCTGATTGCCGAAGGCGGCGTCCGCATCTACACGACGCTCGACCCCGACATCCAGACAGCCGCCGAAGAAGCGGTGAAGAACGGCATTCCGGCGGGCTCCGAACAGCAGGCGGCGCTCATCGCGATCGATCCGCGAAACGGCCATATCAAGGCGATGGTCGGCGGCCGCGACTACAACACGAACCAATACAACCGCGTCTTCGCGACGACGCGCCAGCCGGGGTCCTCCTTCAAGCCGTTCGTCTACCTGACGGCGCTCGAGAACGGCATGACCCCGGTCACCCGCTTCCGGAGCGAACCGACCGTCTTCACGTACGACGAAGGCCGCAAGACGTACGAGCCGCGCAACCATAACGATCATTATGTCATGGACGAGATCGACATGCGGACGGCGATCGCAAGTTCGGACAATATCTATGCCGTCCACACGATTATGGCGGTCGGGCCGGAGAACGTCGTGGCGACAGCCCGCCGCTTCGGCATCGACAGCCCGATGCAGCCGGTGCCTTCGCTGGCGCTCGGCACGTTCCCCGTCAGCCCGTTCGAGATGGCGTCCGCGTTCGGCGCGCTGGCCGCCGGCGGCGTCCGGCACGAGCCGGTCGCGATCCTGCGCATCGAGGATCGCTCGGGACGCGTGCTGTATGAGGCGAAGCCGTCGGCGGTGCAGGCGGCGTCGCCCGCGCATGCGTACGTCATGACGCGGCTGCTCGAGAGCGTGTTCGAGCCGGGCGGCACGGCGCATCGCGTGTCGGCCGCCATCAAGCGCCCGGTGGCCGGCAAGACCGGCACGACTCCCTACGACGCCTGGCTCGTCGGCTACACGCCGGAGCTGTCGGCAGCCGTCTGGGTCGGCTACGACAAGGCGCGCACGATCACGCAGGCCGAGGCGCACCGTGCGGCGCCGATCTTTGCGGACTTCATCGAGCGGGCGCTCGCCGGCGTGCCGCCGAAGATGTTCCCGATGCCGGACGGCGTCGTGACAGTGTACATCGATCCCGAAACCGGCAAACTTGCGGGCGAGACGTGTCCGCAGCGGCGTCCGGAGACGTTCATCGCGGGCACCGAGCCGGTCGAGTATTGCGACGCGCATGACGCAGCAGGCGAAGAAGAGCCGGACTCCGCCCGGGCCGACCAGGAAATCCGCCGCTCCTGGTGGGAAGATCTGAAGCGTTGGTGGCTCGGATAGCCCGGAAGGAGGAATACGCCGGAGCTTGTCGAATTTACCTCTACAATGAGGTGATTGTCATCGCTAGGGAACGCAAGTTTACGACCGACGACCTGTTCCGGGAGACCGGGCACGTGCTGCTCGCGCAGGGCTACGAAGGCTTCACCTTCAGCATCCTGGCCGAACGTCTGCAAGTCTCGAGAGGCGCGCTGTACAAGTACTACGACAACAAGGACGAGCTCATCTCCGATTTCATGATCCACGAGATGGACCGTTTTCTGGCCGAATTGCGGGAGATCGACAACTGTCCGGACTTTGAATCCCGGTTCCGGTATCTGCTCGATCTCATCTTCAAGCGGAGGACGATCCACCAGCTGATCAGCAGCGTCCAGCAGATTCCGAGGTCCGGAAACGCGAAAGTGAAGGCGAACCTTGCGCGGCTGGACCAGCTTCATCTGGACATGTACGCGCGCCTCGGCTCGTTCGTCGGGCAGGGACGGCGGGAAGGAAAACTGCGTTCCCATCTGCCCGACGGGCTGGTGCTCGGCTTCATTTTTCAGTCCATCATGATCCCCAATCATTCGGGCATTCCGTATGAGGAATGGGTGGCGGCCATCGAGGACATCATCCGGCACGGCATCATGGCCTGATTGACAGCGATGCTGCACAAGGCCATAATAAGAGAATGGCAAGCGAAGTTGCGCTTTGCATTCTTTTTTACCCAAAGTGACACATTTGTCACTTTAATCAAGCCATCCCGATTACGGAAGCAGGAGGACCCGTACATGAAATCGTTGCTGCTTCGCATAACGGACTTCGTGTCCACGAAGAGGGGGATGCGGATTACGCTCGGCGTGTGGCTTGCCGTCACGCTGCTGCTCGGCGGGCTGGCGCCGGGCGACGATCCTGATCTCGTACGTGTCCGCGCTCGGGCTCGGCCTGTTCCTGACCGACCTCTTGTTCGGCATCGACACGTACAGCACGCGGATCCCGGTGTACGCCTTCGTCTTCCTGGTGGCGCTCGGGATCGACTACAACATCATCCTCGTGTCGCGGTTCCAGGAGGAACGGCGGCGCCATCCGGTGCGGAAGGCGGTGGAAATCGCCGTTGCGAAGACCGGCGGCGTCATCTCCTCGGCCGGCCTCATTCTCGCGGCGACATTCGCCGTCCTGATGACCCAGCCGGTGCAGGTGCTGTCCGTCTTCGGCTTCATTACCGCCGTGGGCATTCTGCTCGACACGTTCCTCATCCGGGGATTCCTGCTGCCGTCACTGATCGTGTTGTTCGAGAAGGACAAATAAGAAGAGGCCGACCGGGAACTGTTGCCCCGGTCGGCCTCCTTTCAATATCGTGCAATAATGCACCCTGTCCGAAACGACACCGCTGCCAGTCACACATCCAGCGCCTGCTTGAGCTCCTCCGGCGAACGCTCCCACCATTCCGCGTTGTGGCGGATCAGCAGATCTTTCAGCGCCTTTTTCTCCTCCGCCGACAATTCGTCCAGCATGAACCTGCGCTTGATCGCGTAATCCAGCCGGTTCACGTGGTCGGCGAGAATCTTCCACCCGCGCCGCGCTTCCGAATCGATCAGCATCTCGCAGGCGGTCGCGCCCGCGTAGTACGCTCCCTCACCGCTCCGGTCGACCGCGACCCAGACGACCCACACCTTCCGGCCGTTCGGCACATCTTCCTTGTTCGGGCTGAACTTGATGCCGCGTTCCACCCTGCTCTTCGCATGCATGGCGCCGATGTCGATATAGGCTTCGCCGCCGTCGATGATGACGGAGGACACATCGTTCAGATTGATGCTCCCCGCGCCGAATCCTTTATGCGTCTGCGTGCTGACGACATTGAACGCCAGCGTGCGCTTCTTCTGCGAACCGCTGTCTTGCTGTTCCACGAAAAATGTCCCCGCCTTCCTTGCTGGGTTTGTCAATCATTTTAGCTAATAATCCGCCCGTAGCCAACATATACATGCCGTAGATGCTTGTCAACGGGAGGTAATCGGTCCATGCAGCTCAACGCCCGCACCCGAATCGCCCTGATCGCGGCGGCTGCCGTGCTCGCGCTCGCTTTGTTCGGACAAGAGTTCCGCACCGCCTGGCTCTCCCAATATACGTACGCGTCGGCCATCTCATCCGGCGATCCCAAGACTGCGAAGCCGGCTCCCGGGGCAGCGGCCGCGCCGCCTTCGGCTTCCGCTCCGGAGACGGTGCAGAGACCGAAGCCGGCCGCGCTCGCGAGGCGCGTCGTCGAGTATCACATCGACGTCCGGCTGGACGCCGAGGCGAAGACGCTGCATGGCGAGCAGACCGTCACATGGACCAACCCCGGCGCGAAAACGGTATCCGAACTTTATTTTCACCTGTATCCGAACGCCTTCGAGAGCCCGCAGACCACGTTCATGCGCGAGTCCGGCGGCCGGCTCCGGAACGACCGGGCGGTGCCGGAGAGCGTCGGCGGCATCACGCTCCGCTCCATCATCGCCGAGGACGGCGAGAACCTGCTGCCCCGGCTGCAGTACGTCAGCCCGGACGACGGCAACCCGAACGACCGGACGCTGGCAAGATTGCGCCTGTCGCAGCCGGTGCCGCCCGGCGGCAGCGTGACGCTGCGCATGCAGTTCGACGTGAAGCTGCCGCGCGTGTTCGCCCGCATGGGCTATGCCGGTGATTTCGTCATGGCCGGCCAATGGTTTCCGAAGATCGCCGTCTACGAGACGAAGGGGACGCGCGGCCGGAAACAGGAAGGCTGGAACGCGCACCAGTATCACGGCAATTCCGAGTTCTACAGCGACTTCGGCATCTTCAGCGTCAAGATCCGCGTGCCGGAGAACTACAAGACGGCGGCCACCGGGTTCCTCGCGGAGACGCCGAAGATCGAAAACGGCATGAAAACGTACCATTATTACGCCGACGACGTGCACGATTTCGCCTGGGCGGCTTCGCCGGATTTCATCTACAGCGAGGAATCGTATTCCGCGAAAGGCATCCCCGGCGTACGGATCAAGCTGTACCTCGATCCGCTGCACGCCCATCTGCGGGAGCGCTACATGCACGCCGCCAAATCGTCCCTGGCGAAATACGCGGAATGGTACGGCGCCTATCCCTACTCCACCCTGTCCATCGTCGTGCCGCCGAAGGGCGCGGGCGGCGCGGGCGGCATGGAATATCCGACGCTGATCACCGCGGCGTCCGCCGAGGAAGAAAACCCGGGCTTCGAGCTGGAACGGACCGTCGTGCACGAGGTCGGCCACCAATACTGGTACGGCATGGTCGCCACGAACGAGTTCGAAGAAGCCTGGCTGGACGAAGGGTTCACCTCCTACGCCGAGGACAAGGTGATGGACGCCATCTACGGCATCTCGCCAAACTTGCCGGTCGAGGCGGTATACCTGACCGATCCGGCGCCGCTGGACCAGCTCTCCTGGAAATACCGCAGCCACGAGCATTACGCCGAGAACGTCTATCTCCGGGCGAAACTGGTGCTGCTCGGCATCGAACGGAGGGCGGGAGAACGGAAAATGCGCGCCATCATGCGGACGTATTTCCAGACCTACAAGTTCAAGCACCCGTCATCCCGCGACTTCCAGCGCATCGTCGAAAAAGTGACCGGCACCGACTGGGACGACTACTTCGGCGCGTTCGTGTACGGTGGAGAGGCGGCCGACGTGGCGATCGAATCGGTCCGGACTGCGCCTTCGGAATCGAACGGATCGCGGCAATATGAATCGGTCGTCACCCTGTCCCGCACCGGCGCCTATACCGGCCCCATCGCCGTCTTGCTGCAGTTCGCCGACGGGTCGGTCTCGACGCATGTCTGGGACAGCGACAGCGCCAGGACCGAGATCCGGGTCACCCGTCCGCATCCGCTCGTCTGGGCGGCGGCGGACCCGAACCGGACGAACCTGCTCGACAACCGGCTGTACAACAACTTCATGAAAGCCGAGCTGCCGCGGACGACACGGAATCGCTGGAATCTCGGCGCCGCGAAGCTGCTGGAAACGATCATCGCCCGGTTCGGATGGTAATGGGAGGAGGACCGCCATGAAAACCTATGTGATCAACGGATGGAACCGCACCGTGCGGCACGCCGGCATCATCGTCCTCCTGTTCGTCTATCAGTTTCTGTGGGGATTCTTCCTCTACCGGGCGATCGACGGCGTGCTGGTCCCGCTCCTGAAGCGGTACCCGGATCCATTGGCCGCCAAGGGGGCCGTGGAGCTCTTCCTTGTCGAAGCGCAGTTCCGGATCATGAAGACCGATCTGCTCGTTCCCTACGGCCTGGCGCTGGCCGGTCTGCTCGCCGTCCGCATGCTGCTCACGCCGTTCATCAACGCCGGACTGTTCCACTCGCTGCAGCATGCGACGAAGGAGCGCGGCACCACGTTTTTCTCCGGCATCCGGGCCGCCTGGAAGCGCATCGCCCTCATCTACGCCGCCGAACTCGCCCTGATCCTCGCGCCGCTCGCCTGGCTGCTGCCGCTTGCGCGCCGCGCGTTCTTCGACAGCGCCGGATGGGGCGACCTGCTGTGGGCGGTGCTGCCCGCCGCGGCCGCCTGGCTGGGGTGGTGCCTGCTCATCCGCCTGGTCTCGCTCGGCATGCAGTTCGGAGCGGCGGCGGGTGACGGGATGCTGCCGTCGCTGTCCGTCACGATCCGCAGCCTGCCGATGGCCGCCGCGGCGGCGCTCACGGTATGGGCGATCGGCGCCGCGACCGGTCTCGTCTCCACCGCCGTGTCGATGATCTGGGCCGGGCTGTTCGCGCTCATTCTGCACCAGGCCCAGCAATTTTTCCGCACCTGGTTCAAAGTATGGACCTTCGCCGCGCAATATGAAGCGTGGCAATCGAAACGGCAGCCGGCCGCTTGACTGCCGGTCCGGCCCCGCAGCGGCCCGCCGCAAACCGAAGCCGACATATCCGGACACTAGCCCGGACATGTCGGCTTTTTCTTTTTCCATTCACCTTTTCATGAGAAAAATTCGCCTTTTTATGAGGGGGGTTCGGTGTTTTATGAGAGAATTTTCGTGTTTTTATGAGAGGATTCTCATTTTAATTTGGAAGGATTTCACGAGCGGAAAGCGAATTCGTAGGACCGTTGTGAAAAATGCCGAATTCCCGTCGAACGGGAAGCGGGGGAACCAATCCGGGTGAACGGACTCTGCGCTGCCGGGCGGCATGCGCCGGAAGAGTCCCAGGGAGCCTTCGACCGAACCCCACAGCTAACCTCGCAGGCATCGGAAGGAGTTCTCGCATACGTGAAACGACTGGCGGTATCCTTCACGGCGCTGCTTGCCATTGTATTTGCTTTCACGACGGCTGGCGCCTCTGCCGGATCGAAGATGGACGCAGTAATCGATGAACTGCTCGGCACTCCGTACAAGTACGGCGGCACCACGACCAAAGGATTTGATTGTTCCGGTTTTACCGCTTATGTATTTGCGAAGTTCGGCATCGAACTGCCGCACAGTTCCTCCGCCATGGCAGAAAAAGGCGAAAAGATCGCGAAGGAAGATCTCCGCGAAGGCGACCTCGTCTTCTTCAACACGAGCGGCAACGGCATCTCCCACGTCGGCATCTATGTCGGCGACGGCAAGTTCGCCCACGCCTCCACGTCGAAAGGCGTCGTTATTACCGCGCTGTCGGACAAGTATTACGCGAAGCGGTATGTCACCGCGCGCCGCATCCTGGGCGACAGCGCCTACGAGAAGATCGCCGTCGAGCAGCCGGCTGTGCAGGAGCAAGCAGAGAAAGCCGCAGGCGCGGCGGAAGGTACGGAAGCTTAACCGTAAACCGGGCGGAACGGTCCGGCAAGCATCAGAACCCGCAGGGTCTCCCCGAGAGCCCGGCGGGTTCTTGCGTTTTGCCCGGACACGCCGGATTGTGTGCGAATGCCGGATTGGTTATGCTGGGAGTGCGGAATGTTTTTTCGTGCAACGATGCAAGGAGGCGAAGGGCATGACGGATTTCGGCGGGCAGCCGCTGCCGCCGGAGCTGGAGGGGTTCCATCCGGTTCTCGCGCAATGGTTCTTCCGTTCCTTCGGAGAACCGACTCCCGTGCAGCGGGAGGCTTGGGACGCCATCCGCACGGGACATCACGCGCTGATTGCCGCGCCGACCGGTTCCGGGAAGACGCTGGCGGCGCTCCTGCCCTGCCTCGATCATTGCATCCGGACGAAGACCGGGCAAGGCGCCGGTTCCGGCGTGAAAGTCGTCTATATCACGCCGCTGAAAGCCCTGAACAATGACATTCATCACCACATTGCCGAATTCGCCGAGGCGATCGACCGGCTGGCCGCGGAATCCGGACAGCCCTGGCCCGGCCTGCGCGCGGCCGTCCGCACCGGCGACACGACCGGGGCGCAGCGCGCCGCGATGCTGCGGCGGCCGCCGGACGTGCTCGTGACGACGCCGGAGTCGCTGTATATCCTGCTTCTGTCGGAGAAGGGCCGGCGGATGCTGCGGACGACGGAGAAAGTGATCGTCGACGAGATCCACGATCTGGCCGCGGACAAGCGCGGCGCGCATCTGTCGCTGACGCTCGAACGGCTCGCTGACCTCTGCCCGGCGCGGATCCAGCGGATCGGCGTGTCGGCGACGCAGAAGCCGCTTGCGCGCGTCGCCCGCTTCCTCGCCGGCTGGGAAGAGCCCCGGGAGGCGCTGCCCGTGCCGGGAGACGGCGGCCGGTCCGCCGCGCCGGCTGATGCGGGCGCGGCCGAAGAATTTGCGCACCCGTACGGATACCGGCCGCGGCCCGTCAAGATCGTGGAGAGCCGGATGGAGCGGAAGATCGAGCTGACGGTGACGCTTCCCGGGCAGCCGCCGGGCAGCCGGAAGATTGAACTCGTCTGGAAGCCGATCGTCGAGCGCCTGATGCAGCTGATGGAAGGCGCCCGATCCGTCATCATCTTCGTGAACAGCCGGCGGCTGGCCGAACGGCTGACGCTTCACCTGAACGACCATGCCGGGTTCGAGATGTCGATGTCGCATCACGGCAGCGTCAGCCGCGAGCGCCGGCTGGAGATCGAGAGGCGGCTGAAATCGGGCGATCTGCGCGTCATCGTCGCCACCTCGTCGCTGGAGCTGGGCATCGACATCGGTCATGTCGACCTCGTGATCCAGCTCGATTCGCCGCTCTCCGCGGCGGCCGGCATCCAGCGGTTCGGCAGGGCGGGCCATGCCGTCGGCGGTGTAAGCCGCGGGGCGATCGTCGCGCGCACCCTCGAACAGCTGCCCGAGATCGCCGTGCTTACCCGGCGGATCATCGAGCGCGACATCGAGCCGATCGAGCCGCCCCGGGATCCGCTTGACGTGCTGTCGCAGCACGTCGTCGCGATGGCGGCCGCATCGCCGGACGCGCTCGCCGTGAACGAGCTGCATCGGCTCATCATCCGCAGCGACAGCTTCCGGTCGTTCCCGCCGGAGCGGCTGCACGCCGCGCTGCTCGTGCTCGGCGGACGATATCCGTTCGTGCGGCCGCTGATCGAATACGACAGCCTGACCGGCCGCATCTCCCGGCGGGGAAGCAGCGCCATGGCCGCGCTGACCGGCGCGGGCACGATTCCGCAGAGTTCCGGCTACCCGGTCCACCATGCGGAGACCCGCGTCCGCCTCGGCGAGCTGGACGAAGAGTATATCGAGGAGAGCCGGGTCGGCGACGTCTTCCAGCTGGGCACCAGCTCGTGGCGTATCCAGAGCATCCGGCAGGACCGGGTCTATGCGGTGGAAGCGGGCAACCGGTACAGCGAAATCCCGTTCTGGCGGAACGAGGGCCCCGGGCGTTCCTACGAGCTGGGACAGGCCGTCGGCCGGCTGTGGGCCGAACTTGAACGGCGGCTGACGGCTGGCGGTGGAGCGGCGGGGAGCGCTGTCGAAACGGCGGAACATGTCGATGGAGCGGCAGCGCGTGAAGCCGTCAACCCTTCGGAGGGTCAGGCGGCGGACTTCGGGGGGCCGGATAATGGTTCCGGGACGGGCGGCCAGGCGGCCGCCGATGCGGAGACCATCGACTGGCTGTCCCGCAGCTTCCATCTGGACGGCGGGGCGGCATCCGGCCTTGCGGCGCTCGTCCGCTCCCAGCACGCGCACGGCGGCGTGCCGACCGACAAGCGGCTGCTCGTCGAGTATTACCGCGACGTGACGGGGCGCTGGCACGTCGTCATGCACAACCACTGGGGCAAGCGCGTCAACCGCACCTGGCTGCTGGCGATCCGGCATGTGCTGGAACAAGCGATGGGGCAGCAGGTGTACGCCCATGCCCGGGACGGCGGAATCGAGCTTGTGCTGCCGGAATGGGGACCGGCCTGGCTTGACGCCGTGCGGCAAGTGACGCCCGACAATGTGGAGCGGCTGCTGAGGGAAGCCATTGCCGGCTCCCCCCTCTTCGCCGTCTCGTTCCGGCGCATTGCGGAGACGTCGCTGCTCTTGCAGCGCAGCTTCCGGCGCACGCCGATGTGGCAGAAACGCATCCGCAGCGAAGAACTGCTCCGGGAGGCGCTGCCGTATGCCGAGCAGTTCCCCTATCTGCACGAAGCGATGCGCTGCACGCTTCACGACGAGCTGGACCTCCCGAACCTTCTGGATGCGCTGCGCTCCCTCGCCGACGGCACCATCCGCATCGTCATGCGCGAGACCGCGCATCCTTCGCCGCTGGCGTCGGCATTCGTGTCCGATTACGCGATGAAGCAATTGTACGAAGGCGACCAGCTCAGCGGCGATTTGCAGTTGCAGCTCATCGAAATCAACAAGCGGCTTGCGGGCGAACTGTTCGGCGAGGAAGCGCTGCGCCGCGCCGTGCGGCCGGAAGCGATCGAGGAAGAGCGGCGGCGGCTCGCCGAACCGGGGCCGGGCGGTCCGCCCGCGGATCCGGACGGGCTGTACGCGCTGCTCAAGCGGCGGGGCGACAGCTCGGCCGACGAGCTGGCCGCTTGGGCCGGCGGCCGGACGGCGGAGTGGCTCCGGGCGCTCGAACGGGATGGCCGGATTGCGCCGCTGGAATTCGGCGGCATTGTGCGCTGGATCTGCGCGGACGAACGCGACCTGTACCGCGAGTTTCCCGCGACTCCCGCATCCGTCGCCTTCGTGGCCGGGCGCTGGACGGAGCAGGTGCTCTCCTTCACGATGGCGGATCTGATCGGCCGCTATCCGCAGCTGTCGCCGGTGCAGGCGCGCGCCGTCATCGACGAGCTGCTGCTGCAGGAGCGGATCGAACCGTCGCCGATCGCGGGCGATGATGAAGGCGAGGCATGGATGAGCAGCCGGATCGCCTCCCGCATCCTCCGCCGTTCCGTGCGGGAAGCGCGCAGGGAGGCCGAGCCGCTCGAGCCGGAAAGGTGGCTGCTGGAGGCTGCCGCGCTCCAGTACGCGCTGCCGGGCGCGCGGCTCGCCGGCGAGAGCGGCCTGCTGGCGGTGATCGGCCGGCTGCAGGGGCTGTTCCTGCCGCTCGAACTGTGGGAGACCGTCATCTTCCCCTCCCGGCTGACCGCTTACCGCGGCGAACTGCTCGACGCGCTCTGCGCAAGCGGGGAAGTCATCTGGACGGCGCGCAGGGAATCCGGCGCCGACCAGGTCCAGGTCGCGTTCTTCCTTGCCGAATCACGGGAACTCTACGTTCCGGTTCTGCGGGAAAGCGCCGGCCGGCCGGTCAAGCACCCGGAACTGCTCGATCGGCTCCGGGATGGCGGCGCCGCCTTCCTGACGAAGCTGGCCCGGGAGTTCGACCGGCTGCCGTCCGAGCTGCTGTCCGATCTGCTGGATCTCGTCCGGGACGGGCATGTGTCGAACGATCAATTCGCCCCGCTGCGTCTCGCATTGACGGCGAAGCCGGCAAAAACGGCGAAGACCGCGCAGACAGGCGCTGCCCGCGGACTGCCCCGGACCGGCTCCGGACACGGCCGCTGGTATGCGCTCTCCGATCTGCTGCAGGATGCGGATGCGCCGCAAGCCGATGTGCCGCAAGAGACGTCCGTCATGGCCTGGACGCGCCATCTGCTCGACGGGTTCGGCGTGCTCGCGAAAGAAACGGCCGACCACTGGTCGCCCTTCGGGTGGGATGTGCTGCTGCCCGTTCTCCGGCAGTTGGAGACCATGGGCATCGTCACGCGCGGCCTGTTCGTCCGCGGCGTGCAGACGATGCAATTCGTCTCCCGTGAACGGGTCGCTTCGCTTCGCCGTCCGCCCGTCGAAGCCGGGGCCGAAGACGACGTGACGGTGCTGGCCGCGTCCGATCCCGCAAGTCCGTTCGGGCTGCTTGCGCCGTGGCCGCAGCGGCCGGGCGCCGCCTTCGCGCGCCGCAGCGGCAACTTCCTCGTGCTGCGCGGCGGGGAATGGCTGCTGTGGATCGAAGGATACGGGAGGAGCGTATCCACGATGCGGGCGCCGGAAGACATCGGCGAAGATGCGCTGGCGGACACGATGCGCCGCGCGTTCCGCACGATCATGCAAATGACGAAGCGCAGCAAAATCCGGATCGCCTCCCTGAACGGCGAACCGGCCGCCGAATCGCCGGAGGCCGCCTCCTTGCTGCAATCCGTCGGAGCGGAGCGCGACGCCCGCGCGATGACGGTCTGGCTGAGCTCGCTCGGCCGATGAACAAGCAAGGGATCCCCGCGCAGGGGATCCCTTCTTCATTTCCGCATCACGGCAGCGCCCGGCTGGCCGGAGCTCCGCCAAACAATTCGCTGACTCTGCGAATCCATTCGTCCACATAATCGACGTGCGTCGCCCACTCGGCCATGATGACCGTCTCGCCGGGCTTCAGCTCCATGTCCAGCATTTCCCGATCCAATTTGCCGTTCTTCATGCTGTAGATGACGATCTTCCGGTCTGTCAGGATAACCGCCATATTGCGCGCCGGGGACGTCACGGCATCGACGGCGGCGGGCTGCACGGCGCGGATGTCATCCCAATACAATGCCAGTTCGTTGTGGGCGACGATCACGGAGCCGATGGCATAGGGCAGTTCCCGCCGGACAGCGCTTTCCATACGCTTGCCTGCGCCCTCCTCGCGCCCGACCGCGATCCAGCGGCCCGCCTTGCGCGCGAGCGTCCATTCGTCGATGCCGCCCAGACGTTCCGGCGCATCGGTCTCGGCTACGCCGAGCCTGCCGTCCGTCTGTACGGCCGGAACCATATGCCGCTCGGCGTCGGATGCAATCAATCTGACATTCCGGGGCTGGGAAAGATCGGCTATATCCATCATCCGATACGTCCACTCGCCCGACGTCAGACGGGCGATGCCGACATAGCGGTTGCCCGCGAACAGGATGCGCTCCTCAATCGGACCGATGCCCCCGCCTCCCGCCCGAACCGGCGGCAGCGTCCCCGTATCTCCGCGCGAAGCGTTGTAGGCTCCGACCAGCCGAAACGTGCCGTTGTTGCCCTGGATTTCCTGCACATCCAGCCGCCAGAAATCGGTGCGGTACGGCATGATGATGCCGTCTCCATCCGCCGCCGACCAATCGGACGCGTCGGGCCCGCCCGAGACGAGCAGCGTCCGGTAGGCGCTCGCCGCTCCGTCCGTATCCTGCCTGAGCCCGAGGAGCAGCACCGAACGGCGCGGCGTCTCCTCCGCATCGGCCACGGCCGTCGCGGAGCCGGCAACCGTATCCGATCCGGACGAATCGGCCAACTGCTGCTGCGTGCCGCCGGTGTTCCCCGGATGGAGCCGGATCAGCAGCACGACCGCGGCGATCACGAGGCATACGCCCATGCCCATGCCGGCCAGCCGGGACGGCCGGAAAGGACGGCGGACCGGAGTCTCGTCCAGCCGCTCTTCGATCCGTCTGCGCAGCCGTTCGTCGAAACCGCTGCGCTTGAGCGGTCCATGGGCCAGTTCGCGCCTCAGCTCGTCATCTGTCGGAATCACCGCGACCGCCTCCTCTCGCCGCCAGTTTCCGCCTTGCATGGAACAGCCTCGACTTGACCGTCCCTTCGCTTACGCCCAGCATTTCCGCGATTTCTTTCATCGAAAGTTGATAATGCGCGTACAGAATGACGACCTCACGGTATTTGTACGGAAGTTCGAGCACCTGCTTCCACATGTCGTTCACCGCCAGCGACTCGATGACTTCCCGCTCGGCGGATGAAGAGGCTCCGTCCTCCCTGAACGCGTCCACCAGCACCACCCGGCGGAAGAACGCCTGCTTCCGGTAATCGAGCACCATGTTGCGGGTAATGGCAAGCAGCCATGTCTTCACGGACGCCTGGCTGCGGAATGTATGCAGATTCCGGTAAGCCTTCAGGAACACTTCCTGCGCGATGTCGTCCGCCTGGTCCCATTTCCGCGTCATGCTGTAGGCGAAGTTCCAGACGTCTTTGCCATATGCATTCATCAGTTCGGTCAACAATGCCTTGCGGTCGGCTTGCTCGCCGATGAACCGCAAGTATTCGAAACCCGTATCGGATTGCACTTCGCCACCTCTAGTCCCGATACAATCGGCGTCCGGCACCGCGGCCGCATCCTGCGGCACGGCGGCGCTTGAAGCACCCGTTTCCATTATCCAGGAATTCATCACCGATTGCCATAGGGGAGCCGAAAAAATATGTCCATTCACTTGCTGTCACGCTCCAATCCGGATACGGTCGACAGCTCATACCCCTGTGCCAGCAGCCCTTCGATGATCTCCGGCAGCGCCTCGATCGTTCCGCTGAGATCGGCGTTCTTGCCGCCGAAACTGTGCAGCAGAATGATCGCGCCGTCTTTCGCGTGTTCCAGCACATGGGATGCGATTTCGGCGGCCGGTGTGCCGTCCCAGTCGCGGGGATCGACATTCCAGCGGACGAGCTTCTTGCCCGAATCCGACAGCGCGGCTTTGAGTTCATCCGATACCGATCCGTAGGGAGGCCGGAACAGCGCGGGGACGATGCCCGCCGCTTCCCGCAGCGCCTCGTCCGCGAGGCGCAGATCTTCGGTGATGTCGGCGGCCGTCATCTTGCCCATGTCCGCATGGGCGTAGCCGTGGCTGCCGATCTCGTGTCCCTCGTCCCGGATGCGCGCCAGCACTTCGGGATAACGCTCGGCCTGAGTGCCGACGACAAAAAATGTAGCAGTAACGCCGTATTGCGACAAGATGTCAAGGACCATTGGCGTATATTTCCTGTCAGGGCCGTCGTCGAAAGTCAGCGCGGCCCGTTTGGCCGGTACGGGCGCTTCCCGCCTTTGCGAAGCCGATTCCGATTCCGACGGACCCGGCGGCTGCACGATCGATTCCGGCGGCTGTTCCGTTGCCGTGCTCCCGGCGGGTGCCGGCCGATTTCCGGCCAGAGGCGTCCCGTCAGCCGCCAAGCCGCCGCCCTCGGCCGCCGCGTGTCCCGATCCGCCTTCGGTCAAGGCGATATCCGCCGCCGTGTCCGAGGCGCTTTCGGCATCCGCCGCAATTGTCGAACGGACCGCGGCAAGCCCGAACATCTGGAGGATGATGTCCGCTCCCGCTTCCGCGCCAAACAGGCTGATGATGCCGGCGATGCCATGGAGCAGGACGAGTCCCGCCAGCACCAAACCCAGCTCCGTTCCGCTCCGACCGCCGGGCCGCGCACGCCCCTCCCGCATGCCGCTCTCCTCCCCGATCCGTTCCGTTAACCGTATAGACGAATCGGACCGGCCGCAAGTTCACGGAAAGCGGATCCAATTTATGCATTTTTGATTTCTACCTGAATCCGTGATCATTCGACGAATAAATACAAGGAGAAAGCAGGCAAATGCAGCCCCGAAGACGAATCATTCAGGTA
>JGI2924J29684_1078164_pt1 | contig 34155 bp, 29 predicted proteins | sample BenlonsequencITS_FD_29684 | JGI IMG/M metagenome (IMG submission 29684)
TACAAGCTCAACTTTTTCATCTTCATGCAGGTCGAATGCGAGTGAAATCATTGAATAATGGATAGCAACAGGATCAATCATTTCGAAACCGAACACGCGCTCAATCCAAGCAATAGATTCTCGCAAATCGCGACATGCCAACACCATTATAAAAGGTCGATCGACAAGGGATTGTGGAACAGGAAGGCCCGTAGAGGGACCATCAGCTTTTATTTCCGTGAGATATATAACTTCATTATCTGGACCTCGCACTTGCATAGGTTTTACGGTTGGAAATCCATCTAAAGGCTTGGGTGCACCAATAATTTCAAAGGGTGATTCCACCATTCGTTTATTGACTTCTTCAACATCCTGTACACAAATTTCTGTCGCCGCCCAACCAAGCGTTCGGATTGGAGCGTAAGACTCGACTGTATCGCCTTGAATCAGTCTTAAAAAAACCTTCTGCCCAGAAGCAGGTTGCATAATTACGTACGGTTTTCCCGCACTGTTAGGTGCTCCCCAACTCGCAGCTAGACCAGCATTAATATTGCCGGTTTCAACAATTGAATACCCAAACCAAACTTCATATCGTTTGGCTGTATCTTTGACATTTTGAGCGATTAAGGTAGCGCATTTCAATAAGGTCATTTTTATTGTCCACAATTTGTGCCAGCAATAGGCAGCTGTTATCTATTCTTCATCACCTCAATGATGAGCGTTCAGGTCAACTCAAAGGTAGAGCCAAGGTCGATTGCGCCTGTGTTCTCGACGAAAGGCTTCAATCTCAGGCATATTTTTTCGAGTAAGTTCGATTAAATCTAGCGCTTCTAAAAGCATGGTTTGAGCACTACATTCTAAGCTAAATTCATACTCTTGCTCATCGACTGACAAACGCATGGATCGCATATCTAACAAGAAATCTTTTCCAGCTTTGGCTTGAATAGCTAACTCATCGATCGTTTCCTGATTGAGTACCACAGGAGCAATTCCATTTTGAATGCAATTTGCTCTAAAAATCGGTGCGAATGATGGGGCGATAACCGCTCGGAAACCATATTCAACAAGTGCCCACACAGCATGCTCTCGGCTTGAACCGCACCCAAAGTTATTGCCAGAAATTAAAAATTTCGCAGAAGAATACTGCTTCTGATTTAATTCGAATTCTGGATTTGGTATTCTCGTGTCCTGTTCGAGATAACGCCAGCCAGCAAATAACCCTTCAGCCAAGCCAGACTTTGAAACCGACCGCATCTCTCTGGAAGGAATGATAGCATCTGTATCTATATTCTCACGCACCAAGGGAACTGCATGTGATACAAGCTTAATTAGAGGTTTCATAAAATTCCTCCAAATCTTCTAAGCTTACAATACGACCCGCAATAGCTGACGCCGCGACTATTTCAGGAGACGCAATATGTGTTCTTGTATTAAGTCCTTGTCGACTCTCAAAATTCCTATTGGTCGAGCTAATTACCCTTTCCCGAGGACCAAAACTTTCTCCACCAGCAAAAAAACACATCGAGCAACCGGATTCACGCCATTCAAACCCAGACTCTCTAAAAATTTCATCCAATCCTTCAGCTTCGGCTTCTCGTTTAACTTGAGTAGATCCCGGTACACATATTGCGCGTACATTGGCTGCTATTGTCTGCCCTTTCAGGACCGCAGCAGCCCTACGCAGATCAGAAATACGACTATTCGTACACGAACCAATAAAAGCACCATCAATCGAAAGCTCTTTGAGTTTTTTTATACCCGTTAATCCCATATATTGAATGGCACGATCATACGTTTCACGACCATCACCTAATTTAAGACTCTCAAATTCTGGAATTTCTTCACTAATGGAAATGGCGTGTTGAGGACTATTCCCCCAAGTAACCATAGGACCTATTTGAGATGCATCGAACTGAAATGAAGTATCAAATTCGGCCTCTGCATCACTTTTTAGAGAAAGCCAATATTCGCTGGCCCTATCCCAATCTTCACCTTTTGGAGAAAACGGTCGGTCTTTTAAATAGGTCAGACTTTTATCATCTGGGGAAACAATTGCAGTAAAAGCAGACAGTTCCGTTGCCATATTGCAGAGCGTCATGCGGGCTTCCATATTCAGCCCAGAAACAGCTTCTCCAGCAAACTCGATAATGTGTCCCTTCGCACCAGCTGATCCAAGCTTACTTACTATATATAAAGCCAAGTCTTTAGCCGTAACGCCTTCGGACAAAGTCCCAGTTATATTAATCCTCATGTCCTTAGGACGTTTCATCCGAAGAGTTGCAGTTGCCAACACATGCTCAGCTTCAGTCGAGCCGATTCCCCAAGCTAATGCTCCAAAAGCTCCCTGGGTACAGGTGTGACTGTCTGGACAAACTAATGTACAGCCAGGCAAAACAATTCCTTGCTCAGGTGAAATGACATGAACAATTCCTTGGCGCGAATCATCCATATCAAACAATGTTATCCCGCCGATTTCAGTTTCTTCGCGAAGAGCTTGTAGAAACTCTTTGCCCGTCGGCATCATCGTATCATCAGTCCTGTTAGGAAACGTATCGACGATATGGTCCATCGTTGCGAAGACGGTCGAAGGAGCAAGCACATCCCGCTCCTTTTCACGAAGCCCTTTTAGAGCCACACCACCAGTTCTTTCGTGCAGCAAAAGACGATCGATTGCGAGAAGTTCGACATCACTATCGAGCGATGTCACAACGTGTTCATCCCAAATTTTTTGAGCAAGGGTTCGGGGTATTGATGGATTGTTCTGCGGGTTCATATAATTAACAATTCAAATTCCTAGTAAACGCATAAAGACAAAACTGATCACTCAATCATCTGTCTTCATTTTCGTTTCCTTCTAGCTGAACAATTTTTTGAGCACCCAGCTCATGAATGCGTTCTTGCGTAATCCCAATTTCCTCTAGGATATCTGCAGTATCCTCCCCGGGCTTACGTAAGTTCAATCGAACGCCTGGTAACTTGCCATCCATTTCCACTGGAACTGCAGGCAACCTTATTTCGTTTCCATTTGGTAAAACTAGATCCAATAAAGAACCGTTTGCATTAAGATGCTCATCTTCTAGCAAATCTTCAGGTCGGGCTATTGGAGCAAACGCAACAGCCGCCTCATTCAATTTCGCTAACAGGGCGTCTCGAGAGAAACTTAGAAACAACTCTCGGATTTGTGGAAGCAACTCTTCCCTCGCGCGGACTCTGTCATTATTTGTTTTGTATGCAGAGTTACTGGCAAGATGCATCAACTTAAATGTCGATGTAAAAGCTTCCCATTGAGAATCACTGACGACACCAACAAACACTTGTTCACCAGGAGAAGATGTCTCAAATACATCATAAATAGCCCACGCAGACGAACGCTCAGGCATAGGATTCGGTGCCACACCTGTTACTGCCATCTGAGCAATGTGCTGACCAACCATAAAAGAAGTGGTTTCAAATAAAGATGAGCATACATTTCCACCAACACCTGATTTAACTCGACGTTGTAATGCTGCCAAAATACCTATAACGCCAAACATTCCACCAGTTATATCAATAACTGATGCGCCTGCTCGCAGTGGTCGCCCAGGAGGCCCGGTCATATAAGCAAGCCCCCCCATCATCTGCGCCACCTCATCCAAGGCAGCCCGTTTCTGATAAGGGCCATTGAGAAAACCTTTAGCCGAGTAATACACAAGTCCAGGATTGCTTGTTGAAAAAACCTCTGGCCCAAGACCTAATTTGACCAGAGCACCCGGTCTGAAGTTTTCAATAAGTACATCTGACCTATTCACCAATTCCTTTGCAATTTCGATCCCTTCCTTGGATTTAAGATCGATTGAAATACTTCGTTTATTACGATTAAACATCGAGAAATAGCCCGACCCTGAACCAAGTAGTTGTCGTGTTCTATCGCCACCAATTGGCTCTACCTTTATAACCTCAGCACCAAGATCTGCTAAGATTACACCTGTTGATGGTCCCATGACCATATGACTGAATTCGACGACCCGAACACCTGAGAGTGGAAGTTCATCGTGATCATTATCAAGCTGCATTTTAAAATTCTCTCTCGACTCTATTCATTTAATTGTTATAGTTTAATACCAAATGGATCAACCGGAAAATGCAAATGAATATTTTGATCAGTGAGGTCGGCCCTAGAGACGGACTTCAAAATGTATCGTCAATTATGCCTACAACAGCCAAAAAAGCTTGGATTGACGCAGCTTTCGCCGCTGGCATTCGGGAGATAGAGGTCGGGAGCTTTGTTCCCGCCAAGCTGCTTCCACAATTAGCTGATACAAATGAAATTGTATCCTATGCAAGGCAAATTGAAGGATTAACAGTAGCTGCCCTAGTTCCGAACAGTCATGGAGCGCGCAATGCTATTAATGCAGGCACACATAAAATAACTTTGCCTCTTTCTTGCAGTGAATCACATAGCATTGCCAATCTGCGCCGCACACACGAGCAGGTGTTGGCAGAAGCGCGCAGTATTGCAAATATGATAGCGGAGCTACCAGCAAAATCTCGACCACATTTCGAGGGAAGTTTATCAACGGCCTTTGGGTGTACAATTGAAGGCAATGTTCCAGAAGACAAAGTCATAGAACTCGCTGAAGCACTCATGGAAGCAGGTTGCGACGAAGTTGGTCTCGCGGACACAACCGGTTATGCCAACCCAACGTCGGTGAAAGAACTTATCAAGAAAATATGGGGCGCTGTGGGGCAGGAAGCACTCACTGGAATACATCTTCATAACACTCGGGGGCTAGGTTTAGCAAATGCTTATGCAGCCTTAGAAGTTGGTCTAACAACTTTCGATAGTTCATTAGGTGGACTAGGAGGCTGTCCCTTTGCGCCGGGTGCAAGCGGTAACCTTGTCACTGAGGATTTAGTCTATATGTTTGAAGCTATGGGAATTTCTACGGGTATAGACTTAGAAAGTCTTTTCTCAGTACGTCGCCTTGTACAAGAAAGTCTACCAAGCGAAGAATTCTATGGTTTCGCACCAGAAGCCGGGCTTCCATTAGGCTTCTCTCCTACCACACCTTCTCTCCCTAATAATCAATTAGCAGGATCACGTTCATGAGTATAATTGGCACTAAGATGGTTTCAGATGGTCGTACCGCGAAGCAAATTTTTGAAGAAGTCATAAGCAATCCCTCGCGTGCCAAATTTGGTTTTGGTGATAAGCTTGCTATAGTTAATGTCGACATTCAAAATGCCTACACTCGGATAAATGAATTCAGTACAGCTTACGAAACTGACCCTCGGCAAATCGAATATGTGAACACTATTTCGAATTTAGCGCGGCAAAAAGAAATGCCTGTTATCTGGACGCATGTTGCATTTGCAGACAATGCATCCGACGCAGGCATTTGGGGTACAAGAACAGATACCCCCGACTCCCTTCAAAATATCAAATATGACAGTCGTCGACATCAATTCGATGACAGATGCGATATCCATAAAGATGATACTATTTATACAAAACGTATGCCATCGGCATTTTTTGAAACACCTCTACAAAGCCTGTTAGTTTGGTTAAAAGTAGATACTTTAGTTATCACCGGTGGCAGTACTTCAGGCTGTGTTCGCGCAACAGCTGTTGATGCATTATCACGTGGTTATCGCGCGATCGTTCCTATCGAAACGTGTGCAGATAAACATGAGAGTTTTCACTTTGCGAATTTAACTGACCTAGCGCTGAAATATGCAGATGTTGAGCCTGTAGAAACAGTCGTGAATTGGCTTGAGGCTCAAAAATGAATAATGGACAACCAGACCCTGGTCTCTATGAGTACAATGCTTACAGGAACCGTCCTAAAATAGAATGGCCTGATGGTAAAACTGTCGCTGTATGGGTATCTCCCAACCTTGAATACTATGAGTTAGATCCACCGGAAAATCCTATCCGTAAAAGCTGGAAAACTCCAGCTCCTGACGTAACTGGCTATTCTCATCGTGACTATGCCAATCGTGTAGGACATTGGCGTATGGCCGAGGTGATGGAGCAATATGGCTTTAAAGGGTCAGTTTCACTTTCAGTTGCCCTGTGCCAGCACATTCCAGAAGTCGTAGAACACGCCAACGAGCTAGGTTGGGAATTTTTTAGCCACGGTATATATAACACACGATATTCATATGGCATGAGTGAAGAACAAGAACGCACCATAATTGAGGACTCGATCAAAACAGTTAAAAACGCCACGGGACAAGACATCAAAGGTTGGTTAGCACCAGCATTAACGCATACACCAAGAACACTGGATCTCATTGCAGAATATGGTCTTACATACACATGCGATCTATATCATGATGATCAGCCTATGCCTGTATCTGTCAAATCCGGTAAACTAATATCCATGCCCTATAGCTTGGAAGTAAATGATCATTATGGCTTCTTCATCTATAATATGAGCCCTCGAGAATATGCAGATACTCTTATCCGTCAGTATGAACGTTTAGCGGCTGAAGGCGAAAATTCCGGCACAGTAATGTGCATTCCCTTACACAGTTATCTTATAGGTCAACCACACCGAATTGGACCATTCGCCGAAGTACTTCGCTACATCAAAGAGGATGGACGAGCTTGGATAACTCAAAGCGGTGACATAGCAGACCATTATCTTGCTAATTATTCCCATTTGGCGGGAGCTAAAAATGACTATTGATAACTCCTATATGATATACCGAAATCGTCGACGCGGTATGGATCACGACCTTTACAAATGGTCGAACATATTTTCTCGCCCTCCTTTAAAATGGCCAAATAACAAAAACGTACTTACTTGGATTGTCATTAATTTAGAATGGTTTCCAATTACGCCAAATGACACCCCATTCAAAGCGCCGGGACATATGCAAACAGCCTATCCTGATTTTAGGCATTACACATCTAGAGACTACGGTAATCGCGTAGGAATTTACCGCTTACTAGATGCACTAAAAAAAATTGACGCGAAGGTTTCTGTTGCCGTTAACAGCGCGATTGCTGAACGTTACCCTCAACTAGTAGCGGATATTTCCGCTGACGGACATGAAATCATTGCACATTCAACCGACATGAATGCAACCATTGCATCTGGCGTTGCGATAGAGCAGGAAGAAGCGCACATAATTAGATCTCTAGCCGTTATTGAAAAAGCCACAGGCAAACGCCCCATTGGTTGGCTTTCCATCGCGCGCTCTCAATCATTCAACACCCCAGAATTACTAGCTAATGCAGGCTTGTCATACATGTGTGATTGGGTAAACGATGAACTGCCCTATCTGATGAAAACCAAAGCTGGCGAAATTTTCAATTTCCCTCTGAATCATGAATTATCAGATCGACAAATCCTGAATGTCCAACAACATTCTGTAGATTCCTATGTGCAACAAATCAAAGATGCTTGGACATGGCTCAACTCTGAATCGAAGCAATATGGCGGGCGCATTTTACCACTAAACATAACACCATATATAATGGGGCTTCCCTATAGAATGGAAGCATTTGAACAACTTTTGTCTTGGCTAAAGACTCAGGAGCAAAATGACTTTGCAACGGGTACAGAAATACTCGAGACCATTAGTGTAAACTAAAGCATCACCGAATAGAAAGCATGTTTCAATGAGCAAGACTCTATATGAGAAGCTGTGGGATTCGCACGTGGTTTGCGACATCAGCACAGATGCTACACTTTTATATATTGACCGGCACTATCTTCATGAAGTGAGCACCCCGCAATCTTTTGAGGCACTTAAAACAGACGAATTGAACGTCAGGCGTCCAAAAACAAATATTGCAGTCGCAGATCACTCTGTTCCGACCATTCGTAACGGTCGCCCTATTGCAGACCCACAAGCTGCTGCTCAAATTGCCCTACTCGAAAGCAATTGCGAACATTTTTCAATCCCGTATATTCCTCTAGATAGTGATGAACAAGGAATTGTTCATGTAATAGGACCCGAACTAGGTCTCTCTTTGCCTGGAATGACTATAGTTTGCGGTGATAGTCACACATCAACGCACGGTGCTTTTGGAGCGCTTGCCTTTGGGATTGGTGCCAGCGAATGCGGAACTGTAATGGCAACACAATGCCTATTACAGAAAAAATCAAAGACAATGCGGGTGCACTTCACCGGTCAATTGCAGAACGGAGTTTCAGCAAAAGACCTTGCTTTAACCCTGATAAAAAAAATAGGAACTGCTGGTGCTGTAGGATACGCAATAGAGTTCACCGGACAACCAATAACAAACCTTTCAATGGAAGGTAGAATGACGCTGTGCAACATGGCTATAGAAGCCGGATCACGTACAGGTCTAGTAGCACCAGACGACATCACATTTGAATACATAAAGGGCAGACAAAATGCCCCGAAAGAAATAGACTGGAAACATGCACTCAAGCTTTGGAAATCTCTTAAAACAGACACTGAAGCACACTATGACAAAGAAATACAATTGTCCGTGGATGAAATAATTCCTCAAGTAACCTACGGCACGCGACCTGACCAAGGCCTTCCAGATGATGGCCACCTACCTTCTGGAAATACCAATGAAATCAGAGATGCATTGTCTTACATGGGGTTAGAACCAAACGCTGCTTTTTCAGATTTCAAAATTGATTATGCTTTTATTGGAAGTTGTACCAACGGCAGAATAGAAGACCTTCGAGCAGCCGCGTCTCAAATTCAAAATCGACACGTAGCAGAGGGTGTAATAGCACTGGTTGTTCCTGGCTCTGGCTTAGTTAAAAAACAGGCCGAAAAAGAAGGGTTAGACAAGGTATTTATTGATGCTGGATTTGAATGGCGCTCTCCAGGTTGTTCGCTTTGTGTCGCCATGAATAATGATCGCCTTCCACCAGGTAGTCGGTGCGCATCGACTTCCAATCGCAATTTTGAGGGCCGTCAAGGCGCTATGTCTCGTACGCATTTACTAAGCCCAATAATGGCGGCAGAGGCCGCCATTGCCGGTCACATTGTCCAAATAAAGAACCCCAATTGATGCAACCTCTTACCGTTATAAATAGCACTGCTATATCACTACCGGAACCTAACATAGATACGGATATTATATACCCAGCTCGCTTTCTAACTGACACTCGAAAAATTGGGCTTGGTGAGTATGCCTTTTACGATCGTTGTGCAAATGATCCTAATTTTCCAATTCATCGAAGAATAAAACAAGAGATTTTAATCACTGGCGAAAATTTTGGCTCAGGCTCCAGTCGAGAGCAGGCACCCTGGTCTTTAGCTGACCTTGGTTTGAGAGTACTTATCGCACCAAGCTTTGGAGACATTTTCTACGGAAATTGTTTTAGAAACGGTCTTCTTCCAATCCGCCTACCATCATCCGTTATTAACGAGCTTCATCAGTTTGCAAAAAAACAGGTTGTATTTGAAATAAATCTTATTGACTGCGAGATTAAACTCAATGTGGAAAACCGATCTGTTCAATTTGAAGTGCCATCAGATGGCCGAGAATCATTGCTCAATGGCTGGAATGAAACCACACGCATTCTTGAAAATTATACCAATGACATAATCGCCTTCGAGCAAAAGCAACGCTCGGACCAACCCTGGCTCTGGAAATAGAGAACCCTATGACTGACACAAGACTTAAAGATAAACTCCAGAAAGAAGACTTTTTTGTCGTTCCTGGAATTCACGACATGATTACCGCTGTCATAGCGGACCGTGTTGGCTTTGATATCGTTTACGGCACAGGGTATTGGTTAACCGCCTCCAGTTTAGGCTTGCCAGACGCTGGAATCGCTACCTACACGCAAATGTTGGATCGCATGTCGACACTAAAAAAGACAAGTAATGCAGCTTTGATTGCGGATGCTGATACTGGATTTGGCGGCCTGCTAAATGTTGCTCATACTGTGAAGGGATACGAAGCAGCTGGAGTATCTGCCATACAAATAGAAGATCAAGAATTTCCCAAAAAGTGTGGGCATACTCCATTCAAACGCCTCATACCCATTGAAGATATGGTTCGTAAGATTCAGGTAGCTTCAGATACAAGTGAAAATATGCTTGTTATTGCTCGAACAGATGCACGCCAATCTGAAGGCTTAGACGGAACACTTAGAAGACTGGAAGCGTACGCTCAAGCAGGTGCTGATATTCTCTTCCCAGAAGCGTTGACCAATGAAGAAGAAATGCGCAAAGCATGTAAAACATTTGATAAGCCAGTCATGGCCAACATGGCAAATGGGGGGCTGACACCTGTTCTCAACGGAAACACCTTAAAAGACATCGGCTATGCATTTGCTATTTACCCTTCTTTGACAAGTTTGATCTCAGCAGCAGCTGTCGAACAATCACTCATAAAATTACGTGACAATTTGGATGGTGAACCGGCTGACATGAAAATGTTTGATTTCAAAACTTTCTGCGAAATGATCGGCTTTAAAGAAGTCTGGGAATTTGAAAAAAAATGGGCTGATTAATTCGGTACCTATGTAAAATAAAAGCCCAGCCAGAATTTTCTGGCTGGGCTTTTATTTTATAACTTTTAATTCCAGAATGCTTCCTATTCCGCCGCTACATCAACTGAAGATTTCCATTGTGGTCGTTTCGGAGCTGGAAGCCCAGTCTCTGATTCACAATTCATTCGCAGTGTCTCAATATCTGGTCCATAGTTAAAGACACCTAACGCAGGACGTTCAGCCTTTATCTTCGCTCTTAGCATCTCTGTTCCATCAGGATCTACATTCCCTTCAGAATCAACAACAACACCATATTTTTTAGCGCCTTCAACTGTCACAAGACCTTGTATGACTTCTTGTCCCACTAATGCCGACTCACGGTCCAAGGGGTCACCCCAACCTCCTCCCCCCCAAGTGATAAAGTGCAGCACATCGTTTGCTTCTACAGCTAAGTCTTCGATCTTATTAGATATAATCGTCTGCGTTCCGTCTGATTTTTCTAATATTTTACGCGCACGCGCCCCTGGCTCACCGCCGTTCACACCCCAAGGAGGCACAAACCAGCGGTCGTCATGTATTGCAATTTGTCCTGGCTCAAGAAAACGGTATGACATTTTAATACCATTGCCGCCTCTATGCAGTCCAGCACCCCCACTATCAGCCACGGTCTCATAGTTTTCTATTACCATCGGAAAATACCGTTCTAGAAACTCATTCGGTATATTGGTAAAACCTGGCCATAAAGAGTGACCGTCAGGACCATCCCCTAATGGTCGACCAGGTATGCCTCCAAAGCCTATCTGGAAAAGTTGGAAGTATTCACCTTGCTTGTCATAACCTGAATAAAATAGGTGTGGTGAAGACGAAAACCCCGCAGCATTCAAGAATTCCGGTGTCTTCTGTCCAAGTAAAGCCCCTAGAACATCAAAAATTCGTCCTAACGCATGTGTGCGTCCGGAGAGGGCTGCAGGGAATTTTGGCTTAAGCAACGAGCCTTCAGGAATTCTTACATCTATCAGATCATAAAACCCATCGTTAAACAAAATTTGTGGGTCAAAAACCATAATCATATATATGCCGAAAAACATTCTCAGCATATTTTCATTTAATAAGAAATTTATGGATGCTGGACTCTGAGGGTCAGTACCATCAAAGTCAAGGACAACTTTCTCGCCTTCTCTCCACATTGTACATTTGATTTTGTATGGTCCGAACCCCATACCATCATCACAAATGTAATCTTCGAAAGATACAGGCTCTTTTCCAATAGATGAAGCTATAAGCGACTTCATTGCTTTATAATTTCTCTCGAGAAGTTCTTCACAAGCCGATACTAATACATCATCGCCGAACCGATCAGCCATTTCAATCACTCGATTGCGAGCCACTTTACATGATGCAATCAAGGCATTTAGATCCGCAGAACACCAATCGGGTGTACGGACCTGATGCATAATTAGTTTAAATACATCTTCGTTATATTGACCTTGTTTGTATAACTTGACTGGAGGTATACGCACTCCCTCCTGAAAAATACTTGTGGCGTCAATTGGCATAGAGCCCGGTACCTTCCCCCCAATATCTGATTGATGACCAAACATAGAAGTGTAAGCAATAAGACGACCATCTTTGAAAACAGGTAATAGAACTAGCCAATCATTTGAGTGACTAATTGCGCCACTTACTGAATATGGATCAGACAACATAATCAAGTCACCGTCTTCAACAGTTCCGTCATATCCGTCAAGGAAAGCACCTATATAACTCCCAAATTGACCGACAATCATTCTACCTTTGTGGTCAGCAATAAGTGGAAATGCATCCCCCTGCTCTCTAATACCCGGTGACATAGCTGTGCGAACCAACGTTGCATCCATTTCCACACGGGCGTTACGCAAAGCATTTTCGATAATGTCGAGAGTAACGGGATCAATATCAACCTGATCAAAGGGCGCTTCATTACTTTGAATAATTTGTGCCATCTGAGTTACTCCTTCAATGTAATTAAAATATTTCCAACTGAATCGACCGTCGCTTTACAATCGTCTTCAACGAGGGTTGTAGAGTCCATTTCCACAACAATAGCCGGACCTAGAATTTGATCTCCAGCACAAAGGCGCGAGCGCTCGTAAATTGCTGCAGACACCATTCCGCCATTTATCCAAAGCTCATGATCACGTATCTTAGCTGCAGACGGGTCTCCTGTACCTTCAGGTAATTTTGCTGCTTCAAGATCTGGAATAGGGCCGAGAGCAACTGCACGCAGGTTAACAATCTCATGCTCACTATCCATATTAAAGGTGAAAAGGCGATTGTGCTCCTCGTCGAAACGACCCGTTAGCCAAGACACTCCTTTTTCTCTTAAGTCTTCAGCACACAAATCCATCGGCACTTCGAATGCCTGCCCAGAATATCGCACATCAACTTCAAAAGTAACTGTAATATCGTCAGCATCGACACCTTCTTGTAACAACTCAGCTTTCGTTGAACCGGCCATTTCCTGCAAAATAGCTATAATCTCTGTTTGAGAGGTATTCGACACAAGTTTAGAGAACGATCTGGCAGCCTCGGTACGCATTCGAGTGGTTGCATCCCCCAGAGCACACAAAACGCCAGGAGATACAGGAGATATTGCGGGCCAACTCCCCATTAGTTTGGCCACAGCATTAACGTGCAAAGGACCAGCTCCCCCAAATCCCATTACTGCGAAATCTCGTGGGTCATATCCTTGTTGAACAGATACCATACGAAGAGCGCCAAACATATTCTCATTAACGATATCTATTATGCCGCGAGCTGCTTCATATAATTCTATTTTCAGAGCATCAGCGATTGTTTGAACAGCGGCTTTCGCACCTTCACGATCAAGCTCAAATGAACCACCCAACAAAGATTCAGGCAAATAGCCTAAGACAACATTTGCATCTGTCACGGTGGGTTGCACACCACCTTTACCATACGCGACAGGTCCTGGTACTGCTCCTGCGGACTCAGGTCCGACACGAAGCGCTCCTGTCAATTCTGGGACATAGGCAATCGAACCACCACCAGCACCAACTGTTTTAACATCAAGTGCAGACGCCCGCACAGACAAGTGTCCCACCTCAGTCGTCCTAACGCGTCTAGCCTCCAGGTTCTCAATCAATGCGACATCTGTAGAAGTTCCGCCAACATCTAAGGTAAGAATATTTCGAACTCCTGCATTTTTTCCTACCCAAATGGCTCCTGTGACGCCACCAGCCGGTCCAGACATGAGAAGATTCACCGGATGCTCTTCAGATTTTTGTGATGACATTAAACCGCCATCAGATCTCAACAAAGATAGGCGAGCATTCATGCCGGACTGAACAAGACTTTCCCTCAAATTTCTTACATAACGTCCCACAACGGGTCGAACTGCTGCATTAGCAACGGTTGTCAAAGTACGTTCATATTCCTGCATTTCCGGCAAAACCTGATGACTAAGAGAAAACGGGATGTCTGGAAGTATTTCTTTGATAAGCGTCCCAACCTGCCGCTCATGCTCGCCATTGAGATAAGCATTCATCAAGGAAACCGTTACTGCTTCAACATCACGATTTTTCAACAATTCAAGTTGAGCTCGAATATCAGCCTCATCGACAGGCCGGAATTCTTCACCCTTGGCATTCATACGGCCTTTTATTTCGAATGTGTCTTCCAGTGCAGCCATAGGTTCAGGTTTTGGCCATACAATCCAACCAGCAAGCCCACCTGGAACAAAACTGCGGGCGATCTGCATCATTTGCCGATAGCCCTCCGTCACGATTAATCCAACTCGGGCTCCCTTTCCTTCCAGAACAGCATTGGTTGCAACCGTTGTTCCATGCAACAGAACATCAACATCCGACGGCTTAATACCAGCTTGATCGCAGATCGCATTTACGCCAGTTAATATACCAACAGAACTGTCCGCAGGGGTTGAAGGGGTTTTATGACGCCAAAATTTTCCATCTTTCTCACTAAACAGAAGGAGATCCGTAAACGTTCCTCCAACATCAACACCTAGACGATAGGCCATTTGCAATCCTTTTTTTCTGACGAAACTCTATCGTGATACTCAATCACGCCAATTTTCACTTTGCAGGGTATCTCTTGCTGTCAGCTGAGATCTACGACGACTTTCCCCATTGATCGCCCTGACAAGAGCCGATCAACAGCGTCATACACACCATTCAACCCCTTAAATTGCGGCTCATCAAAAGTGACTTTGATGTCTCCTGCAGCAAACCTTTCAAACAACCAGGTACGCGCATCCGGCCAGTGATCAGTTAGTAATCCATTCATAAAACCACGTACTGATGCGCCTTTATAATAAAGTTTATTGGCTATCCGTGGGGCCGTAACAATTTCAGGTTCTCCTTCAAGGTCCTGAGCAGCTCCCCCAACAACTAACCGCCCATGAACAGCGATATTATCTAGAAAAGCATCGAATATGCTTCCGCTAACTGTATCTACGGCGACATCAAGGCCATCTTTGAATTCCGTACCGAGCACGTCTGCTACCGACTCGGTCTTGTAATCAATTACACGATCTGCTCCCAACCCTCGAACAAACTCTCCTTTAGTTTGCCCACCACAGACTCCGACTATTCTGCAATCATGCAGCTTTGCAATTTGAACAAGTAAATGTCCTAGCCCACCTGCGGCGGCGGATATTGCTACTGTTTCTCCATTCGCTAAAGCACCTGTCTGCTTAAGAGCTACATAAGCAGAAACCCCAGTTGAAGCTAAGACGAGCCATTCTGGACGAGTGTCTGGCACTTTCACAAAATATGATGCAGGTGCTGTATTCCATTGTCTGTATCCTGAGGGAAATCGAGTTGTAACAACTGCATCACCTTCAGATAAGCCGACAACACCTTCACCGCATGCTTCAACGACTCCTAGCGCTTCAACACCTGTCAAAGTAGGTAATTGCACAGAAACATAATCAACAGCGTTACGAGCAATCTGAGTGTCAAAAATTCCATTGATGCCGCAATAAAGGTTACGGACTTTAACCTCACCTAAATCAGGATCACGTAATTCTTGGCTTACTATTTTACTTGCTTCTCTAAAGGTACTGGCAAATTTCTGTAATTGAATTGCTGTGTAATTCGTATTCATGACAAGTCTCCGCGTGCTGGAAGTCCAAGAACTCCGGGATTAAGAGTTCCATTTGGATCCATCACTCGTTTGACCGCATTCAGTATCTCAATAGAAGTCTCATCGCGTGAATTCACGTAGGGATAGGTCCGGCCAATTTGAAAATGTCCGCAACCATATTTTTGAAAAATATCCAGAAGCTCTGAACGCAACAGTTTAACCAAATCAGTTGCAGCAGGGTTTTCCTGACGTTTGGTAAGCTTCTGGATATGTGAAGCCTCCATCCCGTCTTCATGTATCTCCCGCCATCCTTGTGGCCAGAAATAAACTGGTTCTATTATCAAAGCATTGGTCGACATAGATGTGAACAAAAAGCCAGTTTGCACACTCAAAGCTTTCATTTCTTCAGCATGAGCATCATATGCAGCTTGTACTTCATCAAAAATAGCCGGTGCATTCTTAAGAGAAGCTACACAATGAATAGGAACCCACGCTTCACCTGTTGGGCCAACCATACTATTTAATGCAGGAAATGGCATTGAACGAATTATTTTAGCAATTGAATTTTCGATCTTCTTTCCATTGAATTTCTGAACAATTCGTTCTGCCTCGCTCATGTCCCATTCAACGCCCGCACTTGAGCGGCCTTCACAAATGACATGAAGAGGATATTCATCAACTCCAACAATGTTTCGTCCACTTACAGCGATCTTAGAAGCGGACATAAGTCCTTTGAGTAAAGATTTTTCTTTGCCAACAACTGCCCCAAGTGTTTTCACATCAGCCGTTAAGCTGGCGCGCGTTAATCTAACTTTTGTCAAACCTGGATCAAACGCACAAAGTTCACAGGCAACTCCGGCCCGACTGAGTTCAGCCATAGCAAGCAAAAGATCTTCACCTGTCTTAAAAGAAAATGACGATTGCAGGTCATGATTTGGCATTGTCATTAGACGAAGTGTAATTTCTGCCTTAACCCCCAAAGCACCACAATCACCACAGAACAATCCTGCTAAATCTGGACCAAAGTGACGATAAAACGGCTCATCACCACCAACTCCGCGCGCACCAGTTCGGATAACAGAACCGTCAGCCGCCACTACAGTCATTGCAACAACACTCTCACTAGATGTACCGTGATGAGCAGCTCCGAACATCGCATTTAATTGTGAAATACCGCCACCAATAGTCGACTTCAACCCAGACATGGGCCCCCAAAATGGCGTCCTCAAACCCAGTGGATTTAAAGCATCATTCAATTGCTTCCACGTCACTCCAGATTCCACAGTGACGGTCATATCATCACGACTAATAGATAAAATCCGGTTCATACGGCTCATATCTAAGGATACTGTTCGAGGACCGGCTGGCACATAACCACCCGTATAGCTCATTCCGCTGCCTCGCGGCGCGATAAATGCACCAGCTTTATGGCTTAACGATAAAACCTCTTGTAGCTCCTCCAGAGAACCTGGAGACACAACCATATCGACCGTATGCTCAATTGGCAGCCATATGTCTTGACTATACAAATTTCGCGTTTCTGCATCAGTTTTAACATTCTCCCCTCCAATTAGAGAGGCAATGTCCAAGGCAAGCTTGGAACCATGTATCAACGGCACGGTGTCAGACATCTCAAAATCAACCAATTCTACAATCAAATCTCATTTGTACTAATGTTATGACATATTAATATTACGCGCAAGCACGAAAATGAGATGAATCTATTTCAGGCTAATTTTCGTGCAATCTTGGCTGCATTTTTTCCAGCAATGCCACCCAATACAACAGCAGTGGTCAATCCCATTGCAGGCAAATACCCCCAAGAAGACGGGCCAGATACAGATCTTGCTGCACCACCACCGGCGAAAAGGTTAGAAAACGAACGGCCGTCACGGCGTACAACCCTAGCCTCACTATCTATCTGTAAACCGCCCTGAGTGTGATATAGTGCACCAGTCACACGTATATAGTGAAAACTTTCAGAGAGTGCTGATACTGAGTTTGACCAATTACGTCCCAAAGAATCCGCTCCACCGTTTTCTACAGCATTACGAATTGACAGAAATGTATCTCTCAGACTCTGTTCAGATACACCCATTCGATCAGCCATGATTTCGATACTAGAAGCAGTTTGAATAACACCCAGCTTTTTTAATTCCTGCATTTCAGGAATATGCTCACATTCCCCACAAATACGGGCGTCAAAAACAACCCATCCGGTCCCGCCTGGCTGTTCCGATAAAGGCAAAACCATACCAGCAATATCATCCGACTCGTCAGTAAAACGCCTTCCAAGGGAATTCACAATTACCCCCCCTTCTATAAGAACATTTGGAGGTACAGAGATTCCAACAGGATCCGCCAACATTGCATATCCTTGATAACTACCCATATCTCCAACAGCCGCACCAAGACGCTCACCGATTAATACAGCGTCGCCTTCGCTACCCTCATGTCCATTAAATCGGAATGCTTTGGTTTCCGGCATGAATTTTTGCGTCATACTTTGATTTGCGCCAAACCCACCACTTGCAAGAATAAGCGCATCACATCCAATAGTTTGCGATTCACCATCTCCACCTTTAATGACAGCCCCAATAATTTCGCCATCATCACCAATGATTATATCTACCAGTTTCGTATTAAGCAGAACATCAACCTCGACATCACTTAATCGGCGATGAAACCACTGCACCATATCTTTACCAGAATGCCCCGCCCAGCCGTGTATACGAGCGCGTGAATTGCCGTAAGAAGGCTTAAATCGCAGATCAAGCGTCCATGGGAAGTTGTGACGCTGGACCAACCACTCTAAAGTTTTTGCAGACCCTTCAGATATTAACCGACTTATGACCGGATCCGCCATTCCCTTAGTCTTTTTTTGAATATCTTGAAAAAAGATTTCGGGACTATCTTCTATTCCCGCTTCTCGTTGAAAATGCGTTCCTGCAGCGCAAAAAAGTCCCTGTGACATACCTGTCGAACCAGTAGGATTGTCATCTTGCTCTATAAGCAACGGCTCTAATCCAGCATCCCTTGCTGCCAAAGCTGCCGCAGCACCGCACGCCCCGCCCCCCACAATAAGGACAGGAACTGAAAATTCAAATGTTTGCTTCATTATCGAGCTAGCTCATCGCCAAGGTCTTCAGAAGCAACATCAGTATTAGTTGCTGATGCTTCACCCCGCTGCTGAAGAACACGAAGTACACGCGATATGTATTCTTGAACCCATAAAGCTCGCTCGTCAGCAGCCTGCTTATCTGGAGTGTAATTCTCCACTTCTGCTCGCGTCAGTATACCCTTACTCTCAAGCAGTCGTTCAAGTGTATCTATTCGTTGCCGTGCAACTGTGAGCTCTTGCGAAACAGAAAGCGTTATAGCCAACACTGTTTCAACATCCTCATCCAAAAACCAAGGGCGTTTACCTGCTGGTTTTGCGCCAGCTTCACGAAGTGCAGCTTCAATGCTCATTACACTTTTCCTCCGATAACATGCCAAGCAGCTTTACGTCCAAAATCTTCGCTTTCATCTTCCGCTGCATCTGGAAACAATTCTTTATCCACCACGCCTGTCACTCCGCCGTGAATAATATTTTTAGCGTCAAACCCTGCATCGACCATCTGTTGAGTTAAGTCGATTTCATGCATACGACTCCAAAAAGGCTCATTGTTATAAAATGCATCCCAATCACGCATTGTTTGCTCAAAGATCGGCATGTTTGAAGTATATTGAGGTTGTTCTACATGAAGAACAATTCCACCAGGCTTGAGAAGGCGGCGCGTTTCATTGAATATATTTCGTAGAGCACTAGAAGAAAGCTCATGTAAAAACATAGTTGTTTGAATCCAATCAAAACTTGCATCTGGAAAACGCGAAAGATCCTCACCACTTGCTTGAACGAAACGAATATTTTCAACATTAAGAGACTTAGCTCTAGCAAGCGCGTATCTAAGTACCGGCGCCCCAACATCCACCACAGTCATTTGAGCATCAGGATATGCTTCTGCAATCGGCAAAGAACTATGGCCGACAGTCCCACCGATCTCTAATATATTTTTGGGGTGAAAATCCGGTAAATTCTTCTTTACCCAATTAACTACAGCCTTCCCACCGCCATCAGAATACTTCCCGAGCAATCCTGCTGTCGTCACAAACCCAGCATGATCGTAATTAGCACCATTTGTAACATCTCCGGCAAAATACTCACTGTGGTAACTTCCAGGCATACAATGGTGATCAACGCCCGAAACATATCTTGGAATAACAATCTCGGAATCTAACTCTAACCTATCATCATCGTTTGTAAGCTCTTTAGCAATTTCAGCTAATCGTTCACGCTGGCGTATCGCAGTCCATCTACCAGCCTGTTGACGCTGCTCCATAGTTGCTCGTCGTACCGCTGACCAGAAGCAAAAAATCGAATTTTCGAGCAAAGCTTTTCTTGCCTCATGACGGTTTGAGATGCCGTGCCCATGTTTTTTTTGAAACTTTGGTTGAACTTCTGTTTCATACGCCGCCCTCACACCAGGAACGATGCTGGTAGATAAAAAACGATTCATTTGAGCTAGGTAATTTATTCTTTCAACTTCATCATGGCTTGTCTCAGGAAAAACCGCATGACGACCAACAACACGATAATCTGGCGGCCCCTCATATACATGTGGCGAAGATTGAGAATTATGTTCCACGACAGGTTTCCTTTTTGGTATAATGATATAACAATATGTGCCAGACAAAACTCAATATGACAAGAGGGAGCACACTCATGAGAATTATCGTTCTATTGAATCTCAAACCTGGAAAAGATGAAGCTGACTATTTAAAGTGGGCAAAGGAAACAGATCTTCCAACTGTAAACAGCTTAGCTTCCGTCAAAAACTTCCAGATATTGAAAGCAATTTCACTCCTTGGAAATGATGGCCAGCCACCTTACCAATATATTGAGATCCTAGACATAGCAAACATGCCACTCTTCACAGAGGAAACACGCACAAATGTGATGACTAAAGTTGCAGCTGAGTTCAATGAATGGGCAACTCCAACCTTTATTATTACCGAAGACTTGAGTGATGCATCATGAGTAAACGTTTTCTAGGTAAAACAGCCGTTATTACAGGATCAGGCAGAAAAAATGGGCTTGGTGAAGCTATTGCTATAAGGCTGGCATCCGAAGGCGCAAACATAGTCTTATCCGATATCGGTAGTTCTCGTGATATGGCTACCCCAAAGAATATGATTGGTGAACAGTCTGAAATGGAGCAGATCACTGAAACACTTCAAAATCTGGGCGCGAAAGTCACTTCAAAAGTGTGCGATGTCCGAAACCGAGATGAGGTCTTTGCACTTGCTGATCACGCAGCCAGCAGCCATGGGAGCCTAGATATTTGGGTCAACAACGCTGGTATAGGTTATATTATGAAACCGCTGTTAGAAGTCACGTCTGAAGACTGGCGCGCAGTTATTGACGTAAATTTGACTGGTGCATTTTTTGGCACCCAAGCAGCTGCGACACAAATGATTCAGCAAGGCAAAGGTGGCCGCATCATCAACATAGCCAGTCAAGCAGCTAAAAGCGGCTTCCATAGCGCACAAGCCTACACCTCATCTAAGCATGGTTTAGTCGGTCTTGCCCGTTCTGCAGCTATCGAGCTTGGTGAACATGCTATAACTGTAAACAATGTCTGCCCAAACCATGTTACAACAGGACTGGGCGCTTGGCAAAATGAGTATTTTGCTGAAAAACAAGGCAAGACACTAGAACAATATATGAAAGACATGGCTTCCAGAATACCTCTAGGTCGTCCGGGCCTCCCAAACGATACGGCCAATGCAGTAGCATTTTTATGCAGTAATGAAGCAGAATATATTACTGCAGAATCCATGAATGTTTCAGGCGGTGAAGAACCACACTAGAACCACGAATAGGCGGCGGTTTTTCACCGCTGCCTATAAAAAATTTCAATTTTCTAAAACAGAAACAAGCTCTTGATGAACATCGCTGATGAGTTCGATTTTTTCTATAAAGTGAGTAAGCTTTAAGTCCGCTTCATCTATACCACCATATGACAAACATGACCTCACCTTTTCGAGGTGCTGCTTCCTAGAGAGAGGCCACTCAGGGGCCCCAAATTGTTTGTCAACTCGAACCTCAATCCTCCGACCGTTCGTAAGTTTCGCAATTCCAACCGCCGGAGCAAATGCAGACCAATCTGTTGTTCCGTCACTTTCAACAAATATCTTCTCGGATAAATTCAAAAGCTTTGGATCGTCCAAGTTAGAGCGGGTAAAGTCGGATAACGATACCCCCCCCTTATGCAAAACATTTGCACCGAGCCAAGCAAAACAAAGTCGAGCATAGCTTACACTCATACCGGAAAAGGGTCGCCTACCCACCAAACGTTCAATTAAAGGCGGCGCTCTATAAACAAACCGATCCAGTGACTCTGTTGTTAAATTTTCGCTTTCAACCATGTTTTGGAGCGCTACTATTGCTCCATGCGCAGCCCTTCCTGTCGGAAACGGCTTCCAACTCACTTCTTGAATTCGATGATACCCTTCTTGAATCTTTAATGTAGCATTTAAATCCGCATCATTCTCAAATAACGAAAAATAGCCAAACGGTCCTTCTAACGAATTGGATGGAGCTGGAAACCCAGCAACTGCCAAATCTACAGCTTCTATTGCTGAGCGAGCTGCTCCAGCAACCTGCAAGGCAAGAGTTGGTTTTCCTTCAACATGAGCCTGCATGGTACCACTACAAAAGGACAAGGCATGCCCGAATGCTTGCCGAACAACATTATACTTCAATTGCCGCATGTGAGAAACCGCAATGACCGCACCGAAAATCCCTGCAGTAGCGGGGCGAAAGAATTTCAAACTGCCATTTACTGCAACACCTAAAGACGCAACGACTTCTACCCCCGCAATGAGAGCCGCTAAAAATTGTCGACCATCAACAGGGGCTTCACCCGCTTCAGCTAACAAAACGGAAGCAACAGAAGCCATGGGATGCGCTACGGCTGGTTCATGAACACAATCAAATTCCTGACAATGAATCTGGTAAGCATTTACAAACGCAGCATAAGGTGCGGCCAACCGCACCCCGGACCGACCTAAAAGAAAAGAAGAACCATCTCCGCAACTCCATTTTTGTGCTTGCGCACTAACAATGTCGGCTAAAGGTTCATTACGTCCCGCCACACCAACCGCCAATGTATCATGAAGAAATGTCTTCGCAGCAACACGGCTGGCATTTGATATAGCCTCCCAATGAATAGCAAGAGCGCCCTCAATCAATCTTTGGGTTGCATTTTCGCTCATAATTCAACAAGCACTTTTCCCATATGCCCGCCAGCTTCAAGGTAAGAATACGCTTCAGGCGTTTGCTCAAAAGGAAAAACTCGATCGATAACAGGCTCAATCTGATTTTCCGCTGCGGCGTTTACCAAAGCACAAAGCATCTCACGACTTCCAGCAGCTACTCCATATAGGCCTAAGTTTTTACCTATAATTGAGCCATAGTTTGCTAACCCCGTCGTCGCGGCACCCGCTAAAGCACCAATAATAGCAATACGGCCAAGTGGAGCTGCTGCATTGATTGATTGAGCTAAAGTCGCCTGCCCCGCTGTATCGACCACAATGTCTGCTCCACCGTTCAAAGCATCAAAAACAGCAGCTCCCCACTCAGGGGTTTCGCGATAATTCACAGTTACATCTGCACCAAGCCTCTTCGCAGCATCCAGTTTTTCATCACTAGAGGATGTAACGCACACTTTTGCTCCGTGCATCTTGGCGATTTGCATGGCAGCAATAGAAACTCCACCAGTTCCAAGCGTTACAACTTTGTCACCAGCTTTAATTTTACCAATTTCTACCAATGCATTCCAGGCTGTCAGCCCAGCAGCAGATAAAGGCACCACTTGTTGATCGCTAAGTGAATCAGGAACCTTAACCAAAGCGCTTGCAGGTATTGATACAAACTCAGCTAACCAACCATCTTCGGTAACACCTACATCACGCGCAAAAACAGCTTGAAAAAAAGGACCTCGGCTCCAAGACACAAAGTGAGGTGCGATAACGCGATCACCTTTAACAAATCCAGTTACATCCGAACCAACTTCTTCGACGCAACCAACACCTTCAGAGTTAGGAATTCGGTCTGCAGGACGTTTAGGTCCATATTCACCACAAATAATCCTAACATCGCGATGATTTAAACAAACCATCTTCACTCGGACAATTACGTTGCCTGGCGTCACTTTTGGCTCAGGCACTTCAACTGCAGTTAAAGACGAAATCCCAGCCTGCGCTCCAATGTGATATGCTTTCACGACGTTCCTCAATTCTAGACTAATATCAATTTTTGCGGCTTCTGGCTAAATTCGCCAGAATTAGCATCATTTGTATTATAAGTATACCAATTGAAGCTTTGTGTCACTAGTGGTGTGAATTTAATCGAGACATCTTTGAAAGTATTATTTTGTAAATTAACTTCAATCGTCTAAAGCCGATCCATGCAACTCAATTCTGATGTTAAATTTATCAGCTCTATAATTGGCGACAGTAACGAGAAAAGGTTGCTCATCCTTATCATAAACTGTTCGACCTATTCGCAACAATGCATCGCGAGGCTCAAGCTCTAAAGCATCTGACAGGCGTGCATCAGCTAAAATAGCGCCAATAGTCTGCTCTGCCCGTTCAGCTTTATAGCCAGCAAAATCGAGGACTTTAAGAATCGGCATTTTGGACAAATTAATCGCGGTGATATGCTCAGCTAGACGAGCAGGAACATAACTCACGACATGCCCAAGCGGCTGCCCATCCATGCACCGAATACGAATAGCACGTACGACAGGTTCGCCTTTTTTTAACTGTAAAGCGCTTGCAATGGTAGGACTAGGAATCTCCTTGACAACCTCAACAACATTAACAGTGGTGCCTGCTCCCAGAGCCATAAGCGAGTCGAGCGCCTGATTTATATCACCTTCTATAGGTTTAGCAGGTGATCTAAAGATAACTCTAGTTCCAAGCCTTCTACGACGTTCCACAAAATTGTTCTGAGCCAATTCATTAAGAACCCGACGCGCTGTTATCCGCGAGACGCTGAATAATTCTGTCATTTCTTGCTCAGTAGGAAGGACACTACCATATGGTCTCTGGCCACTCAGTATTTCGTCACGAATCTGCAAATATATCTGATGATAGAGCGGCATCGGTGCATCTCGATCTACGACGGTTTTGCGTTCACCTAGATCTTTAGGTCTCTCATCCCTAACCACGAATTCCCACTCCTTATATCAATATTTCGTCCCCCATTATATTAATTAAGGAATCGAACCACTTCCATCAATCATTCATTCTAAATATCGATTGAGATGTCATTCATATATTACATATAATATAGATAAATAAACAACAATGTTACCCAGAAGATTGGTCCATCCAGATTGTAAGGCCACAGAAAAAGCTTGAAATAATCCAGTTACTCGAAATTCAAGTGTTTCTACTTTTACCAGATATTGCAGCAAAAACTGAATACGCAGCATCTAGTACATTCGTTCCAGGACCAAAGATATCTATAACACCAGCCTCTTTTAAAAAACTGTAATCTTGTTCTGGAATTACTCCTCCAACAAATATTTTTATATCGTCTCGACTTAACTTCTTAAGAACATCTATTAATTCTGGAACCAACGTCTTGTGCCCTGCGGCTAACGAAGAAATACCAATAGCATCAACTTCACTGATAATTGCAAGCTCAGCGACTTCATCTGGGGTTGAGAATAGATCCGTCATGTTCACCCCAAATCCCAAATCAGCAAAAGCAGTCGCAATAATTTTTGCGCCACGGTCATGTCCATCTTGCCCCATTTTTGCGATCAAAATTCGTGGTGCTGTGCCCTTTTCATGCTCATATTTTTGTATATTAGCTTGAATATTTATATAAATGGGATCTTCTTTATATGCATCTGAATACACGCCCTTTATCACACGTGTAATCGGTTGGTGCCGCCCAAACACGTCTTCCAAAGCGTTAGAAATTTCACCCAATGTAGCCCTCGCTCTCGCGCACTCAACAGCCGCTCTTAAAATGTTTCCATTCCCGTTTTCAGCGATATCTTTCAACTTTTCTAACGTTGAGTTACATGCTTGTGAATCTCGAACAACCTTTACTTTATTTATACGACTAATTTGGCTTTTACGAACAGCTGCATTATCTATTTCAAGAATATTAATCGGATCTTCTTCTTCCAACCGATATTTATTCACCCCGATAACAACATCTTCCCCTTTGTCGACACGGGCTTGTCTCTTCGCAGCGGCCTGTTCAATCTTCAGTTTCGGCAAACCTTTTTCAATAGCTTTCGTCATGCCACCTTCAGCTTCAATCTCATTGATCATATCCCATGCCTGATCAACTAAGCCTTGAGTAAGTGCCTCAACATAAAATGACCCTCCCAACGGATCTACCACGTCAGTCACACCTGTTTCATATTGTAAAATCAATTGAGTATTTCGAGCAATCCTAGCTGATGTTTCAGTTGGCAACGCAATAGCTTCATCGAAACTATTTGTATGCAATGATTGAGTGCCACCTAAAACTGCTGCCATTGCTTCGTAAGCGGTTCGCACAACATTATTGTATGGATCTTGTTCCGTCAAAGAAACCCCAGAGGTTTGACAATGCGTCCTAAGCATTTTTGATCTTTCAGATTTTGCTCCTAGATTTGTCATAATCTTTGACCATATCTGACGTGCAGCCCTTAATTTGGCTGCCTCCATGAACACATTCATGCCTATACAGAAGAAAAAAGATAAACGCCCAGCAAACGCATCAATATCCAAACCTTTCTTCTTAGCTTCCCTTACATACTCCATTCCATCTGCAAGTGTAAAAGCCAACTCTTGCGCCAATGTCGCCCCTGCTTCCTGCATATGATACCCAGAAATGGAAATGGAATTATATTTGGGCATGTCTTGAGAAGTGTATTCGATGATGTCCCCAATAATCCGCATGCTAAACTCAGGCGGGTAAATAAACGTATTCCTAACCATAAACTCTTTAAGAATGTCATTCTGGATCGTTCCCGAGAGCTTGGAGCGATCAACACCTTGCTCTTCCCCTGCAACAATAAACATTGCTAACACAGGTATAACTGCACCATTCATAGTCATTGAGACAGACATTTCATCCAACGGAATACCGTCAAACAATATTTTCATGTCTTCTACAGTATCAATTGCAACGCCGGCTTTCCCTACATCACCTGCAACTCGAGGATGATCAGAATCATATCCTCGATGAGTTGCTAGATCGAATGCAACTGATAATCCTTTTTGACCAGCTTTTAGATTTTTTCTATAAAACGCATTGCTCTCTTCAGCAGTAGAAAATCCAGCATACTGGCGGATCGTCCATGGTTGATTCGCATACATAGTGGCGCGTACACCACGCGTATAAGGTTCAAATCCCGGCAGTTCTTTTTCAATGGAATCTGGAACATCTCGTTTCGTATAAACTGGTTTTATCTTAATCCCTTCAGGAGTTGTTTTATTCAAGTCATCAATTTCGCGTCCCCGCAACTCTTTAGCACCCAGCTCATACCAATCTTCTAATGTTGGGACGTTCATTTCACGAACTCCATAATAACATCATCCACCGCTAAATTTTCACCAGCCTTGACGCTTATTTTAGATATGACGCCTTTCCTCTCCGCACGCAGAGTATTTTCCATTTTCATCGCTTCAACAACCGCAAGTGCCTGACCATCTTGTACTTCTTGCCCCTCATCGACGAGGATAGACACAACAACTCCCGGCATTGGACATAATAGCAAGTCCGAAGTATCCATCGGCATTTTTATAGGCATTAATTTTGCCAATTCACCGCCACGTTCCGTTCTTACTTTGACATCATATTCACATCCACGATGCCATATAAAAAAACCTTCAGGGCGAGGTTTAACATGGAAGCTGAAGCTCTCCCCATCGACGACAGCTTGCATCAGAGGCTGACCAGGTGACCAGTCTGTTGATATCTGATGATATTGAGAGTTTTCAACACCTTCATCTCTTATTTGGGAAACATATCGGCCATCTTTACGATCAATATCTATATTTAAGGCCTGATCACCAACCTCCACTTTCCAACATTGAGAAACTTGTCGACGGTGATTAGCTATGCTCCCAGATATTTGAGCTGCTCTCTGTTCTTTGAGCATCTGCATCAATGTGCAAATCGCGCCAATTTTTCTCTCACTATCTTTAGTAGGCACCCCTCCTTCAAAACCATCGGGGTATTCTTCGGCGATAAAAGCTGTCGTTATATTTCCACTTTCAAAGCGAGGGTGGTCATACACAGCCTGCAAGAAGGGAATATTGTGACCAATTCCTTCAAGTTCAAATATATCAAGTGCAGACCTCATTGCACTTATACTCTCTGCTCTTCCTTTTCCCCACGAACATAGCTTTGCGATCATTGGATCATAGAACATCGAAATTTCACCGCCTTCATATACGCCAGTATCATTTCGAATAATCGTACCATCCATATACAAACCTTCTTGGGGCGGCCTGTATCTTTTTAAACGACCAATAGATGGTAAAAAATTACGGTATGGATCTTCAGCATAAATGCGGCTTTCCATCGCCCAACCATTTAATTTCACATCACTTTGTTTAAAGTTCAATTCATCGCCATTAGCTGAGCGGATCATTTGTTCCACAAGGTCCACTCCAGTAATCAACTCTGTCACCGGGTGTTCAACTTGAAGCCTTGTATTCATTTCTAAAAAATAGAAATTTTTGTCACCATCAACAATAAACTCAACAGTACCTGCACTGTCGTAATTAACTGCACGCGCTAGAGAAACAGCTTCTTCACCCATAGCTTTACGTGTAACTTCGTCCAAAAATGGAGATGGCGCTTCTTCAATTACTTTTTGGTTGCGGCGCTGGATAGAACATTCACGTTCACCTAAATAGATGATGTTTCCATGCTTATCACCCAATACTTGAATCTCTATGTGTCGAGGCTGAGTTACAAATTTTTCGATAAAAATCCGGTCATCGCCAAAGCTGCTCTTAGCTTCGTTTTTAGAAGACTGAAAGCCCTCTCTCGCTTCTTCATCATTCCAAGCAATGCGCATTCCCTTACCCCCGCCACCGGCGGAGGCTTTAATCATTACCGGATATCCAATTTTATTAGATATCTTAACAGCGGCATCTGAGTTCTCGATCAAGCCCATATGTCCCGGTACCGTTGAAACGCCAGCTTGTTGAGCCAATTTTTTTGATGTTATTTTATCCCCCATAGCTTCGATAGCTTTGGGGTTTGGCCCAATAAAAGCGACCTTCAATTTGGCAAGCTTTTTCGAGAACTCAGAATTTTCAGAGAGGAAACCATATCCAGGATGCACAGCATCTGCACCCGATTGTTTAATCGCCTCTATAATCTTATCAATCACAATATATGATTGATTAGCCGGTGGCGGGCCAATATGAATAGCTTCATCGGCCATTTCAACATGTAGTGCATTTTTGTCTGCGTCAGAATAAACAGCAACGGTTTTAATTCCCATTTTCTTAGCTGTTTTGATGACCCGACAAGCAATTTCACCTCTATTTGCAATGAGTATTTTCTTAATCATAGAGGTAAATTTCCGTGTTTTTTCCATGGGTTACTGATTTTCTTATCTTTCAGTAATGCAAATGCCCGACTAATCCGCCGTCTCGTGTTATGTGGTTGAATAACGTCATCAATGTAACCACGCTCAGCTGCTCTAAATGGAGACAAAAACGTCTCTTCATAGTCAGCAATATGCTGGGCTGTTTTGTCTTCATTTTTTAGATCCTGACGATGCAAAACTTCAACAGCCCCTTTAGCGCCCATAACTGCGATTTGAGCTGTCGGCCAAGCGTAGTTGATATCCCCACGCAAATGCTTGGATGCCATAACGCAATAAGCACCCCCAAACGCTTTACGCGTAATCACTGTCACCTTCGGAACAGTCGCTTCACCATATGCATATAGGAGTTTGGCACCATGTTTGATGACGCCGCCATACTCTTGAGAAAGCCCAGGTAAAAATCCAGGCACGTCTACGAATGTTAAAACTGGAATTTCAAAACAATCACAAAAACGAACAAACCTTGCAGCTTTACGTGACGCATCACTATCAAGGCATCCTGCCAATACTGTTGGCTGATTAGCAACGACTCCAATTGTCTGCCCCTCAATGCGAACAAACCCACAGAGTATGTTTTTCGCAAAGTCTGCCTGAATTTCAAAAAAGTCGCTTTCGTCAGCCACTTTCTCTATCAGTTCACGCATATCGTAAGGAAGGTTAGGATTTTCGGGTACAAGCGTATCTAGACTGTCTTCAATCCGGTCAGAACAATCAAAGAAAGGTCGACTTGGCGTGCCCTCTCTATTGTTGAGAGGTAGAAAGTCAAACAATCGCCGAATCTCGGCGATAGCCTCCATATCATTGTCATAGGCTCCATCTGCAACTGACGATTTGGACGTATGCGTTTTTGCGCCCCCCAATTCCTCAGCTGTTACGACTTCATTGGTGACAGTCTTGAGAACATCAGGCCCGGTTAAGAACATATATGAGCTATCACGAACCATAAAAATGAAATCCGTTAACGCAGGCGAGTAGACCGCTCCTCCAGCTGATGGCCCCATAATTACACTTATTTGCGGGATAACGCCCGAAGCAAGTATATTGTTCTGGAAGACATCGCTATATCCAGCGAGTGCTGCTACCCCTTCTTGAATCCTCGCTCCACCGGAATCGCTAAGACCAATAATAGGTGCGTTATTTTTAAGAGCCATTTCTTGAATTTTGCAGATTTTTTTTGCGTGCGTTTCAGATAAAGAACCTCCATAAACGGTAAAATCTTGCGCATACACAAACACTTTTCGTCCGTTGATCGTTCCCCATCCCGTAACAACGCCATCACCGGGGATATGGCTTTTATCCATACCAAAATCTGTTGAACGATGTTTGATGAACATATCAAACTCTTCAAAGCTATCGATATCAAGCAATAGCTCAAGGCGTTCGCGTGCTGTCAATTTCCCTCTGGAGTGCTGGCTGTCTATCCGCGTTTTGCCTCCACCGAGACGAGCCTCTTCGCGACGCACCGATAATTGCTCAAGTATAGATTGCATACAAATCTCCAGATCCAACAATCCGAGACGTTAATGCGCACAGGCTCAAAGGAAGAGCTTTTTCTTGCGTAATTGCATTTTTGTTGATTTAACTCAATTAACAAAAGTTGATGTGTGCGAGTATTATGAAAAAACCTAAATTATTCATTGGTCACAAAATCCGAGAAGCTCGGTTAAAAAACCAGATGACGCAAAAAGCATTCGCGGAAGCTTTGAATGTCTCAACAAGTTATCTAAACCAACTTGAAAACAACCAAAGGCACGTTACCGCAGGGATATTACTCGCACTTGCTCAAACGTTTGGACTAGACCTTAAAACTTTGGGCGGGCGTGAAAGCGACATCCTCTTCAATGAACTTAAGGAAGCTTCAAAGGATGAACTCTCTCATTTGTCGGAAATAACGGAGAGAGAGTTAGCACTCGCCGTAAAACATGCCCCCCAATTTGCGGCGGCTTATTCTCAACTCTACAAAACAGCAAACCAACTAAAACACTCATTGATAGAATTTGACCAAGCAAAAGCTGATTTGGGGTTATTCCCCACACCATATGAAGAAGTCAGGGATTATTATCACTCAATAGACAATTACATTGATGAGATTGACAAAGAGGGTGAGAAACTTTCTCAGATAACACATGATCCAACACTGCCAATATTTGATAGATTACAAAAATATCTACAAGACACCCATCAAATAAAGGTCATCTTTGGCGGCAGTGCTGATTACCCAAACTCTATTCGTTATTTCGACACATCGACAAAAACACTCCACTTAAACCCTTCCCTCCCTCGCTCTAGTCAAACCTTTCAAATCGCGTTCACCATTGCCCTGATTGAGCAAGACCAACTGCTAGACCAAATATTATCAAAACTAGAATTCAAGCATGAAGAATCCTATCAAATCTGCCGAATTGGACTGGCAAACTACTTTGCGGGAAGCGTTCTTCTTCCCTATGAAAGCTTTCTCGAAAGAGCTAGGCTCGAACGATATGATATAGACCTACTTCGTCATCACTTTGGTGCCAGTAGAGAACAAGTTTGTCACCGACTATCAACATTACAAAGACCCGGAAATTTAGGAATTCCATTCTTCTTTGCTAGAATCGATCAAGCCGGAAATATAACAAAACGCCATAGCGCAACCAAATTGCAATTTGCCCGATTTGGCTCTGCTTGCCCACTATGGAATGCTCACCAAGCCTTTAGCTCAGGCTCTGAAATCATTCGACAACTCGCCCAAACAAGTGACGGAGAACAATATCTCAGTTTCGCATTTGAAGTACAATCAAGGTCTGGTGGCTTCAAGGACCCCGTAAGGCGTCACGCGCTCACATTAGGCTGTGAGGTAAGTTATCTTAAGCAAATCGTCTATGGCGATGGCCTAGATGCAAAAAATGAAGACAATTTCGATCCAATCGGTATTTCATGTAGGACTTGCGAACGCAAAAAATGCCACCAAAGATCCATTCCTCCATCAAGACATCAATTCAACGTCAATATTAATCAGAGAAACCTATTGCCATACGAATTATAGGGCGTTGCCTGACAGGAACGTATGAACAGAATATTTTTAAATGAAGATTTCTAAAAACTGATACGATGAAAACATACACCGTCTATTTTAAACTACCACTAAGACTAGAAAAGTTTGACTTTGATAATAACAAATACCGACAATTGAAAGGTAGAAAAAACATCTACCAAGCCGCCGCGCAATTTTGTCTCAGTATCCTTCAATTGATTGATTTTTCACTCCATATACGCTTTCTATGTCCTAAAAAGGATGAGTTTTTTACAAATACACAAGAAGGCTCATTTATAAAATAACAAATAAAAACAATCGGGACGATCAATTATGGGCTTCACATTCAAAACAACACCTCAGATTCGATTTGAACGAAATGGTGCAGCAAATATAGGTGCACTTGTGAAAAGCCGAATGTCACGCCCTCTTTTTGTGACAGATAAAGACATTCTAAAATTTGGTTTGGCTGAAACAGCCTTCACCAGCCTCAAAGAAGCTGGGGTTGAATTTGAGGTTTTTGATGGCGTGGTCGCTGATCCACCTGAAGCTGTGATAAACGAAGCAGTCGAATTTGCCAAAGCACACAACACGGACGGCGTGATTGGTTTAGGAGGTGGCTCATCATTGGATACAGCCAAACTCATCGCTGTACTTTTGAAAGGCAAACAATCCCTTCACGATATTTTTGGTGTTGATCAAGTTGAAGGCGACCGATTACCCTTAATTCTTCTTCCGACAACAGCAGGAACGGGCAGTGAAGTGACTGCTATTTCAATTGTTACAACAGAAGATGACCGTAAAGTCGGCATTGTGTCAGATCAACTCTATGCTGATGTGGCTATCGTCGACCCAGTGCTGACAATGACAGCTCCACGTAAGGTCACAGCAGCCACAGGTATAGATGCGATGGTACATGCCATCGAAGCGCATACATCTGTTAGATTGCGTAACCCTTTATCATCGACATTGGCCAAACAAGCCTTACAATTGATGTCAGCCAATTTAATCAAAGCATGTGACACTCCAGATGATATTGAAGCCAGAGAGGCTATGTGTATTGGAGCAACTTTAGCTGGGCAGGCATTTGCAAATGCACCGGTCGGCGCAGTCCACGCAATGGCATACCCGCTGGGTGCTTTATTTCATGTGCCGCATGGCGTTTCCAACGCGCTCATGCTCTCTCCTGTTCTAAAATTCAACTGTGAGAAAGCAGCCGAACAATATGCAGAATTAGGCCCTTATGTCGGTGTAAAAGCCGATGCGGATGCGTTTGTTGAAAAGATGATTGATCTTTGCAAACAAAGCGGTGTGCCACTCAAATTGCGAGATGTTGGCGTCAATCACAATGACTTACCGCGTATGGCGGAAGATGTAATTGCAAATACACGCCTCATGCAAAACAACCCCAGAGAAATGAGCTATGAGCAAGCATTGTCTCTGTACCAAGAGGTGCTTTGAGAGAATGGCTGGCCTATATAAAGGCCAGCCAATTACTATTATCTATTTGAAATAAATACGATTATAAAATCCTAAATGAGCTCACCATATCAAATTGATAAAGTGATTTTAGCTGTTTTCTAAAACTTCCGAGCATGCTCAGGTAATGCGCCAATTTGAGGAATTTCAATTTCTCGGACCATTCCTTTATGACGTTCTATCGCCCAAATCTTACGGGTATTTTTATCGGGGGAGAATGAGAAAGCCTGCGCCTCAGATTTCAGCTGAATTGTCGCCACATGTATCATGGTTGGCCCCATAGTCGGCATAGCCAATACATACATTTCCGGTTTATCATGCCCAAGAATATATAATAATCCGTCCGGTCCTAGAGCACCACCAGAAGCCGCATAAGGTGCCATTAAATCAGAGGCGTTTTTTGGGAACATCCAACCACCGGTGCGTCTCCATTTTTTATCAAAGGTTACAACGCTGGAATACTCAT
>JGI2924J29684_1078162_pt1 | contig 33935 bp, 31 predicted proteins | sample BenlonsequencITS_FD_29684 | JGI IMG/M metagenome (IMG submission 29684)
TCTCTCTCTCTCTCTCTCTCTCGATTCCGCCGGACGGCTCGTTGATTGTGAATCACACCATCGCAATCGAAACCGAACGCACATATGATCGCCGGACGAGACTCCGATATGGAGCAGTTTCCCGAGGTCGTGGTCTGCCGGCTGGGTCACCGGCCTGGCCGCGACGACCGGATGACGACCCACGTCGGATTGACCGCACGGGCACTCGGTGCCGATCGCGTCATCTTTCCCGACAACGCGACCGACGCCGTCGAGACCGCCGAGGACATCACCGACCGGTTCGGCGGCCCCTTCACTGCCGAACTGGTGGAGAAACCGGCAGCTGTCGTGCGAAACTGGGAGGGACCGATCGCCCACCTGACGATGTACGGCGAACCTGTCCAGACCGTCGAGTCGGAGATTCGATCGACCGTCACGGAGGGGGACGACCCACTCCTGGTCGTCGTCGGCGCGGAGAAGGTCCCCTTCGAGATGTACGAACAGGCCGACTGGAACGTCGGGGTAACGAACCAGCCCCACTCCGAAATCGCCGGACTCGCCGTCTTCCTCGACCGGCTGTTCGACGGCGACGAACTCGACCGCGAGTGGGTGGATGCCTCGCGGAAAGTCGTCCCGAAGGAGACGGGCAAACTGGTATTGCCCGTGAGCGAGGAGTAGTCGGGACGACAGGGCCGACTCGATCTATTGCGGTGTCGAACCCGTAGGAATCAGTACGTCCTCAGTGGTGTCGTTCGCTGACGACGGGTCTGGAGGCACAGAAGAATGTGAGTCGCGGGGGCAGGGCGACGCACTCATCGACGACGGAGCGGCAGGGGCTTCCGACTCGATTCGATTTCGGTCGTGACGGTCGAGTACGCGTCAGGCCGAGGTCGCGAGTACGCGTCACGTCGAGATCGCGCAGCGCGTCGATCGCCGACAGTGGTGGGCACATGACGATCGTCGACTGTGGTGCGCACGTGACGATCGACTGCTGGTCGCTTCACTCGGCTGGCCGTGTCTTACGCGCCGTTGTCGGACTCGTTTCCATTCGAGCCGTCGTCCGATTCGTTGCCACCCGTACCGTCGTCCGACTCGTTGTCGCCCATCCCATCGTCCGATTCGTTGTCATCGATGCCGTCGTCCGACTCGTTGTCGTCCATCCCGTCGTCGGTTTCGTTGTCGTCGATACCACCAGTGTCGTCAGTCCCGGTGTCGTCGCCGGTGTCACCGTTGTCGTCCTCGGGGCCGCCACCGTCGTCACCACAGCCGGCGAGTGCGACGGTGCCGAGGGCGGCTCCGGCGACGGTCAGGTACTGTCGTCGATCGAGTGGATGGGGTGCATCCATGGGCGGCGGTATTCGAATCTCCTCGAAATGTTCCGACCGGTCGACTGCAGGCAATTTATGTGGTTTTCGGTGCGATTCGGTCGGTGAGAGGGGCCGGTGGGTCCGAGCCCCCCGATCGATCTGCACCACTCGCTCTCAAAAGACTTAATGGGCTGATCGGGCTATCGTCACCCAATGGCTTTTGAGGATCTCCTCGAGGACCCGGTCATACAGAAGTACCTCCACGAGCTGGTCGGGCCGAAGGGGATGCCCGTCGCGGCCGCCCCGCCCGAGGGCGAGGTGACCGACGAGGAACTCGCCGAGGAACTCGATCTCGAGTTGAACGACGTCCGCCGATCGCTGTTCATCCTGTACGAGAACGATCTCGCGAGTTATCGCCGGCTGCGCGACGAGGACTCCGGCTGGCTCACCTACCTCTGGACCTTCGAGTACGACAACATCCCGGAGAATCTGGAAGCGGAGCTTCACCGCCTCTACGAGGCGCTCAGCGACCGCCGAGAGTACGAACGAACCCACGAGTTCTACCTCTGTGAAATCTGCTCGATCCGGTTCGAGTTCGGTGAGGCGATGGACTTCGGGTTCGAGTGTCCGGAGTGTGGGACACCGATGGACGCGATGGACAACGATCGCCTCGTCTCGTCGATGGACGAGCGTATCGCCGCGCTCGAGGACGAACTCAACGTCGGCGCAGAGGCCTGATGGTCGTTCTCGCATCCAAGGTGTACGTGCAGGGCGACGCCCGCGAGCGCACGCTCCGCTCACTGGAGTCACTCGTCGAGAACGCGCTGGGCGAGCTCGACGTCACCTACGAGATCGGTGTCAGACACGACGACTTCCCGAGTGTCACCGTCGACGGTGACGACGCCGTCGTGGCACGAAACCTCCTCAGAGACGAGTGGGGCGAAATCACGGAGCTCGAACCCGGGACGACAGCCGTTGGAACACTCGACGCCTGGGACGAGGACGGTTTCGTCATCGACGCCGGCGAGCCGGTTCGTATCGAGGCCGACGAGCTCGGTCTCGGTCCGGGTAGTCCCGCACAGATTCGCGAGCGCTTCGGGCTGGTCCAGCACCTCCCGATGGAGTTCGTCTACGGCGGCGACGAACCGAGTCGTCTTTCGGACGCCGAACGTGACCGCCTCTACGAGTGGACGCGTGGCGACGGTCGGTTGAACGTCAATAGTGCGACGAGAGGTGAGGTTCGGGCGACGCTCAACCGGGCCGGGCACGCCCAGGACTACGTCACCGTCGAACGGCTCGGACTTCTCGAACAGAGTGTCGTCGCGACGGAAGACACGGATCCGCCAGGGCTCCTCGCGAGCGTCGGCTCGTACCTGCCGGCGGAACTGCTGTGTGTCGTTCCCTGATATGGTTTCGGTACCGAATCGGCGGCTCGTTCTCGCTGCACTCGCTGTCACTGCACTCCTCCTCGTCGCCGGGTGCACCTCGAACCAGATTCCCGACGAGCAACTCGATAGCGAGTACGACTATTCGGACCTCAGAGAGCGAAACGCCACCGTCGCGATCGATCTCGAAGCCGGCGGCCTGCTCGACGATGGGTCGTTCGCGGCGGTCTACGACCTCGAGGATACCGACGAAATCGACGTGTACAGAAGCGGCTTGTTCAGCGATAGCCCGCTCGACGTCGAGAGTGTCAGATTCTGGTACGCGAACGGCACGGTCGTCAACGGGTCGGAGCTTGCCGTCGACCGGGGCCAGTCACAGACGACGATCAGTCTCCCAGCATCGAACGGAACGGTCGCGTTCTCGGGAGCGGCCGGGAAGAAATCGTTCTCCCTTCCTGCGTTCCGATCGGGCTCGTACAACGTCACCTTGCCGGCGAACCAGCGATCTTCGTCGCTGATTCTCGGCTCAGTGTCACCGGGTGGCTTCGAACGCTCGATCCACGACGACACGGAGACACTCCAGTGGGAGTCGGTCGACGAGCCCCTCTCATTGCAGTACTATCACGAACGCGACGTCTGGATCTTCTACGGGGCTATCGCACTGGCCGTCGTCGGTGGTGGCATCGCTGCCGCCGCTACGTACCGGCGCCTGGCGCAGTTACGACGCCAGCGGGCCGAGATGGGTATCGAGGACGATCCATCGGAGTGAATTTACCGAGATTCAGTGGAGTGACTCCACCGACATCCTACCGAATGGATCTGCCGTGAGTCAGCACAAGGAATTCGCCGACCGTGACCGGGAACTGGTCGCCGAACGGTCACGACAGCTGATTGGCCGCCGAACGGCCGTGATCGCTGATTGGTTGCTGGATGGTCGCGATCGCTGACTGGTCGCGTTGGGGCACAGTTTTAACCGTCCACGTAGATACGTCGAGACGAACATGTCTTCGGACCTCCCCGACGGAGTGCGAGACGCCGAGGGGGACAGCGAGGGGGAAACGGGTGAGTCACCGGACGAAGAGGTCTACGAACGATTTACGATCGTTCAGATCGGCGACCATCGGCTGGCAATTCCGGTAACGGCCGTCGGGTCCGTCATCAATCGCGCGGTCGACGTCACACGAGTGCCACGTTCGTCGCCTGCCGTCGAGGGTGTAACCGACATTCGGGGACAGATCACGACGCTGGTCGATCCGCACGTCCACTTCCCGGACAGTGGCGGGCCGTCAGACGCACAGACGTTGCTCGTTTTCGACGACCGTGACCAACCGTCGGCGGTTCACGTCGACGAAGTGATCGGCGTGGAGGCCGTCCCGGAGGACGGAGTCTTCGACCAGACCGCCTACGACGAGGACGAACGGGATGGAACGGCACTCGCCCATCCGCTCATCAGTGGGGCGATTCGAGTCGAGACGCGTACGGGAGGTGCCCTCGTCGATTCCATGGTCGCCGACAAACCGACCGAGGACGCCGACGACCCAGTGCGTGAGACAGGACTCGGACGTGCGCAATCGACCGCCGAACCGGACGAGTCTGGTGTGATCGTCGGTGAGTTCTCGCTCGACGAGGACGCTCCCGACGAACCGGCCTCGGCCGATCGTGACTCGCCGCCGGACTCGGAGGAGGTCGAGGTCGAGATCACGCCCATCCTCGACGTGGACGCGTTCTTGCTGGCGTCCGGTCGCCCTGTCGACGACCGGGATCCGGTCGATCGCGCGACTGCGGAGTAGCGTCTCTGAATCCGCTCCCGGGGTAGGTGGCACGCGAAAACACACCCACGAAATTACTGCCTCGTTGTCGAACTCGCTCTCCTTGACTCTCGTTGTCGCGTGGTCGGTCCGTTTCTTCATCTAGGTAGAATTATATTTTGAGACCGACCGTCACGGTATTCACCTGACTCCCCAATTGTTTGTATGCAGAATTAGGACACATGCTCGACAAGCAGCCACTCTGTTCGTGTGTCTGTTGGGGTGCCGTACCCACCTATCCTGCCTCGGTTCGCTAGATCACGTCGTCTGTCGTCACTCGATTGCGGCCACGATCCCAATGGGATCGCTCTCTGGACTGACCAGTTTATCACGACTGATAATCGGGAGACAGCATTTATGGTCGTCGTATTTCTATCAGATGTTGGTGTACAACTAAATGTCGCAAGGGGTGCTTATCGTCGACGACTCCCATTTTATGCGAAATCTCCTTCGTCAGATTCTGGAGGACGACTATCGCATCGTCGGCGAGGCGTCGAACGGAGCCGAGGCAGTAAAACTGTACAAAGAAGAGAACCCCGACATCGTCATGATGGACATCGTGATGCCAAAGTGCAACGGGATCAAGGCGACGGCCGCGATCAAGAAGTTAGATCCCCGCTCGCGCGTCATCATGTGTACAAGCGTCGGTCAGCGCGAAAAGATGAAACTCGCTGTCAAGGCCGGAGCGGATGGGTACGTGACCAAACCGTTCGAAGAGCCGAGTGTTCGGAAAGCTCTCGCTGACGTCGTCGCTGCATGACGCGAGTACTGGTCGTCGACGATTCACCGTTCATCAGAACCGTCCTCGGTGAGGAACTCGACGAAGCGGGGTACGAGGTCGATACCGCTCCAGATGGCACTGCAGCGGTCGATGCCGTGGCCGAGTGTGACCCCGACGTCGTCACGATGGACGTCGAAATGCCCGGTATCGGTGGCATCGAAGCCACGGAACGAATCATGGCCGATACCCCAACTCCAATTCTCATGTTGAGTGTTCACACGGATGACGGGGCCGACGCTTCGATGGAGGCGTTGAACCGTGGCGCGATGGCGATCATGGAGAAACCGGACGGGGCCGGCGATCGGACGATCTCGGACCTCACCGACGAACTGATCGAAACCATCGACGAGCTGTCCGCGGCCAGTACCTCCGCGCTCGCGCTCGCACAGACGACGGCTGCCGCCCACCGGTCTCGAACGCGGACGCGGACACTTGCGTCGGGAACCTCGGAGGGCGGAACGGACGTCTCGACGAGCGGATCGGCCGCTGGTCCGGCGGTCTCTCCAGCCCCTCCGGCAGTGGGTGGTCGTTCGGACGCCATCGGTGCGTGGCCGGATGTCCCGATCGACGTGCCACAGGTCCCGGACGAGCCACCGACGATTGTCATCGGCGCGTCGACGGGCGGGCCGCGAATCGTCGAAGGAATACTCGGAGCACTTCCCGAAGCGCTCGGGGCTCGCATCGTCGTCGTCCAGCACATGCCTGCTGGATTCACGGAACGCTTTGCCGCTCGACTCGATCGGAAGAGCGAGTACGCAGTCCGGGAGGCCGGCGTGTCCGACCATATCGGCGCAGGCGAGGTTGTCGTCGCTCCCGGAAGTGCACATCTCGAGGTATCCAGTGCTTCGACGGACACCGTCGAGATCGAACGGTCGACTGCACCACGCGTTCACGGGGTGCGTCCCTCGATCGACGTGACGATGGAGTCGCTCGCCGCGACCCGACCGCCAAATCTCGTCGGTATCGTCTGCTCTGGCATGGGTCGAGACGGTGCACGCGGTATCGAAGCGATACACGAAGCCGGCGGCCACACGCTGGCACAGGACGAAGCCACGAGTCCTGTCTTCGGAATCCCGAAACAGGCGATCGAAACCGGGGCCGTCGACGAGATCGTCCCCGCGACGTCGCTTCCGGCCCGTATCGTGGCGAGGGCGATAGCGACGAACGCTGACGATAGAGGTGATCTGTGATGGATGACTACGTGCGCGAATTCGTCGACGAGACCGAAGCGGCAATAACCACGCTGAACAACTTGTTGCTCGATCTCGAACGCTCGCCGGCGGACGACGAGGTCGTGCAGGACATTTTCAGGACGGCCCACACGGTGAAGGGCAACGCCGGGGCGATGGGGCTCGAACGGGCGAGCGACCTGGCACACGCGATCGAGGACGTGCTGGACGGGATTCGCGCCGGCACTGTCGAGGTTTCACCGGAGCGAATGGATACGCTGTTCGCTGCAGTTGACTGCCTCGAACGAATGGTCGACGAGGTCGCCCGCGACGGTACGATTCAAACCGATCCGGCGGACGTCATCGCCTCCCTCCGTGAACCGCTCACGGACGACTCACCAGACGTGACCCCACCATCGCCGGGAGAGCGCGAAGCGATTCTCACCCGTTTCGATCCGCCCGCAAATTCGGCTCACGACGCCTATCTCGTTCGGATGGCGATCGCCGACAGCGACGAACTGAACAACGGACTGGTCGTGATCGAGGCCCTCGTCGACGCCTTCGATCTCATCGGGACGGATCCCTCGCGAACCGCCATCGAGAACGAAGAACACGGTAACCGGATCGATGCCGTCTTCGCCGCAGCAGTCGACGAGGAGGCCATTTCGGCCGCGCTCGAACCTGTCGGTGCCGTCGAAGCGTTCAGTATTCTCGGCGTCACCGACGAACTCGACTCGAGCGAGGACGACTCGTTCTCGTCCGTCGAGGAGAACCTGGCGTCGGATCTCTCGACCGATCAGGCGAACGAGATGTCCGTCGACGACCTGCTCGACGAGTTCACCGAACTCGACGACATCGACGCGCTCGCAGACGAGATCGACGACACCAGCGAGTTCGAGGACATCGGTGACGCCGGCTCGTTCGACGATCTCATACCCGAGACGACCGACGAATCCTCCACTGCGGCCACGGAACCCGATCCGGAGCCGACGACCGACGACGAGGACAACGTCGAGGATGCAGGCGCCGTCTTCGACGAACTCAAGCAGGAAGTCGACATGGTCGGGTTCGACGAGCTCCAGGACGAACTCGAAGCACTCGAGTTCGACGAATTCGACGAAGAGGAGGTCGGGATGGACGAACTGCTCGGCGAGGACGTCGACGTGGACGACCCGACGTTCCTCGACCTCGACGAACCCGACCCCTCGGACCCGATCGGAACCGAAGCGCCGCCTTCCGAGTCCGCCGACGCTTCGGCCCCCACCTGGGGCGCACCTGAGGGAGACGAGCCAGCAACGGGTGGCGTGTCTGCCGAACCCGATTCCACACCTGTCAGTACTGCCGATCCCGACGCTGGGTCCGCCGAGGGTGCTGGAGCGGCGGCCGATGCGACGGAGACCGATCACACGGAGTCCCCCGAAGCGGCGGAGTCGAGTAACGACTCGTCGGCTACGGCCGCCGAGTCCTCCGCGTTCGCCGACGAACTGTTCGGTGGAGCCACGACTGACCCTGTCGATGACTCAGCGCCCGACCAACCGGCCGCCGATGCGGCCGACACGCCAGCTGAGTCGGGTGCTGACGGATCCGGTGACGTCGAATCACCACCCGACGTCGATCGAGCGGACGGTGAACCCGAAGAGAGCGATTCGGACGACGTGGCCGTCGCACCACCGGTAGATGGAGACGATGTGGCTCCCGTCGACGACCCCGATTCCACAGTCGACGACGAGCTGGCGGTGACCGACGAGCCAGTGGCTGACGACGAAGCGACCCCAACCGAGGCCGACGAGGCGGTCGAAACCGAGTCGTCACTTCAGCCTGCCACAGACACTGACGCTGACTCGTCACCGACCGCGACAGACCTGGCCGACGACGCTGGCCTGACTGCTGGAGAGGATGATTCGGATGCAATCGAGAATGAGGGCGACGGTTCTACGGTACCGTCGACAGATCCGACACCAGAACCGACCGACGGTGACGACGAGTCGGGGTCGGTCGACGACGAATCGTTGGCCGTCGGTGACGACCCGACACCGGCCGACGCCGAGTTTGAGCCGATCGGCGAACCCACCGAATCGGTCGACGAGTTCGAAGGAGTGGCGGACGACAGTACCGAGCCAGCCGACGAAACGACTGCGACCGCCCCAGCCGCGTCTCTGTCGGACGGCGAGCACTCCACCGACGATGATGCCGAGTCAGGTATCCCTGGATCCGAGTCCACACCAGCGGAAGGAACCGATGTCGGGGACGGAGACGAGTTTGCTTCATCCCCTGACTCCAGTGCCGACGAGGCGGCCGAACCGGTCAGCCCGTCGGCTCCCGATGCGGAGACGGAGGCGCCGGCCGCCACTGCCGACACCGAGCAGGGCGAGGACGAGCCGATCTCGGCGTCGAACTGGTCTGACGAACGTGAGTCCGATGCCGATACCCCGGCTGACACTGTGGAGGCATCGGCTGACCCGCGTCCCGACACTGCCGAGACGGCGACAGGCAGCGACGATGGGTCGACTGACAGTGAGGCACCCGCGTTCGACCTGTCGACCGGTCTCGACGAACTGACCCAGAACGAGGATTCTGACGAGGATATCGCCGATTCATCGGCCGATATGACAGCCACCTGGGACGGCGACACGTCACCGGGGCCAGACCAGTCTGGACCATCGGAGACGGTCGCTTCGGACACCGACGCTACTGCTGATCCGGCGTCGGCTGACGACGCCGATTCGCGGGCCGAGTGGTTGACCGAACCGCTCGTGGACGAGGATGGCGGTCCAGCCGACGAATCGTCTGAAGCCCGTGATTCGGCTACGTCGGCTACGGACGTTGATACGGAGGGCGACGATCACTCGTCAGCGGCTCCGTCCTCCGAATCGGATGGCAGTACCGAGGACGACCCGGAGACACTCGGTTTCGACGACGCCACGATCGATTCAGCCTCCGACGAGTCCGACATGGTTTCCGAACCCGCGTCGTCGTCCGACGCAGCCGACGCCGAATCGGGCGTCGAATCAGATGACGAGTTCGGTGACGCCGAATCGGACGTCGAACCCGACGACGGGTTCGGTGACGCGTTCGACGACGAACCGTCGTCCGTCGGCTTTGGATCGGACGACGAGTCGACCGTCGACCTCTCCGGCCTTGAAGACGATGCCGAACGATCCGAGGATACCGAGTTTGGAACCGACGATGCGTTCGATAGTGGTCTCGACGACGAGATCTCGTTTACAGACGACGGCTCCGACGATACGGCGTTCGCTGACGATCTCGACGCTGTCGCGTTCGATACGAGTAGCGACGTGGAGTCGACCGACGCCACGAGTGACTCGGCGTTCGATGCCGACCTCGACCTCGATTCCGACGATTTCGGACTCGATGCCACGCCAGCTGACGAGTTCGACGCCGATTCACAGGCCGAAAGCGAGACGGCGTTCGACTCGGTTGGCGATCAATCGGCGTCGTTCCAGACCGAGGCGGACGAGATCGACACGAGCGGGACGGACTTCGACGCTGGTGACGACCCAGAAGACGAGGTGCTTGCTGGCCTTCCGGAGATGACGGTCCCGGATATCTCCGTTCCCACCGAAGCGTCGCCGGACACCGACACCGATCTCGAGGCGCACTCCCAGTCGGTTCGCGTCGAGAGAGACCAGGTCGACTCGCTCTTGCAACTCGTCGAGGGGCTCGTTACGTCACGGGTCCGACTCCGATCGGCGATCGAATCGCGGGAGCCGTACGAAACACTGGAGCGAGAACTCGACGATCTGGAGGACTTCACGGCAGAATTGCAAGAGACCGTGATGGACGTGCGACTCGTCCCGCTCCAGACGGTGACGAACCGGCTACCGCGCGTGGTTCGTGACCTGGCCCGTGAGCAGGACAAACAGGTTACGTTCGATCAGTCGAACGCCGACGTCGAACTGGATCGTGGCGTCCTCGATCGGATCGGCGACCCGCTGATCCACCTGGTCAGAAACGCCGTCGATCACGGCATCGAGTCCGTCGAATCGCGGAAGGCTGCCGGGAAGGATCCCGAAGGAACGATCGAACTCAGCGCGAACCGAACACAGAACCGGGTCACGATCGACATCGCAGACGACGGATCCGGCCTCGACGCCGATCGACTTCGGGAGGAAGCCGTCGATGCGGACATCCTCACGCGTGACGAAGCCGACGAGTTGTTGGACGAAGCGGCGTACGACCTGGTCTTCAACTCGGGACTGTCCACCAAGGAGCAGGTTACCGACGTCAGCGGACGCGGCGTCGGGATGGACGTCGTTCGCCGAACCGTCGACGAACTGAACGGATCGGTATCGATCCACAGCGAGCCGGGCGAAGGTACGACGGTCACGATGACCCTCCCGGTAAGCGTGGCTGTGGACGACGTCTTGTTCGTCGAGAGCGGTGGCGAACAGTTCGGTATCCCCGTCGACGTCGTCAGGGACGTGGCCGACGGTGCGGACGTCGTCGAGTCCGACGGCGAACTCGTCTACGAGGATGGCGAGGAGTCGCTTCCGGTCGTGGAACTCTCGTCGGCGCTCGAGGTCGACGACCCCCGGTCGAGTGATCCCGATGGGATGTTGGTCCGGGTTCGTGACGACGTGCGTCCGGTCGCACTCAAGTGTGACGTCGTTCGCACTCGCCGTGAGGTCGTGATCACGCCGTTCGAGGGCTTCATGCGTAACGTTCCGGGTATCAGCGGGGCGACCGTCCGCGGTCGGGGGGAAGTTATTACTATCCTCGACGTGAGTACCCTGTAACAATGAATAACTGGCACGCAGACCGATTTCGGAGGATCAACGAATGACGCTAAAAGTCGATATTCGAAAACTGAGCTTTATCAACGAGATGGCGAAGGTCGGGACGAACGGTGTCGCCGACAACATGGGCAAACTGACCGGCGAGGACGCGCGAATGGAGGTGACGAAGACGAACTTCATCGACGTCGACGACATCAAGTCACAACTCGACGCCGGCAAACGTGTTGGCGTTCGCGTCAGGCTCCTGGACGAGCCACACGGCCACATTCTCATCCTGTTCCCGGAGGCGAGTGCGAAGAAGATCACGGCGCTGATGCTTCGTGACGTTGTCGACGATATGGGCAACGTCTCCGGAAAGATGGCCAGAAGCGCCGTCGAGGAGATGGGGAACATGATGGCCTCCGGGTTCATCGACGGCTGGGCGGACGTCCTCGGCCGGGCGATCGACACGGCGGCGCCACAACTCGTGTACGCCCCTGCGGGTGACATCGTCGTCAGGACGGCGGGGCTGGGCGGGGACGATCTCGCCCTGTTCTTCGATTCGGAGTTGTCCGTTCCGAGCTATCAGATCGAAGCAGAGATCTACGCGTTCCCTGACCTAGAAGAGTTCGTCGGGATGGTCAACGGTATCGAACCACAAACTGCATGAAACTCGACGTAAACGCTCTCGGCACCTTCTACCGGATGGCGCAGGAGGGTGCGGGCCTGGCGGCGGGTCGGTTGACGCAAATGACCGGCGTGGACACCCAGGTAGGCGTTACTAAACTCAACTTCATGCGGGGCACCGAGATCCGCCACGATTTCGACGACGGTGTCGAGAACGTCGGTGTCCGGGTCGAGCTATCGGGTGGGATCGACGGTCACTCGATTCTCGTCTTCGATCGCGGGAGTGCCGAAACGATCATCGAAGCGCTCCTCGGCGATTCGAACGCCGGGCTGGGGGACGAGTTGAGCCAGTCTGCCGCGACGGAGCTCGGTCAGATCATGAACAACGGGTTCGTCGACGGCTGGGCAGACGTCCTGGAGACGGCCATCGACGTCTCCACACCGGAGTTCCAGAGCGGGACGACAGCCTCAGACTTCTTCGGTGATCTCGAGGAAGCCCCGGGTGACGACGACCTCGCGCTGGTCTTCCAGAGTCACATCGAAGCTGTCGGCGCCGAAACCGGCTTTCGGCACTATCTCTTCCCCGAACACGAGTCGATGGCCGTCTTGCTCGAACGCCTTCGCTCGAACGAGGGAATCGAGTACGACAAACTCGAAGGCTTCGACCGGATGGCCGAACAGGGCGCCGAGGAAGTTGCCAAGACGGCCACGACGCTGACCGGCATCGACACTACCGTCGAGATCAGACGCCTCAACTTCGTCTCCCTCGAAGCGATTCCACAGGAGGTAGCCAACGAGCCGCTCGTCGGTGTCGCCTTCGAGTTCGACGGCACACCGAGTGGGTATCTGCTCTTCCTGTTCGACGAACAGTCTGCCCGGGAGATCGTCGATGCGATGGTCCCGATGGAGACCGACGACGAAACTGACGAGTTCACGGAGATGGATCGGAGCGCCATCAAAGAACTCGGAAACATCATGGCGAGTGGCTTCCTCGACGGGTGGGCGAACGTCCTCGATACGACGATCGATCACTCGACGCCGGAGTTCATCCACGACATCGGTGCGGCTGCCGTCGACCCGGTCGTGATTCAACTCGGTGAGAGTCAGGATTACGCCTTCGTCTTCGACACCACGGTCGTCGCCGATGGACAGGCGTTCGACTGTGACGTCTACGCGATTCCGGACGAATCCGATCTCGAACGTGCGCTCAACGACCTGGACGTGAGCCGGATCGACGAAACGCCAACGACCGCAGAGTTCGCTGACCTCGAGGGAACATGAAGACGTACGGAAGCGAACCTGGAGCGCCCGAATCCGTGCAGGTCGGTATCTCTGAACTCGTCGTTTCGGAGGGTAACGACACGCTGAAATCCTACGGGCTAGGGTCGTGCCTGGCTATCGCCCTGTACGATCCAGGTGTGGCAGTCGGCGGTCTCGCTCACACGATGTTGCCAGACGGTGACGCGGCCGAGAACAGTGATCTCAAACCTGGCAAGTACGTCGACACGGCTATCAGGGCACTGCTCCGGCGCATGGTCGAGCGCGGGGCGACCTACACGGACGTAGAGGCGAAGATCGCTGGCGGCAGCGATATGTTCCAGTTCGAGAGTTTTGGCGAGGGTGTCGGGAAGCGAAACGCCGTCGCCGCTCGCGAGGAACTCGAGAAACTCGGCGTTCCGCTCGTTGCCGAAGACGTCGGCGGCAGTCACGGTCGGACGGTCGAATTCACGCCAGAGACGGGCACACTCCTCATCAAGGGCAACGAAGATATCGGAGTGACGGAGCTGTGACCGACGGCGGGTTCGAATCGATCTGTTCGTTCGTCGAGGACGAACTCGAGTTCGCGACGAGCCATTACAACGATAGTTACCTCGATCGGCGCATCTCCTCACGCATCCGTCGGACCGATAGCGACGGGTACGACGACTATCACGAACTGCTCGCGGCCGATCCGGACGAACAGGAAGCCATCTTGGATTCCCTCTCGATCAACGTCACCGGGTTCTTTCGCAATCCGGACGTCTGGGAGGGTATTCGTGAGGTTCTCATTTCACTTTCCCAATCACCGGGGTCGGTCCACGTCTGGTCCGCGGCCTGTGCAGACGGCCGCGAGACGTACTCGATCTCCATGCTCGCCCAGGAAGAGCCACGGATCGATGCCTCCGATTTCTACATTCTCGGGACAGATATCAGTCCGCCCGCACTCGAGACCGCTCGAGCCGGCGTGTACGAACAGTCGCGAACGACGGATATCGAAGGACAACTGGACTTCCTCGACTCCCCCGAGGAGTACGTCACGCAGCGAGATGGCGCTTTCCACGTGACGGAGACGGCGAGAGAGAACGTGACGTTTCAACGTCACGACCTGATAAACGACGAGCCGAAGTCGGGATTCGATCTCGTCATCTGTCGAAATCTGTTTATCTACATCGACCCGGCGTACAAAGCGCCGATTCTGGAAACGCTCGGTCGGTCGTTACAATCGGATGGCTATCTGGTCATCGGAAAAGCGGAGACGATCCCACCGGAGCTGAAATCGCTCTTTACGGTCCACGACGGCCGATTGCGCATCTATACGTTGACAGCCGACGATCCCGTCCGAAACGCCACGTGAGTGCCGTGCGTGCCGAGACGGCGTGACGGAGCGTATTCGGCGACTGATCTGTCACGGCTGTCGAACCGTGAATGCGGGAACTACATGTGGATCCATGCGAGTGAGTCCATATGAGCGAGTTCGCACTGGATCGATACGCGTCCCGTCTCGATCGAGTGCTCTCGGTAGCCCCACCGCGGTCACGTCGGGAGACGATCTCCTGGGTACTGCAACCGCTCTGGACGCACCTCGGGTGGGACGTCGACGCCGCGATCGGGCGCGGGACGATCGGACAGTTCGAGTACGACTCGATCCTCGTCGTGGGTTCGTCTCCGTCGACACCGGCGATCCTCGTCGCTGCGGAGCCTGCCGATCAGTCACTTTCGCCGGATCGTCGGGACCGGATCGCCGCCGCCATGCGACAGTCGGGGATCGATCGGGCGATCTACTCGAACGGCCGCCAGTTCGTCCTGTTCGCTGGTGACGGATCGGATCGCGTCGAGATCGAACACGAATCCATTCCGACTCGTAGTGGCCAGTTTGCACCACTTTCCCACGACGCGGTCACGACTCATTGCCGAGATCTTCCGACCGAATCGGTGCGACGACGCCGAATCGCTGTCTCGGGGGCAGAAATTGCATCGTCGATCGAGTCCATCCTTACGGAAGAACTTGGGTCGAGCCCACCCGTCGACGAAGCATCGATCCCAGCCCTGTTAGCTGCTATCGACGAATCTGCCACGGCGGACGGATCAGGGACGGATTCGAGCGGGCAAGCTATAGCGCCATCCCAACCGTCTGATTCGGATCCAGGGGCTGAACCCGATGGACCAGCGCCTGAACGGCCGGAATCCATCGCGCCGGCGTCCGACGAGACGGGAGAGTTCGTCGTCCGCGTGTTCAACGACCGTGGATCCATCGGTGCGGTCGCCCACTCGACGTCCGCGGGCGCGCTGGTGGAAGCGGCGGCGTACTTCTTCGAACGTGGCCTATCCGGTATCCGCCTCCCGTGGAGCCCAGACGGCGGTTCGACCGTCGTCCACGACGAACCGGTCGACAGTGATGGCACCACGTGGGACGCCTACGAGCAACTACCCAACGGTCTCTACGTCAAGACGTCAGGCTCCGTGGCAGACAGACGACGCCGCGTGGAGGCACTTGCGTCGAGGGCAGGGCTCCGGGTCATGCTCCGTGGTGACTGGTCGAACTAACTGGAGCGCGCTGAGGAGGTTACGAGTAGTCGAGGTCCATCGTCGTCGTCCTGACGATTACGGTTTCGTCTCCTCCATCGAGATCACAGGTCACTATTCCGTCGGCATCGTCTCCTCTGTGTTCCCATTCGCCAGCAGCGAGTGAGCGTTCCCAGGCCTCGGCGCGTGGAGAGTCGACCCTGATCGTAACCTCATCCTCTTCGAACCTGTGGACTGTCGTATCGGAGTGCGTTGCGGAGATCGCTCGTGTGCCTGCAGCGTTCACGGCCGTCTCGTCCACGTCGAGCTGGACCAGTGAGATGATCGCCGTATCGTCCGTACACCGAATTGGTGGCTCTCTGATCGTCCAGTCGCCACTTTCTGTCGACCGGACGACTGCGCCGCCTTCGTAGACGATCTCTGTGTCACCCGTTTGGTAACTAAGTGTACCGGATGCGTTGATCCAGTCCTCACCCGGAACATTGACTGCGACCGTGGTCTCGTTGTCGGTCGACGAGAGCGTCCCTTCCCGGAGACTCATTTCGCCCGACCGATACGCGACTCCCTCTTTTTCGACAATATCGTTCAGGTTCTCCGCCAGCGCGTCCATCGCTCGCTCTGCGTTTCTGGTTTGCTCTTGTTCCTGGACGGCACCCATCGCGGAGAAGCCGGTCATGTACAGGATCCCGACCGATCCGATGATGATCCCGAAGACGATGACGAAGCCGACCAGTTCGCTCACACCGCGGTCGTCGTTGCGTAGCGTGTGATCGTTCATCAGCTGTCCTCCAGTGTGATGTTGCCGCTCGATTCGTCGCGGGTCACGTGAATCTCTCCTCCGTCTACCGTCGTTGTGTCGATGTCGTCCTCGAGTGCGAGTGGGATCGCGACTGGCTCAGTCGCGGATGCCTCCAAGACGAGACACGGGGAAGTGTCGATGAGTGGATATTGCCCACATTTGTCGGTCAAACTCACTGTGTACCCCGAGCCACCGACGGATCGTTGGTGGCTGGTCGTCACCGTGATCGAATCCGTTCCATCCGTCGTTTGATCGACGGCCGCTATCTCTCCGGCGAGGCGTTCCCCGATCGTTTCTAACGTTGATTCGGTCGACCGTTCCTGCTCCGTTTCGAGTAGCGTCGACCCCGCGATCAACAACCCGGAGATCAATATTGCGGTGATGCCGACGGTGAGGACGTGGGTTACCGCAATGGAGACCCCTCGATCGTCGCGGTCGAATCTCGTCATGCATCCACCTCGATCTCTTTCGTCACGGTGAGCTCGGTCGTCGTGATATTGATTTTGAATGTATCTGGAGATCCAACTGAGTAACTACTTTGAACATAAGAGATGTGTATCGGCCCCTCTGCTGCCTTCTGTGGGGCGTAGTTCTCATCGATGTATTCCTCAACGTCCGAGTCATCAACCGATTGTTCTTCGCTCAATGTCTCCAGATTTGTCTGTATCTCAGATTCTATCGTTCGGATCTCCGAGATATCGTCATTCGCCCCGCCGCTATCGATCGTCTCCGTGTACTGCACGCTGTTGAAGACGATGACGACGCCCAGCAGGATGAACGCCAGCGAGATGGCGCCGATGAGCACGAGCTGACCGCGGTCTGAAGTTGGTCTGTCGATTACCATACTGTCACACGCACCTCCACGAGGACGTATTCAGATGAGTCCTGCGGGTGGAATGGATAGTTGTTCTCTTCGTCGACGGTCGTTCCAGTCTCCTCGAATCCATCGTCAGTACTGTTTGTGAAGTATTGGTCTTCGTGAACGAGAACGGTGTAACTTGCCGTCACGACCGAATCACTGGCACCACCACCCATTCTAACGATTGATTCTTCGGCAGATGGGTTGTCATCCTCGTCACCTGGATTTAGATCGTGAGCGATGAAGTCCACGTTGTACGACTTCCCACTAGCATTGACGACTTGCTCGTCGAGTATCGTTCCGAAATCGCTCAGTGAGGCGAACTGTGTACTATTGTACGCACCGGGTCCCGGAGCGTTTGCATCTCTCCACTCGCCCGAATCAGGATCCCAGTGTCGGACCAGACCGGAGAGGTTTCCCTTCTCGCCAGCGACGATCAGGGTGTCTCTGATCTCTTGTTCTTGCTGTCCCATCGTGGCACGGTCGACGGCGCCCCCAGTTGTCGGTGTGATGACGACCGCCTGAAGTGCGAACAGGACAGCGGTCAGGACGATGATGGCACTTACGAGCCCTTCGAGTGTGAATGCCTGTGCTCGATCATCGAAAGGGTTCAGTTGTTTATCCATCGTCACCACACCCTCACGGTGAGTTTACAAGCCGTCTCACATTTGGACTGATCTGTCGTCACGATCCGTGTCGCGCTAGAACCGATTTGGTCGTCGTAGGGATCCCCACCTGTTATATCGGACTCCGGATTATCGGAGTCAATGTCGGTCAGTGTTATGTTGACGTGAGTTATGGCGGTATTCGAATCAGTTATTCTAAGCCCAAGAGCATCAGATAGCTCTTCGCTTGTCTTATCTTTGTATGTGCTGTTGAAGGCCGTTAAATCGAGTTCGTTCGTCGTCCCCGTCGACGCGTTTTCCACGATCGTGGCGGCGATCCGATCCGCCTGGGCGGTTTCGGCGCCCCCAGCGTCTTCGAACGGCGTGATGATCGAGGGGACGAACGAGAAGACGAACGCGATGGCGAGCAGGAAGATCCCGATGCCGACGGCGAAGTCCTGGACGGTCTGGCCGCGGTCACGACCCGACGCGTTGCTGGTCGAGGGATGATCGTCGGCGGTGTCTGTGAGATGGCCGTTGTGCATGATTACGAGACGAATGCCCAGGCGACGAGTGCAATCGTCGAGAGCCCGACGACGTACTTTAGACCGCTCATGAGGTTTGCATCGCGGATATAGCCGCTGATGAATCCCGAGAGGATGGCGTGCAGCGTGATGGCGTGGAAGAACAACAGCCCCATCTGATCGACGTTTATGTTATCGGTCAGGTTCATCTGTGACATGCCGCTCCCGCCGGCTCCCTGCATCGAGCCGGAGTCGACGTTGCTTTGGGATCCCAGATCGGCCATCGTGTTCAGGAATTGCGTCTGCAAGATCGCGATGACCGCGAGCATCGTCATGAACGTCATGATGATGATCACGACCTGCATTCGGGTTCGGGATTTTCGATCCCGTTCGATGTCGTCGTGATTCTCGCTCGCCCGAGCGGCAGTTCTGAGAACGCTCGAAATCTGGTTCGACGCTTCCTGGGCCTTCGTAATCAACTTGACCGATCGAGCCAGACGGGGAATGTGGTACTTGTTGTTGAACTCGATCATCGCCTCCTTCAGATTCATCCCGTAGTTGACCTTCGTGTGCATCTCCTCGAATTCGCGAGCGAGAGTCCCACTGGTAGTGGAGGAAACTGATTGCAGGGACTCCAACAACGTGAGGCCGGTGTCGTTCGCACTCGATAGCTTTCGCAGGTCTTCCGAAAGCGTCGCGACGACCCCGTTACGGGACCGGAGATTCCATTCGTAGAAGATGGCCAGTGGTACGAGGATGACGTACACGGGCATGTAGACGTACATGAACGTCCCCCAGACGGGGTCGTCGACGAGTCCACCCCAGGACGTCGGGACGAGTCCGTTGACCATCGCAGCGGTGATGGTCACCAGCACCATCGGCACTGTCAACGTGAGGGTCATCAGCGGGTGCTCTCGGAAGAAGAAATGTGGCTCTTTCAACACGCCGAGCGTTTCGTACGTTCCCTCCCGGTTTTTGATACGATCGAAGACACTGTGCGTTCCAGTAAACTGTTCGATCAGTCCGAGATCGAGCAATCCCTTGTTCTGGGTCGCTTCGAGACGTTGATGCCCGCCGTCGGGGCTGAGATAGCCATCACCGACCTCGTCGTGTTTGACCGTCGAGACCAGGATAATGAACCCGACGCCCGTGAGGGGGATGAGACCGTAGACGGCGACGAAGATCATGTTCGGCGACGCACTCGAGTTCGGCATCATCTGCATGATCACGAGGATGATGATCAACAGCAACGGGAACAGTGAGAGCGTCATGTACATCTCACCGAACAACTCGAGGGTTTCGAGGGTGAGTTCCTGTTGCTGCTTGGCCGTCCGCATGTGCTTTTCTTTCTTGTCCTGCAGGAAGCTCTCCATGTCCCCGCCGCTGTTGACGATCGAGAGCATGTCTGTCAAAAACTGCGAGAGCTCGTCACTCGGCGTTTCGATCGCCTGATTACGGATCGCTGTCCGGTAATCCGTATCGAAGTACTCTGTCTCGTTGACGACGTTCTGGAACTCCTTCGAGACCTCCCCGTACGTATCGTCCGCCTCTGCCATCGCCTGGAGAATCTCGAGCTGGTTCAGCCCACCGACCGACAGCGCGTACATGAACGACACGGCGTCGGTCAGGAGCATGTTGATCTCGCGTTTTCGTGCCGATGCCCGGGAGTAGGGGACGGCGACAAGGGAGCCGAACCCGAGGAGGAATCCGAGTGAACCGAACACGATCCCACAGACCACGATCAACGTCGGGATTTTTATCGTCTCCCACACCGACAGCACCTGCTCGTTCGGCACGGGCACGCCGATGATCGTGTCGACGGTGATGATCCCCGTTCCGAACAGCCCCCAGCCAACCAGGAGACCCAGGATCCACAGGAAGAGCCCGCTGATAAACCCGATACCGATCGCTCGCGAGAGGTACATCTCGACGGTGTCGGTCATCCGGCCCTGCGCGAGTTTCGTCTCGACGTCCGAGGCGAACTGGCTATCCTCGCTGAAGAGCTTCGCGTACACTGGATAGAAGGTGTCTCCGAGCATATCGGAGTCCCCGAACTTCCCGTCGGAAGCGGTCGAGCCCTCGACGCTCATCGATCGGCCTCCCCGTCGTCACGCTCGGTGTCCGTTCCCTCCTCCTTTCTCGTAGGCTTTTCCTCGTCCTCCTCGGTCGCTTCCGGTTCGTCACTCGCGGCGAAGATCGAGTCCTCGTCGTCAGACTCGGAGTCGAATACCGAATCGTCAGCATCCGATTCCTCTGCCGGTTCCGCGTCGGTAAACGGTGACGAGTCGTCGGTGCCGAAGATCGAGTCACCACCATCGTCAGTTGATCCGGGCTGCGAGTCGACCCGGTCAGATTCGTCGTCTACCGGCTGTGGCTCGCTTTCGACCCACGTCGTTTCATCGTCCGTATCGCTCTGCCCATCCGACCCGTCGGCCGATGTGGACTCGGAACCAGTCGTGTCGACTGATTCGCCAGCAGAAGCCGGCGTGTCGTCTCTCCGTACTGATTCCGAACGCGTCCCGAGTCCCCAGTCGGGTTCTGATTCGTCTTCCGTTGATTCGCCCGTCGCGAAGATCGACTCGGCGTCCGAACTCGGGAACATCTCGTCGAACGCCGACGTATCCGGCTTACTGTCCTCCACTTGTCCCTGCTCCGGTGCAGGCTCGGGTTCGTCAGATTCGAGCGCTGCAAGTGTGTCGTCCATGTCCGTGAAGAGGGCGTCGAGTCCGCCGGATTCTTCATCATCGTCTGCACTCCCATCACTCGCTCCGTCGGTGTCGCCGGTTGGTTCCTCGAGTGAGAGGGTTCCCTCGTCCTCGGCTGAACCTCCCGGGGTTGCTGTCGTCCCGCCAGCGCTTTCCTCCAGGGCGATCGACCCGTCGGTGGTCCCGACTTCGCCGTCGAGCGGCGGCCGTTCGGTGGTCTCGAGCTGGTCCGTTCCGCGCGGTCCTTCAGTGGCGGAGTCCACACTCGCTGTTCCGTCCGGTTGCTCTCCCTCGAGCCACGCCGGTGCCTCGACCGTCGTGTCGCTTCCGGCTGCCGTCGCTCCTTGCCCGGCACCCTCGCCAGATTCGTCGAACGAGACCGATCCCTCGTCGTCTGAAGCCCAGAAGTCATCCTGGTGATCTTGCGCTTCGGCCGCGTCGAATTCGAACAGCGCGTCCGTTTCGTCGTCGGTCGTCTCTTCTTCGACGTCTCCGAGTGCGCTCGCGAGTCCGCTGGGGACGTTTCCTCGATATTCGTCGAACAGCGACTCTTCGGCGCGTTCGAGGATGTCCATCGAGAGGTTGTACGTCTCCGAGGAGGCGTCCGGCCGGGGAACCAGTTCCTCTTTCTCCGGGTCGACGTCGATCAGCACGCTCTCCATCTCGCGGAGATCGTCGAGGCTGTTTTCGAGCTGCCCGTTGGCGATGAGCGTCAGGATCGTCTCCGGATCGTTGATGAACGCCTGGACGGTCGCGGCGACTTCGGCGTACGTGTTGAGACCGTTCCGGATGAGGTACGCGAGGATCGTCTTCCGTTTGAAGAGTTCCTCCCGGAGTTTTTCGTGGTTCCAGCCCCGGTCGAACATGATCTCGTCGAGCGTGTTCGAATCGCCCATCTTGAGATATTCGTCCGTCTCGGCTTGCCACTGGTAGACGTCCTGGACGTTGATCTCGTCGTTTTCGGCCTCGTAGTGGTTGATCTCGGTGAGCGACTTGTTCCGGCGGACCTTCCGCCCTTGCACACGTGTCTGGGTCTGGATAGAGACCAGATCCAGCGCGGTGAACATCGTCTTCGAGACGTTGATCGGGTCCGTCGTGAACCGTTTCAGGACCTCGTCGACGGAGTCGGCGTGGAACGTGGTGTAGGTGGTGTGACCCGTCGACATGACCTGGAACAGCGTCCGCCCCTCTTCCCCACGGATCTCACCCATGACGATGTAGTCCGGCCGCTGACGCAGTGCGGCTTCCAGGAGGTCGAACTCGTCGATGTCGCCGGTCGAGTCGTCGGCGAACGAGGGCCGGGTCATCGACGCGATCCAGTTACGCTGCGGTAACTCGACCTCGCGCGTGTCCTCGATCGAGACGATCTTTGTGTTTGCCGGGATGAACAGCGAGACGGCGTTTAGCGACGTCGTCTTCCCCGACGCCGTCCCGCCGGCGAAGATCAGGCTCTTGTGATTCTCGATGCAGAGCCAGAGGAAGGCCATCTCGTCCAAACTGAACGTATTCCAGTTGATGAGGTCGATCGGCGTGAACGGGACGTCTTTGAACTGTCGGATAGTGTAGTTCGTCCCGTGATCGGAGACCTCCTTCCCGAGCGTGAGCTGTGCACGGGAGCCGTCTGGTAGCGTCGCGTCGACCTGCGGGAGTCGTTTACTGATGCCTTTCCCGGACCGCTGGGCCAGTTTGACGACGAAGTCGTCCAAGTCGTCCTCGCCGTGATAGATGTTCGAGATGATCTGTTCGTAGCCGGAGTGATAGACGAAGACGGGGGAGTTGTACCCGTCACACGAAATGTCCTCGACGTTGATGTCGTGTTTTATCGGGTCGATCCGCTCGTAGCCGATGAAGTCACGTTTCAGGAGGTACAGCAGCTTTTCGACCTGATACTCGGAGACCGTATCGGGATCTTCCTCGAGGATAACCGGCTCGGGACGGACCGACATGCCCTCGAGCTGGGCGGGCGCTTGTGGAGCTTCGTCGCCGTCGTCTTCGTCGTCTCCGAACAGCTGTTTGACGGTTTCGACGATCCCCATCGTCGTCTCGTTCTGGGTCCCTTCGAACAGATCGTAGCGTTTCAACAATCGACGGGTTTCGCGTTCGATGACGCTCCGACGACCCTCCTCGTCCGTACTCGTCTTCACGCTGTCGTCGGCGTATTTGATCGCCGTCCTGAGCTTCCCCGAGAGGAACTCCTGCAGCTCCGTCTCGATCTCGTTGCAGTACGGCTCGACGGCGTAGTACTTCGTCTCGTTTTCCTTTTCGGAGTGGAAGATGACGACGAACGCGTAGGGTTTGTTCACCCAGTAGCGTTCCGTCTCGACGAAGTGTTTCTTCTTTTCGAACGGGACGGCCTTCTCCAGGTCGTACCGATTGGCGACGGTCGTATTGCCGTTGTCCGTCGAGAAGAACTCGTCTTCGTCTACCTCGTCGTTGACGTTGACGGTCCGTTCATCGACGAGTTCGTCGAGTTCCATCGCGGCGTTGCCGGCCGCGTGGACGTGTTCCTCGATCCGGTCGGGATCGAACCCGAGTGCTTGCTCGCCGTCGAATCGATCTATCTCCCCACCCGACCTGGGTCGACTTCCGTCGTCTTCGTAGTAGTACTCCCACTTGTAGTGTTCCCAGGTGTAGACGTCTTTCGTGACGGGCGTCGTCTCGGGATCGACGTACTCGAGAAAGCGTTCCCAGAGAAACTTCGCGTTCGGCGCGTACAACTCGGTAATCTGCTCGTCGAGTTCTGTCGGATGGATGCCGAGATGTGCCGTGGGATCGAAGTCGACGCTGTTCCACTCCTCGCGAGTGGGTGTCCCTGCGGTCCCGTCGGCATCGAGGCCGAGTTTCCCGCTCACCTGCTTGTCTTCGGGGTACAGGTCGTCGATCTCGTCTTCGTACCCGTACTCCGCCATGAAATCTGCCCACGTGTAGTTCCCGACACGAACGTCGGCCCCGCTCGTGGGCCCGCTCGTTTCGTCACCACCCGGGGTCGAATCTGATGCTCCGGCATCAGAAAATTCCGACCCGCCGGCGTGGTCGCCCTCGTCAATAGCCATTAACGCCCCCGAAGTACTCCCCCGTAAAAAGTTTCATCCGTAGATTATCGGTCCTGATAATGGGTCTGTCACCGGACTCGCTTCCCCACCGGCTCAGGTGGGTCCAACCGATGGCCCGATCTGCTCCCAGCCTGCGATTCATTGATATACTGTACTGTCCACCCAGTTAGGTTATATTTTTCCACACGCTTCAACACACTTTCGTGTTTGCGGTGATACCTTCCGCCGATTCTCGCTGTTAGATCTATCAAATAATTATTGTACAGTGGCGGGTGCAGCGTGGGCTTTCACTGCGAACTCTTCTGCCCACATCTGTTTGCCGTCACGTGTTCTATCGACGGGTCCTCGGTGAACGGACGTGACGGGATCCTGTTGGACGCAAAACGGACGTGACGGGATACGAACTACGCGAAGATGATCCGTTCGCGTCGCTCACGGACTGCGACTTGTCTTATTCGAATCCCGATTTCGTTTTCACGCCTCACTGTTGTTCGGCGGAAAACGGACGTGACGGGATTCGAACCCGCGATCAGAAGGTTAGGAACCTTCTGCCCTCTCCGCTAGGCCACACGTCCCGGCGAAAACAGCTTACTGGGATTCCGTTTCGGTACTCTCCTCCGCGGACGCCGTGTCTGAGCCGTCCTCCGACGTGACGGGCTCGGTGTCGACGAAGTCCTCGTCGGACGACGTATCGTCGTAGTTTCCGGTTTCACGCATTTCTTCGAGTTCCGTCTCGACCTTTTCACGCCCCTTCTGGAATTCACCCATGGCTTCACCGGTGGATCGAGCTAGCTTCGGGATCTTGTTGGCGCCGAACAACAGGATGGCGATGAACAGGATCACGCCAAGCTCCATCGCACCCGGCATTGGCACGAACAGTGGTATGGTTTCGGGTACCATCTCTATCCGATCCTTATCGACTGGCAATTATAACCTTTTTGGAGCGCGCGGTCCCGCGAACGTGGGATCTGTTTCCCATACTACTTATTTACAACAGATGGGGGCGTAGTGTGTGGGGTGAGAATTGCAGTATTATTGCCGTCGTTTGCTCGATTGCCAGCGGTACGGAACCGATTCCGACCGCTCGATTGCTCAATGGATGGCCGGTACTGAATTCAACGGAGATCTGTCTCCTATCGGTGGCTGTGCGGTGGGCTTTTGGCCGTGCCAGTCGAGAAACGGGTATGACCGATCAGACGAGCGAAGGGTACCGAACCTACGATCCCGACGCTTCCCACGCCTTTCCCGACGGCCCTGTCAACTCGATTCTCGAGTTTATCGCCGACGACACCGAGATCCAGACGTTTCTCGAGGCCCAGAACGTCAACGCAGTCGATCGGATGCGATACAACGATCACGGGCCAAAACACATCGAAATCGTTCGTAACCGGGCGTTGTGTCTGTACGATTTGCTTAAAGCCAGCTCAGTCCCCTTCAATGGGGCACGTCAACAGGGCCTCGCCGAATCCGACGAGGCCGTGATCATCGCCCTTGCGGCCACGTTGCACGACGTCGGGCACGTCGTCCACCGGGATCGCCACCCATTCTACTCGGTTCCGCTCGCCTCGGACGTCCTCGATCGAATCCTCCCCGAGTTCTACGACACCGTCGACGCCGTCAGGGTAAAGGGCGAAGTCCTGCACGCGATCCTCTGTCACCACACCCCTGTCGATCCGTTGACGCTCGAAGCCGGTGTCATCCGTGTCGCGGATGCACTCGACATGGAACGCGGGCGCTCGCGCATCCCGTACGAGCAGGGCGGCCGCGGAATCAACACGCTCTCGAGTCAGGCGATCAGTCGTGTCTCACTTCACGAGGGCGATTCGAGCCCAGTTATGGTCGAGATCGCGATGACGAACGCCGCCGGCGTCTATCAGGTCGACAACCTCCTGAAGGCCAAACTCGAGCGGTCGATGCTCGAAGACCACGTCCGAATCGTCGCGGTCAACACCAACGAGAACCGCGAACAACTGGTCGAACGAATCGAACTCTGAGGGCGTGTCGATCAGCGGTTCCCGAACCTATGGCCGTATCAATTTTGAACGAAAACTGGTCGCTGTCGATCTGTGTACGGTTCGCAACCCAGCTGCTCGCGGTCCAATCGCCGCCGGCACTGTTTGCCACGGTGTGCGCATCACTTTAGGTAGCCTCTCCCCATGCTCGAATCGATGACGACACAACTCGCCGTCTTCGCACTGGCAACGGGTGTGCTCACTGGTGGACTGTTTCGTATGCTTTCGATTCCGATCCCCGCGCCGCCGGAATTACCCGGCCTCCTCGGGATCGTTGGCATCTTTCTCGGGTACAAACTCGTCGAGGCACTCGGGATCGGGATCGATCTCGTCGAGGCACTCGGCTTCTAACGGGTCGTCGAAAAGACTGCGTTCTCGGAACCGACGTGGGGGAAATTCCGAAGTCGGGACGATCAGTAGCTGCGGACCTTCGGCTCGTAGGTCTTGTCCTCTCCTTCGAGGATGACTGGACGGTACCAGATCGACGGTGCACCGTCGTCCCAGGTGATCATCGTGTGTTTGAGCCAGTTTTCGTCGTCACGAATCTGGTTCTCCTGGCGCCAGTGAGCGCCGCGGAACTCGTTGCGGACGAGCGCGCCGAGGGCGATCGTCTCCGCGACGTCGATCAGATTGCGCGTCTCGTAGGTCATCTGCAGATCCGTGTTGAACGTCCGGGAGGGATCCGAGACGCCGACGCGCTGGTACTCTTCGCGGCACTCGCGAATGATCTCGAGGGCCTTCTTGATGCCGTCTTCCGTACGGAAGACGTTGACGTAGTCCGTCATCGCTCGCTGGAGCTTCGAGCGGATGTCGGCGTGGTTGACACCGTCGTCGTTGTCCATCAGGTGGTCGACGCGGGCCCGTTCGGCTTCGACCGCCTGCTCCAGGACGGCGTCGGTCGCCGTCGCCTGTCCGCTGCCGTCGGCTGCGACACCGCTTGCGGGACTCGTCTCGTCGACGCCTGCGAGGCCCGGATCGACGGGTGCCCCGACCTCGGTCTCGTCTTCGACGTCGTCGCCGTAGCCCGTCCGAATCTCGGCCGTTCCCAGTTCCTCGCCCGCGGCGTGGCGGCCGGCGCGCTTGCCGAAGACGATGAGTTCGGGCAGCGCGTTGCCACCGAGGCGATTCGCCCCGTGAACGGAGACACAGGCGCACTCGCCAGCGGCGTAGAGGCCGTCGACGCAGGTGGCGCCGTTCTCGTCGGTCTCGATACCGCCCATCTCGTAGTGCTGGCCGGGCTTGACCGGCATCGGTTCGACGAGGCCGTCGACACCCTCGAAGTCTTCCGCGAGGTGCAGAATGTTTTCGAGGCGGTCCATGATGCGCTCTTCGCCGAGGTGGCGCATGTCGAGGTTGACGTACTCGTCTTCGATGCCACGTCCCTCGTTGACCTCGGTGAGCTCCGCCCGCGAGACGACGTCCCGGGAGGCGAGCTCGCCGTCGTTGTTGGCGTAGCCGTGTTCGAACATGAAGCGCTCGCCGTCCTCGTTGTAGAGGATGCCGCCCTCGCCACGGACACCCTCGGAGATGAGGACGCCGGTGCTGGGCAGCGTCGTCGGGTGGAACTGGACGAACTCCATGTCCTCGAGCGGGACGCCCGCACGGTAGGCCATCGCCTGGCCGTCACCGGTACAGGAGACGGCGTTGGTCGTGTGATCGAAGGCCTGTCCGGGGCCGCCAGTGGCGAGGATGACTCCGTCGTTCGCCTTGAAGCCCTGAATCTGTCCCGACTGGACGTCGTAGGCGACGACGCCGTGGCAGGAGCGGTCGTTCGGATCGGGCTCGTCCGTCACGGCGAGGTTCATCACGTACCACTCGTCGTAGACCTGAATTCCGCGCTTGACGACCTGCTCGTACATCGTGTGCAGCAGGTGGTGACCGGTTTCGGCCCCGGCGTAGGTCGTCCGCGGGAAGGAGAGGCCGCCGAACGGTCGCTGGGAGACGGTGCCGTCCTCCTCGCGGGAGAACGGCATGCCCCAGTGTTCTAAGGTGATCGTGTCCTCGGGCGAGTCCTGTGCCAGCGTCTCGATCGCCGGCGCGTCGCCGAGGTAGTCCGACCCCTTCATGGTGTCGTAGGCGTGCAGTTCCCAGTCGTCGCCGTCGCGGATCGCGGCGTTGATGCCGCCCTCGGCCGCGCCGGTGTGGCTGCGGACCGGGTGGAGTTTCGTGACCATCGCCACGTCCGCTCCGGCTTCGTGTGCGGCGATCGCCGCGCGGAGCCCGGCGCCGCCGGCGCCAACTACGATGACGTCGTGTTCGTACATGGTTACCAGAATTTCAGGTTCTTCTTGACCGCCTCACGCTTGAGCTCCTGAATGTGCTCGGTGAGGGGGATGTCTTTCGGACACACCTCGGTGCAGGAAAACTGCGTCTGACAGCGCCAGACGCCGTGTTCTTGCTCCAGGATGCGCAGTCGATGCTCTTTGAGTTCCTCGCCCTCGCGGTCGTCCATGGCGAAGCGGTAGGCTTTGTTGATCGCCGCCGGGCCGAGGTACTCGTTGTCGCCCGCCGCGATGTTGCACGAGGACATACACGCGCCACACCAGATACAGCGCGTGGACATCTTGACCTTCTCGCGGTTCTCCCGGGTCTGGTACTGCTCTTCTAGGTCGCCGTCTGGGAGGTCCTCCTCCTGGAAGTACGGTTCGACGGCGTGCATCTGCTCGTAGAAGTGCTCCATGTCCACGACGAGGTCCTTGACCACGTCCTGGTGGGGGAGCGGTTCGACGCGCACCGGTCCGTCGAGGTCCGAAATCTGTGTCTGACAGCCCAGGCGTTGGCGGCCGTTGACGAAGAACGCGTCAGAGCCACAGACCGCCTGTCGGCAGGAGTGTCGGAAGGTGAGCGAGGGATCGAACTCGTCACGCGCGTAGATCAGCGCGTCGAGGACGGTCATCCCCTTCTCGAAGGGGACGTGAAAGTCGTCGAACCGTGGTTCCTGCTTCCCCTCGACTTCCGGATCGTACCGGAACACCTTCAGGTGAACCGTCTCCGCGTCGGCGTCGGTCGCGTCCGCCGCTCGTTCGCGTTCTATCCGTCGGTCAGCCTTCTTGTCCATTCGGCGATCCTGTGGGGAGGGACCGGCGTCCGCCGCGTCGTCTGCCTGCCCTGTTCCAGCGTCGTCGGCGTCGGTCGGTTGTTCCTGTTGGGTGCTCATTATATCATTCCGTTCATGACGAGTGCCACGTAGGTTCCCTGTGCGACCAGCGCCAAGCCGGCGAGACTCAGTATCGCCAGTACGATTCGCTTTGGCGTCCCGGAGAGTCCCTGGTTGACGAGCGCATTGTAGACGCCGTTGACCCCGTGGAACGCGGCTGCCCAGAGGAAGAGAACCATCGTGATCAGGTACCCTATGTTCTCCATGCGCATCTGCGTGCCAGCGAACGTGATCTCGTAGGCGTGGTTGACGAAGTGAAGCAGGAAGAAGTGAAACGCGAGTGTCACCACGAGGAACGCAGCGGTCACGCGCTGGAGCAGCCAGCCGGTGCCGCCGGGGGTGAAACTGGAGTAGCGTTCGGCCATCAGGCGCCCACCCCCGTCATGAAGGTCGGCACGCTCGCGACCGTGATCGCCGCGGTGACGATCAGCGAGATGTAGAAGCTCTTGTCCTGAGCTTCCAGTCCGATGCCGAGGTCGATCATCAGAAGGCGGACGCCGTTCAAGATGTGGAAGACGGCGACCGCGAGCAGGCCAACTTCGAGGACGCGAATGAGGAACAGCCCTTCGAGTCCCTGCAGCGTCGTCGTGTAAATGTCCTCCCCGGCAGCGATCTTCGCCTCGTTACCGGCGGCGCCGAGCGCGTTGCTCAGCACTGCGATGTGGGTAAACAGGTAGCCGATGAGAATCCAGCCGGTGAACTTGTGGAGGATCCACGCCCACATCCCGGGCGCGAACTCCCGCCACCGACCGAAGTCTTCGATCAGGCCACGGTTGTAAGACTCGCTCATACTCTCACCAGATGCGTCGAACCCCGGTGGTATAGTAGTTACTTTCCGTCGCTGGGCGCCGCCGTTGCCGGAAACCAAACTCTGCACTGGAACTCGCCCGCCGTTTTCACTCCTCGCCTCGACCGCGTCCGCCGGCAAAGATCGAGAGCGAGGATTCGATTTCGTGTTCGAGCGCCCGCAAGGTGGTGTCGTCGAGCGCGACGAGGTGGCAGACGGGATTGCCGGGGTAGACGACCGGGTTCTCCAGGACGCCGACGATCAAGCCGGTGAAGGGTGCCGTGACGGGGACGATGTCGTCTTTCTCTTTGAACGGGTTCGTGATGGTACAGATCACGTCGCCCTCGTGGACGAGCTCGCCACGGCCGCGCTTCATGTCGACGATGCCGCCGGCGTCGGCCCGGAGCCAAGTTTTCTCGTCCGAGTCGCTGATGACCGTTCGCCACCCGGGCCAGTGAACGGCAGAATCAGGGTGACAGCCCACTTCAGCGAGGACGCTCGCGACACCGGTCAGTGCCCGATCGATCAACGATCGCTGGAAGCGATGGGCTTTGCCCATCTCGATCGTGATCGTTGGCACGCCGGCTTCGGTCGCCTCCCTGCGCAACGATCCGCTGGGACCGGATCCGTCGATGACTACGTTCGAACTGAACGCGTGTGAGAGGCGTTTTACGGCGGGATCGTCGGTGTCTGCCCGAACGTGAAGCATGTTCGTCCGCCCGCGCGTCGACGTGTGGAAGTCGAGGCCGAAATCGCAGGGTTCGACGAACGAGGTGAAGAGTCGATGTGCCATCCGTTTCGCACTCGTGGAGGATTCGTGGCCGGGAAACGACCGGTTGAGGTCCCGATCGTAGATCGGCAGATACCGTTCCTGTGCGAGGAAGCCGGGGACGTTCAATACTGGCAGACAGACGAGCGTCCCGTGAAGATCCGCGTGATCCCAGTCGTGGGCCACTTCACGGACGACTTCGATGCCGTTCAGTTCGTCCCCGTGGGCAGCCGCGGAGAGAAACACTGTGGGGCCGGCGTGCGTACCGTTGATGATCGTGACCGGGACGCGGATCGGATCGCCGAGATACGTCTCGCTGATCCGGTACCGATCGTTCACAGCTTCGCCAGGGTCGACCTGCGTGCCGTCGTACGTGAACGGTTCCGGCTGGTCCCCGTCCGACGTTCCGTCGGTCATCCCTCGTTGATTGGCTGTCGCGGGTATAAAATGTGCCTGCGTCGTACCCGTGGTCGGTCGGGCCGTAGGGATCGTCCTCGCGGAGGGATGCCCGCCGTCTAGCCTCGAAACCTGCGTCGGGGGGCGAACGTTTTGTACGTGGCTGTGATTCCCCCGGATATGGAGTTTCGCGAGGCAACCGCGGCAGATACGGAGGCGATTCGGTCGATGGCCGAAGAGTCGGTAACCGCGTCGTACACGTCCTTTCTCTCGGAGGAGACGATCGAGGACGCCCTGGCACAGTGGTACAGCGACGAGGCCACGACCGATCTCGTCGAGAGCGACGATACGATCGTCCTGATCGCCGAGAACGACCAACCGGCTGGATTCAGTCAGTCCGAGGTAGTCGGTGACGGGGAGACGATCGGCCACCTCCACTGGTTGCACGTCCGCCCGGACGAGCGAGGTGCCGGGCTCGGTTCTCGACTGTTGACCCGCACGCGGGAAGCGTTGCTCGATGCCGGCGCCGAGCGGATTCGTGGGTTCGTCCTGGAGGGCAACGACGACGGGACCCGATTCTACGAGGAACACGGCTTCGAACGCGCGGGTACGCGCAGCATTCAGATCGGTGCGGATACGTACACCGAGAACGTCTACATGGAGAGCGACGACGCGGACGCCGAGTGGCGCGCGATCGAAGAACGGCAACTCGAAGACGGCACCACGGTGTTCGTCAGCTACGGCGAAGCCGACCGAGGCTCGGAGGCGCCGTTTTACAGCGCCTACGAGTCCCGCGACGAAACCGACCGCTTCGGCTGGTTCTGTGGAAACTGCGAGACGCTCGACAACGCGATGGACGCCATGGGTCGCATCGAGTGTAACGTCTGTGGCAACAAACGGAAAGCGACCCGCTGGGACGCCTCCTACCTCTGAGTTCGACGCTCTTCACCCATCGAATCGGCTTTCCTCGTCCGCTCTTGTACCCTCGCGCGGGTGTCGGGCCACCGGCCCAGGCGCCACCAGTTGGTGGTGGTAGGCTGCAGGTCGCCCCAACGTGGGTTTTCTCGGCCTCGAAAGCTCTCCCTGCCCGCTGATCGGCCCAGATAACAATTCTGTGACCGCTCGACGAACCGGTCGACGTCGCCGACGGCAGTCTGTGCTGGCACGCTCGCTGGTGGCCTCTATGCGCTCACTCGATCACATCGTCCGCGGATTCGCCGCGACGCTCGTCGCCAGAGCGGCGTACATGCTCTCGAGCGCGCTGTTGATGGTGTTGCTCGCCCGGGTCTTCCTCGATCCCGGCGCGTACGGCCTGCTCTTCTGGTCGATCGGAGTGCTGGCGGTCGTCCAGCTGGCCGCGGATCTCGGACTCGGGAAGTCCGCCGCGCGCTACATCGCCGAGTACGGCGAGACGGACCCCGGCCAGATCCCACACCTCCTGCGGCACGTACTCGGCTACAAACTGGCCGTCGTCTCCCTCGTGGGAGGGGTCCTGTTCGTCGGCGCTGGACCGCTCGCCTCGGTGCTCGGGAAACCCGCTGCGGAACCGTTTTTCGCCGTTGGTGCGTTGCTCGTCGTCGCCAAGTCGTTCGCGGTCTTTCCGGAGATCGTCTTTCAGGGATCGAACCGACTCGGATACAGCGCGACCGTCAGGGCGCTCGGCGGCGTCGGTCGACTCGTGTTCGCCGTCGCGTTCGTCCTGGCCGGGTTCGGTGCGCTGGGTGCGTTCGTCGGCTACGTCGTCGGGTACGGGATTGCCGCCGGCTTCGGCCTCGTGGCCATGTACGTGCTCGTCTACGAGGCACACGAACCGTCCGCGGAGATGGAACCGGGCCTCGCTCGTCGGCTCGTCGGCTACGCCGTCCCGCTTACCGCGACGCGTGGGGCGAACGTCCTCGACAAACAGATCGACATCGTCCTCGTGGGGGTGTTCCTGAACTCGACTGCCGTCGCGTTCTACACACTCGCAAAACAGCTCACCGACTTCGTCCTCGCGCCAGCGGAGTCGCTCGGGTTCGTCATCTCGCCGAACTTCGGGGAAGGGAAGGCGGGTGGTGACGTCGATCGTGTCAGAGCGCTCTACGAGACGGCGTTGGGGAACGCGCTGGCGCTGTACGTCCCGGCCGCCGTCGGTCTGGCCCTCGTCGCCGAGCCACTCGTCACGCTCGTCTTCGGTGCGTCGTACGCCGGCGCCGCCCCCGTACTGGTCCTTCTCAGCGGATTCGTGGTGTTGCAGACGATCACGAATCTGACGAGTGACAGTCTCGATTATCTCGGTCGTGCGCGCGAGCGAGCGATCGCGAAGGGGGTGACCTCGGTCGGTAACTTCGCGCTCAACGTGGCGCTGATTCCTGCAATTGGTGTCGTCGGGGCGGCACTCGCCACGGTCGTGACACACGCGATCTACGTCTCGGTCACCCTCTACGTCGTCCACGACGAGTTATCGTTGCACCTGCGCCAGTTAGCGATCGACGCCGCCCGGGTCGTCGCCGTCTCGGGCGTGATGGCCGGGACGATCGTCGTCGTCGCGCCGCCGATCACGTCACTTCCACTACTCGGGGTTGCGATCGGCATCGGCGTGGTTTCCTGGACCGCACTCGCATTCGCCAGCGGGGTGATCGAACGTCGATCGATTCGGGCAGTACTCGGGTAGGACTGTCAGCCGGTATGTGTGTGTGTGTGTGTGTGTGTGTG
>JGI2924J29684_1078161_pt1 | contig 33913 bp, 30 predicted proteins | sample BenlonsequencITS_FD_29684 | JGI IMG/M metagenome (IMG submission 29684)
CTCCCGGGCTGTTTGGTTGTTTGGTTAGTTAGTGCGCCGGACGGTTATCTACTGCACAACAGAACCGTCCCCTTGTGTTTTTCCAGAACCGTCCCTCTGGTTTGTCCCGAGCACTTGTGTTCTCGCAAACCGCAGGAACCGTCCCCCTGGTTTGCCGTGTAATCAGTATTATTTATATTCCTGCACAAACTGGGCAAAACTCGCGGCCATTCTATGTTCCCGGCCAACCAGGTACCCAGATAACCCCTATCAGGCCAACCCGCCGGGCTAGCTTTATTCACTAGCCAAGCCCACTAATATTCCACTTGGGCCACGCCAGCCCCTTTGCCTTATGCCAAGCGAACCCAATAAACAAAAGACCGGGCGATCCGCTTTGGGACCACCCGGGCTTTTTTTGTTCTGGTTTAGTTAGTGCACTGGACGGTTTTCAACAAAAGAACCATCAGATTGTGTTTTCTAGAGCATTGAATTTCCTTGAGCCTAGAATGTGCCTGTTGCGGCAGCACTAGCTGTTGTTGCAGTTAGGTTGCCATTAGCATCCTTTAACACAACTGCTCCAGGAGTAACAGCACCTGATGGAGCGGTTGTTGCATCTGTTACAGCAGTGAAAGTCAATGTAGCGACTTTACCATCTGCGCTCCATGCAACCGTTCCAGTTCCAGCATTAACACCTACTGTACCAAATGTTAATGTAGTGGTATCAAGTAAGGTTACAACACCGTTTGTCATAGCAAAAGTTGCATTTCCAGTAGTTGTCATTGCTTCACTGAATGTTAATGTAATAGTGTCATTAACGTCCAATGTTGCTGCAGTTCCACTACCGTTTGCTAATACTACTGAGTCAAGTGTTGGTTTTACGTTCTCTTTCCCAATTGTTAAGTTGATAAAGTCTGTTAAAGCTCCAGTCTTAGCAATAATACGTACTACACCGCCATTTTTATTGATTACAGTATTACTACCGGTATCAGTAATAGTAATTACACCATCTTGTGCAGCAGCTGCCCCACCAATAACTACTGTGTCGTTACTTGCGCCTGTTACATCTGTTAAGTCTACGACAGATAAGAAGGCAGAAGCTTCAGTACCTGTATCAGATAATGAGTAGCCACCAAATTGGTCTTTTACCCATACATAAGCCTTTGTAGTTAGCGCAGTCGTATATGCAGCGTAGTCAGCTACAGTGATTGCTGTTACATCAGTTGCAGTGGTTGTTCCAGGTGCAGCTGATTTAAATTCGATGGATTGTGCTTTTAAAGCATCTTTTGAAATTGTGACATCTTGTGAAATAGTTTTGATAGTATCATCTGCGTTGATTGTAAACTCTAGTTTTGCTTTTACATCTTGTGTAACTTTAGTACCATTTACAGTAACTTCAAAGTCAGTTGCAGCGGCTGCTGTTGAGGTATATACGTAGTATTTATTATTATATTCAAATACAGCTACCTGAACAGTCGCAGCACCTGTTCCATCCGCTTTTTGTGCTTGAGTAATAGTTGGGGCTCCTCCGACTAAGGCGCTAGATGGAACTAAGGTTTTTACGCCATTTGCATCTGTTGCATACAGAGCAACTTCTGCTGCATAACCAGATTTAATAGCACGCTCTTTATCAGCGTTTGTTGTTAAGGTTGCGGCACCAGCATCACCAAGTGTTTCGCCAACGATATCCTTAGAAAGTAATCCTTTATATGCAGGAGTTGGCGCTTCTACACTGTAAGTAAGTCCGGCAGAGCTATTTGCTATAGCTGTGATCGTGTAAGCCTTTTCAGCAACTGCTACGCTATCTTTTTTCAATGTAGCCTTAATGGTAGCAGAACCAGCTTTCAGTGCTTTCACATCAACTGCAGCTGTATTTATAGCATCTTTTGCAGTTTCGTTAGAAGTGATTGCAATAACACTAGAATCACTGGTTGTGTACTCAACAGTATATCCTGCTACGCCTGCTGTGTAGGTTGTGGAGTATTGGTCTTTTACATCAAAACTCAATGTTTGTGTTGCACCAGTTAACATGTTAGTTGAAACGGTTGTATTCTTTTTGGTGTCAACACTTGATGGTACAGCTGCATCACTAGCAGTCACTAATAATGTTGCCTGATTACCAGTAGCATTGACAGTTACAGTAATCGTTGCTGAGTTACCTTTGACAGCTGCAGCGGCTGGAGTGATTTTGATTTTACCATAGTCAGTACCTGGTGTAATTTCAAATGCTGCAGTAGCAACTGAACTGTTATTTGTTGAGACGGTATAATCTGCTGTTTTTAAGTCTTTCTGTGCAATAGCAGTACCATACTTATCAACCACAGTTTGTGTTACATAGAATGGCGTTATGGAACCAGCTGGGAAGTCTGCTGCAGCTTTTTCTAAAGTTAATCCGTATGCTGCGCCAGCATCTTCATTTACTACGACAGTAGTTGTAGTTGATGCACCGGTAGCTGGTGTAAGTGCTGTCAATGTAACAGTACCAGCTTTACCAAATTTAGCGATTTTAATTTTATTGTTAGTATCGATTGAGATATCCGCTGGGTTTAAGATCGTGTTGTCTGAACTTAAGAATTGTACAGCTCCACTTGTTTTGTCAGCGGCTGTTAGTTTATAAGCCTCACCAAGTGTATTAGTAGCTGTATAAGCTAATTCAACATCTTTAGTTCCTGTCGGTGTGAACATTGTCTTACCAGTTGGTAACACGGCTTCTCCCAATGTTACATTTCCAACAGTAGCAGCATTCACAACAATGGCTGTAGCTGTTTGGGTAATACCTTTGTACATTACCGTAATTACAACTTCATCTTTAAGAGTAGCTGCAGCCGCATTAAATTGGAATTTAGCAGGGACTTGAGCTAATGCAACGCCAGCAGTTTTGTTGTAAGCAGTTAGAGTCAATTTGGTATCATTTGCAGCGACAGTTGCTTTCTCACCATATTGGTTGATGAAATCAATTGACACTGGAGCAGTAGCTGATTTTTGTAACTGAGTAGTATTGATAACTACGCTCTTAACTTCTTCTGCTGCAATTGTGACAGTATTGGTAGCTTCTACAACCCCACCAACAGTCACAGTGTACTCAGCTGGAGTAAAATTTCCTGTTTTTGTTAAGGTTGCTTCTGTTTTTGCTTCGTTCCAAGTTACTGCTACTTCTTCAGTAACCGTACCACGTTTTACTGCGAAGGTTGCTTTTGTAGTATCTTCAACAGCCTTGTTGAATGTTACTTTAATTTTGTTAGCGTTAATAGCACTAAAGCCCCTGGTTTCGTGTATATTAAAAACCCCGCAAACCCGCATGGGACAAGGGCTTGGGGGCTTCTTACCTTTTCATTGTAGTTCTGGTAGATATGATTAGCAGCACTATCCATAGGGTTAGGAAATATAAGCTTATTATTCATAAAGGTTTTCTTAGGTTTTTGTTACTGGATATATTTTTTTACCTCATCGAGGTCTTTATATTCCGATACACCGTCAATTATAACTTCCAGTGTTGGTACATCTAATTTCGTTATACCCTGCTTTAAATCCTCTGGCACAAAACCAAATTTCTTAACTAAAAACTTTATTGCAGTCCTTGCAAGGGCTTTTGCTTCACCTACTTCTATTCCCCGCTCCATGCCTTCTTCCCTAAACAGTTCAGCTAAAGTCATTATCCTTTCACTCCCTTCCGGATAGATGGTTTCGATTTTCTTAACCAATTCATTGAAGTCATCCTTGGTTAAATCAGCCCTAGCGCTGAGCAGATATCTGACTAGGGTCTCAAGATATTCTATCCCTGTCTGTTTATCTTCAAGCTCCAGCAAATAGACAGCCGCTCTAAAAACATACTTTAGGATTTCGCCAATATCCTCTCTCGGCATATCCCGCATTATCGTCACTGTTATTTTGTTTCTTACTTCACCTTTTATTTCCCTATCAGTAAACCTAGAAAAATCATAAAGCAGATATTTGTAATTTGGAATGTGTGCCTGGACATCCCTTGGCAGTTCCTCATAGCCCGAAAGCATTTCCCCTAAAGTATGTTTTATGTTCCAGCCGTCCTTGCCGTGGTATATTACCAGCGGAATAATTACCGGCAGTTGATTGGTATTTTCAATCTTGGCGTTCCAAATTTCTACCATGTATTTTAGGAGCTGAAAAGCAACATCCCGGCTGGGATAGCTTTTATGTTCAAAGAGAAAATAAAGGTAGCCTTCCCGTTTATTGATATTGGCCTTAAAAAGGAGATCCGAAAAACTTTCCTGTAGCTCTTTGTTAATAAAGCTGTCTTTCTGCGGCTCCAATGTGTCCACGTCTACTATATCCGTGATGCTTTGAGGCAAATAATTATTTAAAAAATCCTTGGCCACGGCTACATCGCCAAAGGTCTTTTTGAAGAATTTATCGTGTGGGTTCTGAACTTTCACTCCATCACCACCTATCTCTATTATATCTGGTAAATAAACATTGTACCATAAAAACAATCCCCTAGAAGAAATATTTTTACAAATTCTTCAAAAGCGCCTCGACCTCCCGCTTAAACCCATACTTCATCAGGTATTCCACCAAGGCCGCTTCCATGACTTCCCGTTGGGTGATGTTCTTCTCCTTGCTAAACTCCCCGGCAAGCTTGGCAATCATATCGCTCATGTAAATAGCTTTGGTCCTGACCAGCCCCGGAACAGCATACCTCGGTATTTTGCCGTCTTCCCTGGTGCCTGATAAAAGCTGGTAAATATCGTCCCGTTTTTCATACAAGAAGCGGAGGAAGGGGAGGTATTCTTCTATCCCTTCCAGTGTTTTTCCTCCCGCTGGTTGATTAATTGGCTCTGGTGGTGGAACTGCAACGTAATTTCCGTCCTCAACCTTGCCCACCATTTTAACATAATTGTTTTTGTAAACGTTCCACTCATAACCCTTGTTTTTCATGTATTCGGCCATTTCTTTGTGGTCTTTAAATCCCTCCTGTTTGGCTACTAGCCTGGGATCTACGTCCTCTTCTTCAAAAGCGGTAATAATGCTAACTACTTTTCCCGGCGCGTAACTTTTCGGATCTCGGTTTAATTTCTCAACTCTGGTGTGGGCTGGGATGTATTGGCCTTGCCTTTTATCGTAGGTAAAGTTTTTCCTGCGCATGTACATATCAAGGCTTTTCCAGTTCTTGTACTTTAATTCTGCTGCCACCTCATCGCGGTTCTTGAACTTTAACATCTCCAGGATTTTTTTGACTTTGGCATCGTAAATCGGTTTTTTCTCACTCAAGTTTTTCTCCCCCCTTTACAAAAGATTAACGGCTTCGCTGAGTTTATTTGTGCCCTGGTGCAGGTATCTGGTGGTCACCGCTAGGCTGGCATGCCCCAGGAGTTTTTGAATACTGACCACCGAGGCTCCTTTTTCCAGTAAGTTAGTGCCAAAGGAGTGTCTCATCACATGGGCACTTATGTCCTTTTCCCAGCCCAGTTTTGCTACAGCATCATGAATACAGCGATTAATATAGCTGCTGGAGACCTTGCCGGTTCTGGCTATGGCGAAAAAACGGTCTGAATCTGCCTCCCTGATGTGTTCCAAGTAGTGGGTAAGAATCCGGTGGAGCTTATCGTTAATGGGCACATCCCGGTCTTTTTTGCCCTTGCCTTCAATGATGTGCAGCACTTTGTTTTCAAGGTCCACGTTCTCCAGCTTTAATTTAATAATCTCAGACATCCTACCGCCGGTATAGAACATAGTCTGGACCACGGTGCGAATTACCGGGTGCTCTATGGCTTTGACCAGATCTTCAAATTCCGCTTCAGTAATATGAGCCCTTTCTTTTTGCTTGACCTTGACGGGTTCTAGGAGATTGGCCAGGTTCTTAGTGCAAATGTCTTTTTTGCAGCAGTAGTTAAAAAAGCTTTTTAGAATGTACAAAGCCCGGCTCCTGCTGGCGGAGGCAATCCCTCTTTCTTTTTCATGCAGCAGGTAGTCCTCGATATCCTGTAAGGTAATGTCCTCTACATAAACCGGGCAGTTGTGCTTGACGGTTAAAAAGTTATTAAAGTTCTTCAGTTCTATGGTGTAGCCCCGGATGGTTTCCTGGGACCTGTCGATAAGCTCCATGTGCCTGGCAAAGCTCTTGATTGCTTGGTTTAACAACAATTTTCTCCCTCCCTCTGGATTGGTAGTAGCATATTAAAATTACTTTGGCATGTTAGCAAGTTATATCTCACTAATAATTACCTATTGTTTTACTGGGGAGGGTGTGGCCAAAGGTAACATTGAGCTTAAACCCACCAGTCTCATAGGTTTCTTCAACTTCTGTAATCCTAGTATCCATGGTCAGATTCCAGGCTTTGTTTTGTACGGTCACCAAATCCCCGGAATCCCAGTCCACCTCATACTGAAAGAAGCCGTTAGTTAATACCTCTGAAACTGCATAATGTCTTTTAAAAAATGCCCCTTTATTGGGGAGGGGGGATCTGTGTCTAATTTTTTGTTTTGGTATCCATTTTGGGCCCTTTAACAGCCTCGTTTATTAATAAAACGGTTAATAAGTATAAAGTGGAAGTTTTTATTTCCCCATAGCTATAGCGGCTAACCCACCGCGGTTTCGTCCAATAGAATTATCCAAAGTCAGTCAGCTCACGGTATCTCGGAGAGCTTTTTTTGTGTGACTGACTTCGGATAATTCACTATTCATTATCGGAAGCAATTTGCTGCTATCAGCAGTTTAGTTTATACAAAATGAAGTTGTGAAACTATCTGTGTTAAGATATAATATCCTTAAGAAAACCCCATTTTATGGGAGGTGCTAATAGATGGAGAATGCAAGAGAAAAGGCGATTAATATTATAATGAATTTACCAACGGATATATCTTTAGATGAGATTATAAATCGTTTAAAATTTATTGATTGTGTAAATAAAGGGATAGAGGATTTAGAAAATAATAATATTATTAGCCATGAAGAAAGTAAAAAGGATTTAAAGAAATGGCTCGAGTAATTTGGAGTAAAAGAGGATTAAGTGATTTTCATGAACATTTATCATTTATCGAAAAAACATCATTATAAAACGCTAAGCGAGTCGCTAAGAGTATTATTAAAAAAATAGATATGCTAGAGAGTTTAGAGGTTATAGAGTTACATCCCGGCATAAATTTGGAAATAGATAAAGATGGACAGTTAATAGGGATAGAATTAATTAATGCTTCAAAATTGTTTAGAGACGTTATTAAACCGCTTAAAAAGAGAGCGGCTTTGTAGGGAATAAGGGGTCAGCACTTAGTTAATAAGTTATTTGATAACTTTGGTCTGACGCTGAATTGAACAAGAACTGCCGGGAGGTCCCATGCGGATCGCCCGGCTGTTTTTTTGCTCGGGTCGGTTTTGGGAATACTTACGGAGTTAAGCATTGAATAGGTAGAAAGATTGGTAAACCCTCTTACAATTGATTTAAATGGGCATACAGCAAGGAAACCTGTCAGGTAAATATGAAAACCTGACAGGTTTCCTTGCTTAGAATTATAAGTCTATTAAATCAACTGCACTTCTTAAATGTTTTTCATTGGTATGAGCGTAAATTTCAGTTGTTCTTGTGTTGCTGTGTCCAAGTAGCGTAGCTATGCGTAATAAATCAACACCTTTATCCATATACAGTGTGGTTGCAAATCCGTGGCGAAATACATGTGGGCTCATTTTGGCCTTTTCGATCCCGGCCTTACGACAATATTTCTTAATAAATAATCTTACATTCTGGGGGGTCATCCGGCCAGTAACCGATCTTTTAGAAGGGAACAACCAATCCTCTTTCCCCTTTTTAAGCTCTTTTTTATAATCCTTTAGCACTGGATATAATGCTTTATTAATTGGCACAATACGCTTTTTACGTCCCTTACCCCGGGTAACATTAATGATTTTTTTGCGCAAATCAATATCTTTCAGCTTTAATGATAGTGCTTCACTAATCCGTAGACCAGTTAGAAATAATACATAGATTATTACCGAATGGGTATAACCGGTTTTGGTGCTTGTGTTAATGGCTCCAATTATTTTTTTAAAATCTTGTACTGTAAAAAAAACCGGTTGTTCACTTTGTGGTATAGAGGGCCACTGTATATTGGCGGAAGGGTCCTTTTTAACGTAATCATTATTTTTAAGAAACTTATAGAAACTTTTGATTGAAGCTAGATTTCTAATTCGGCTCCGTGGGGCATAATTATGGTCTAATGACAAATGCCTTAGATAAAGCCATATATCCATTGGCCCTATTTTTTGGGGTGTTATTTCTGGTCCGTTGTGTTCAATTAAACAATTGCCAAAGTGATACAGATCTTTCCGGTATCCCGAAACGGTTTCCGGGCTCCTTTCTAGGTCATGCTGTAGATGTAACAGATACATGTCCACAATCCTACCCCATTGAAGATTAATTATTGCTTGGTAGTTAGTTTTACACATTATTATTGCCTCCGGAATATTATGGCTGACTGCTGCCCATAATATAATCGAGGTGAATGTCCATGCTGTTTTCAGATGCAGTAGAAGCCTTTATTAATTTTTTAACTATTGAATTACAGCGTAGTCCATATACCATAGACGGGTATAAAAAAGATTTAAAATACTTTCAAAACTACCTTCAAAAATCCTTGGGTAGATACGTATTATTAAGTGACTGTAATATTTTTATAATTCGCAAATACTTGCTATACGCTAAAAAAGAGAAAAATTATTCTCCTCGTACTATGATGCGTAACATTGCTACTTTAAAATCATTTTGTAAATTTTTATTTTTAGAGGGGCTAATAAACGAAAACTTTGCTGATCGTTTACATGCACCTAAAATCCCCGAAGGAATGCCACGTTATTTAAGCAAGGAAGAAATACAGAAAATCTGTAAGTGTGTTGATCTAAGTACCTATAGTGGCCTTCGGGACTATACTATGTTGATGACCATGTACTACGCGGGGCTCAGGGTTTCCGAATTAGTACACTTGGCAGTTAACGATGTGGCTGAATTACATGACTTATCTATAAGGCAAGGTAAGGGTGGTAAATGCAGAATTATACCGATGCATAATGAGCTGCAAAAAGTTATTGGTTATTACATAGCTAAAAGGTTGAGCACCTCAAAATACCTGTTTCCAAACAAAAATGGAGTTCCTTTAAGTACACAATATATACGGAAAATGGTAAAAAAATATGCTGTTAAAGCAGGTATTGACCCGGCACAAGTAACTCCGCATGTTTTTAGACATAGCTTTGCTACCATGCTTTATAAGAACGGGCAGGTAGACCTTTTACGAATAAGCAAACTGCTTGGACATGCAAACCTGAGGGCCACAACCATTTATACTCACACATCAGCAGACCACTTACGAAATGCCATAGAAAAGTTGTAGTTATTTGTTATCTCGTGATAGATTGTGTCGAAAGTTGCAGAAACCCAAAAGACTCCCAGATATACCGGAAGTCGCTTGGGGCTTATTATACTGTTTGTTATTATGATTGGGCAAACGATGCCGTTTACTTCAGTTAAAACTGCAACATAATTAACTACAAGTTTAGTTAACTATAATAATATTTATTTATAACATTGAAATCGCTCCATTAACAATTATAGCATTAACTTGGTTAATGGTATACGGCACAATCTATGATCAAAATAGACTGAAGTCTATTTTATTGCCCAATTTATTTGATAACACTAGGGTAATATCGTTAACAATATGCTATCTACTTCGGAAATAGTATAGACAACCTTTATGTCATTAAAGGGGATCCCTTAATGTTCAAAGCTAATAAAAAATAGCACCAACAACTAAAGTTTCATCCAGTGTGATCTTAGTTGTGGTACTATTATTAAACTGTAGATGTAATATTTTCGGTAATAGCACTTAACGAAAGTATCGGCATTTTCTGCCTATGACAAATGGTTAGATATGGAAATAAGGAGGCCCGACCTATAGGTCGGGCCTTTGTGTGACAATCTATTTTTGTTTCCATGTCGGCCTTCTAAATTTCTATAATGGTGAATAATAAAAAAAGAGCTCCTACCCATAAGGGCCGGGCTCTTTTTCTATATGATATGCTTTTGTTAAGGACATGCTTTGCTAATTAGTTACCGTATACCTGATCTGTTACCGAGTTATCATCATCTGACACCGAGGGGGTTTCCTCAGGCTGCTGCTCCGGGACATTCTTGGTTACTGTGACTACCTTTGCTTCTGCATCCCAGTCCATTAGATAACCAAAATCCTGAGCCACGTAACGAGCTGGCAGGAAAATGCGGTTATCCCGGATCAGGGGTGCCACATCCATAGTTTTGGCCTCGTCGTTAACATAATAATTTGTGCTGCCTACAGTAAACTTTTCAGTGGTATCTTCCAGGGTGAGGGTGGCTGTTTTGGAATCGGCATCCCAGGTTACGTTATTTTCTGCTACACCCAGGGCATAGCCCAGATAGCGAAATGGTACATAGGTGCGACCGTTTTCAACGAAGGCGGCCACGTCCATGGCGCTGGTCACATCATTAACTGTGTAGCTGGCTTCACCAAGTTTAAATGTGGCTTTGTAATTGGGTGTGTCACCTTGTTCCGCTACAGCAGTTGCTGCAAAGACCAACATGGCTAGGGATAAAATAATAACTAACGTAATTGGTTTTTTGTGCATTTAATCAATGCCCTCCTTTTATTATATTATTTGGTTTAGTTCTAGATAAATTTACATATTCCTTCTGATACTTGGCACATAATCCACAGTTTTTTCAAACCTGTTACCACCTTTCCGATTCACTAGTATGTCAGCAATCTAGTGATAAAAGTAACCCCTACTAAGAATATGCTTGAGAGTTTTGGGAAGAGCCAGGGGTTTGATGCGAGCTGGGGGCCACTGTCCGCAAAAGAAAATATTACCCAACGGGGAACATTTCACCAGTGTTCTCTGTCTTACTTATAGCACAATTATACCCAGCTATGCCGGTCTTTTTCTCTTTTTCTGGCAGGATGTGGGGCCGGGGGTGTCGAAATAAATACCCTAAGGTAATTATTTTTACAAAGGGGGAGTGAACTTGCCATGCGAAAGCGGGGCCTGACATGGCTTTCCTTTATTGTACTAATTGCGGCGCTTTCCGTGTTTGCTTTTGGAGGTATTGCTATGGCCGGATTTTCTGATGTTGCCGAAAGTCACTGGGCGGCCAAGGATATTATCCAAATGAGTGAACTGGGGGTGGCTGGGGGGTATACTGACGGAACCTTTCGCCCCTATGTAACTGTTAAACAGGTAGAAGCTTTATCTATGGTCGTACGGGTCATGGGTCTTAAAGCATCGTCAACCACTGACTTGATTGAGGTGCCTTTCCCCGTGCCCACCTGGGCTCAAGGGGAAGCCAAGCTGGCTGTGCAGCACGGTTTACTTGATAAGTCCGACCAGTTTTCTGCTAATTCCGGGGCTTCCCGGGCCTGGGTGGCCAGATTGCTGGTACGTATGATCGGTAAGGAATCCGAGGCTGAGGAAAGGTTGCTGCTGCCCAATTTTACGGATTCCAACCAAATACCCGATTGGGCTTTGTATTATGTGCGGGTGGCGCAGGATAATGATCTGATTGCTGGATATAATGACAGGTCTTTTCGCCCGAACAATGAGGTTAATCGTGCTGAGTTGGTTACTTTTTTGAGCCGGGCCATGGAAAGTTTGCCCGAAAGTGGCACCGTTACTAATTCCAATCAGCAGGCAAAAACAACGCTTAGCGGGACAGTGGTCAAAATCTATGCCGAAAGCGATGCTTTTGTATTAGAAGATATCAGCGGTGGTTTGAAAACCCTATATTTGCCCGGTGGGTTCGATATTTCCGTGACGGGCTCCAGCCAGCAAGGGCTGAATGCTTTGCAGCCCGGTGATGAAGTGGAGGTTGGTCTTAACTCACAGGGCTATGTGATAAGTATTGTGGTGCAAGCTAGAACGGGTATGGTTGGTAACGAGGGCGTGGTCTATGACCTGGATATGGAAGCTCGTCTGCTGACTCTTCAATCGGATAATAATGAACGTTTATCTTCTTTTCGCCTGAGTGATTACGTCAGTGTGCGGGCGGAAGGTGTTCGTTTCCCCACCATAAATGATATACGCAAGGGCGATCGGGTGAAGGTTACCGTTCAAGACGGTTGGGTTACCGGTATAGAGGTATTGGAGCTGGCTTCGCAGTTGAAGGTTACAGGTAATGTGCTGGTGTTGGACGAGGACAATGGCGTCATTACCTTGGATGTTGACGGACAGTTATGCGCGTATAAGCTTTCTTCCGTAGTACAAGTTACCTCGCCTGGATTGTCAAAGGCCTTTCTCTCTGACGTGGACGAGGGTGATACGGTTACTGTTGAAGTAGATTCCGGTGAGATTATCGCGCTGGAAATAAGCGGTCAGCAGGACGATGATATTGTAGAAGCCACTGTTTACGCCGTGGATACCCAAAACCGTGTGCTTACTTTAATAGATGGCCAGGATAAGTTAAAGTCTTATGATGTGTTAAAAGAAGCCCGGATTACAGTTGATGGTAAAAATGATTCATTAAGCGATCTGGAAAGGGATATGGAAGTAACAGTGCGTCTGCTGGACGGCGATATTATCGCTGTAGAAATAGACGATACCCTTAAGGGAACCATAGTTAGTATAGATGAAGACGGGTTGTTGTTGGTGCTGCAGCGAGATAATGGCGAGCGTAAAACGTATGTGATAGATAAAGATGTGGATGTGGAAAGTAAAGATAGCCGGGATGAGCTGGATGAAATAAAACGAGGGGATTACGCCAGCATAGTACTGGATAATAATCGGGTGGAAGAGATTAACCTGCGCACTTTGGTTATTTGTAGGGTGGAAAATGTCAGAGAGGTGTATGACCGGCTGGAAGTGGTGGATGAAGATGGCGACAGTCTCAGGTTATCTGTAAGGGGCGGTGTAGATTTGATAGTGCCGGGTATTACCTACCCCAACCTGGATGATGTGCACAAGGGTGATCTGGTAAGAGCCACTTACCTGGGTCGTGATTTAGAAAAAGTGGAGGTAATTAAATCTCAACTTGGTGAAGTTACTTTTATAAACACAAGTCAGAAGAAGATAGTGGTAAAGCTGTTTAGCGGTAAGACCACTGAATTCAGTTTTGCCACCGGCAGCAGAATTAATTCAAATGGCCGGGTGTATGATTCCCTGAGTACGCTGGATACCGGTGACCGGGTGGAGGTTTTGGAGAATCCGGGCGGTGGTTATACATTTATGATCATGAAGAAACTTTCCGGTAAGCTGGCCTTTGATATGGATGATGAGGAAGACAAGGTATATCTTGAAAGTGGAAGTAGTTGGAATGCTTACAAACTAAACGAAGATGTGTATGCCCATAACTCCTACGGTACTGTAATCAGGTTGAATAATATCAAGAAGGGCCAAATCGTTGACCTATACATGCTCCGGGATATGGTGTGTGAAATAGCAGTCAAGTAAAAGATGGCAAGCGGGGACCGGTTTACTTGTTACCCCCCATTCCCGCTTCATTAGAAGAAAGTAACCAGGAAGAGTCTGATACCAGGAAATATGGAAGGTAATTATAAACACTTTTCCCTAGTAAAAGATAGGATGTAGGCAGTTTTTATATAATGCTTACGTTCTATCTTTTATTATTTTGGCAGGGATTTCTAAATTTACATCTTCTCCATTAATGGTAGCCACGGGATTGTTAACCTGTAACCATATATTTCCTGATGTAATAGACTTGTCATCGGCGTTCCAGTCTACCTGTTGATTCAGTGCCTCAAAAATTGCTCTTAAGGGCACCAGTGTTTGGCCGTCTTCAACAACAGCGGAGTTTTTTGTAACCAGACGGGTTTCGTTGATGAAAATAGCCGGAGATGCTACCGCCATAGCCAAGCTGCTGCTGAATAAGAAAAGGCTCAAAGTTAACACTGCTATCAATTTTGTTTTCATGCTTAACCTCCTGATTTTGTTGATATTTCTTTTTGTTCAGACCCTTGATCTGAGGTTATTGGCAGTAACAACCACCTCCTTTATATTAAGATTAAGTTGTTATATTTTTATTTTGATGTTGGATGCTTAAAATCCTTCTTTTTTACAAAATTACACATTTGTCAACAAATTCTAACGGTTGCATAAAACCGGCCTGTAAAAAACTGGCTGGGCTATGCTTGTTTAAATATCAAATAGAAACAGAGAAACACTACACAGCGGGGAACATTTAGCCAGTGTTTTCCGTCTTTTTATTGGCAGCATTTAATATGGTATATAAGTGTGCGGAATGAATGTACCCATTACAAATTAATAAAAATTCATAAACGGTTTTACTAAAATGAATAACCATGTGATTGTATAGAGAGTTTGAGCGGGATAAGGTATATGCAGGAAATACACTCGTCTTGTCGAAGTAGGAAACCATCATATGAAAAAATGGAGGTTTTGCTCGGTGAGAAATAAGAAATCTAAAGCTGTGATGGTATCTCTGCTGCTCATTGCGGTGGCCATCATTGGGTATGCAGGTCTGGCTGCGGCCAGCGGTGGTGAGCCTGGTTCCGCTGCTGACCCTCTGGTCACCAAAAGCTTTGTGGAAAAGTATGTGCAGGAGTACATTGGCGGTCTGGGCTCTTTAGGTGGCTCTAGTTCTTTAGAATGGATCGTTAAGAATCTGGAAACCGGCCAGGAATTTATCGGTAAGGCGGGCACCGAAATCATCGTGCGCAGCGGCAGCGCTGTGGTGGTGGATCCCAGCAGCGGTGGCGGCATACCTGATTTAACGGCCGGGAAAAATGTCTTGGCCGGCCAGGTGGTGGAAAACAACCACCTGCTTAGCTTGCCCAGGTCTGACGGCCGGGGCATCCAAGCCCAAAAACCAACCACTATTATGTACCGGGGATTGTAGAACAACGGGTTAGCCAAAGGGGGGCGTTCTTGATATTTTGAATAAGCCCTCAGCCCTCAGTTGCTTTTCGGGCTTTTTGGAGGTGTATAACTCGTGAGCAAGGCACTGTTACGCGAGTTAGGTTGCTTGCTTCGGGCTTTCCGGATGCCCCTCACCTTGGTGGGGGGGAGGAGGTCATTTCTAGTTGATGAGCAGTAACAAAAAGATTGCTATGTTAGCCCTGCTAGCCGGGCTGGCGGTTATAGCGCTGGCCTATGCGGCTATCAACAGTATCATAAATAGAGATACAGGCAACGAGTACTTACCCCCACCCCGTTCTGTGGGGGATGCTTATGACTTAATCGTTGTGGGTGGCGATCCCGAAGGGGTGGCCGCCGCAGTGTCGGGGGCACGGAACGGCCTTGATGTTTTACTTGTGGATACCCGGCCCGAACTGGGGGGGCTGATGACCAGGGGTTGGTTGAACAGCATAGACATGAACTACGGCCCGGGCGGGGAAATATTAAATAAAGGTATCTTTCAGGAGTTTTATGACCTGGTTGAGGGAGATTCCTTTGATGTGCAAACCGCTGTCCGGGCATTTAACCGGCTGGTGAACGCTGAAGAAAAACTTACCGTGCTGCTTAACGCTGATTCTGTAATACCTGTTGTGAAAGATGTGAAAAACGAGCCACCGGGCGGCAGGGTGGTCACGGGCATCAGGCTGGTTTACGGCGGCGTGACCAGGGAAATCATAGCCCGTAATGTTATTGACGCCACCCAGGACGGGGACATGGCGGCCCTGGCCGGTGTGCCTTTCAGCCTGGGCCAGGAGGATATCGGCAGGCAGTCCAGTCTGATGGCAGCTACCCTGGTATTCAGGTTGGAAAATGTAAGCTGGCTGGACTGGTGGAAAATCCGTTTTTATTTGACCTTTACCGATGCCAGAAAAAGCACCGGTGCCAATAGGCACAGCGCCTGGGGGTTTTATGATCAAACAGCTTTATACAAGCCGTCCACTGACAGGCTTTTTTTGAGGGGGCTGAATATCGGCCGGCAAAATGACGGCAGTCTGTTGATTAACGCACTGCTGATTTATGGGGTCGACCCCCTTGATCCCGGTTCCAGGGAGGAAGCCAGGGAAATAGCCGTTAAGGAATTGCCTGCAATTGTAGAATTTCTTAATAAGAAGGTGTCCGGTTTAAGCAAAGCCGGTTTGGGGGGAGTGGCACCTGAGCTGTACGTTCGTGAATCAAGGCATATTTATGGTGAGTACCGGTTGACCCTGGATGATGTTCTGGAAAACCGGGATTTTGACGATAGGATAGCCTTTGGGTCATATCCAGTGGACATGCAGCCAACTGACCCCGGTATTCCGGGCATAATCATCGGTGCTCCACAGCAATATGCTGTACCATTCAGGTGTTTGGTGCCGCAGCAGGTGGACGGGCTGTTGGTGGTGGGCAGAACGGCCAGCTTTGATTCTCTGGCCCACGGCAGTGCCAGAACGGTTCCCGTGGGTATGGCTGCGGGACAGGCTGCCGGTGCGGCAGCGGCACTGGTGGCGGAACATCACTTAACCTTCCGGGAACTGGCTGCCAACCGGCAGTTGATTGCTGAGCTGCAGCGCAGGCTAGAGGAACAGGGTGTTGAGTTGGAACCTTTCCACATAGACAACGAACTGGCCGGTCACGAGGCGTATGCTGGTTTGAAATTTATTCGTGGGCTTGGGCTGGCTTCGGGTGGATATAATAATGATTATCGGCTGGATCAGGATATTGCTGAGCAAAGATATATCAATATCTTATACCAGGTGATCAAACAAAGCGTTTTGGATATCTCCGAATTACCTTCGCTGTATCCCGAGGGAAATATCTTTAACCTGCATGATGCCGGCTATATGCTGGTTAAATTCCTGGGATTAGATTTAAGCAAACAAGCATCGTTGGATTATCTTGCAGAGAAAGGTATATTTACGGGACAGGAAGATTACTGGCGGGATTATATGGACCCTGAAAAACCGTTAAGCCACGGGGCAGCTTATCTATTGATGAAAGAGTTTGTGGAAATGCTGCAAGATAAAAGACGATAGCGGTTTACCTGATTTAGTATTGACCGGGAAGAGTTGGTTATATGGAATGGCACCTATCAAGGCGGCGAAAACTTTGAGGAACGGAGCCTATTCTATCAATCGTTGGGGGTTTTGCTTTTGCGCGAGAATAAGTGGAAAGTTATATTAATTGGGGTAATCATTGTTTCTTTGCTGGCCGCCGGATATATAGCATGGCAGAGGCATGGGCTGGAAGAAAATAATCAAAGCGTGGCCATGTCGGTTGTTTATGATGAGGTGGCTTCACTGGCCAGGATGAATGGCCTGGACGTGGCGGAAGCGCTGGGCATGTTCAGAGAAAGTGGAGTAAGCACAGTATTAATTAAAGAACCTACCGTAGGCGATGCCCAAGCTGCTGGTGAACTGCTGATGCGTACCGGCAATGAACTGCTTTTGCCTGGTAATGCCGCCATATGGCAGCAATTTGGCGAGTCATTCAGGGAGCAGATAAAACCGGATTACCGCTATTTGATCATTTGGGACACTGAAGTATACCAGAGGGTGCAGGGCCAGCTGCAGGCCAAGAAGGTACCGGTGCGCTCCTGGGAAGGTAGAGAGGGAACGAGTGTTAATATTATAGAGGTGGCTTACAACTGGGGCCTGTTTGAACAAATGGGTTTGGGATTTCTGGCCGGTGCAGTGAAGGAGGTCAATGCCGCCGGGTTGCAGGCCATGGTGCAGGTGCGTACCTGGAACCAGGTAACCCCGGAAGGATTAACCTATGTTTTCCGGGAGCTTAGAAAGATACCAAACCTGTCCGGGGTATTATTCAATGACCCGGTGCTGCCCGGTTTTCCGGAACAGGTCAGGTTGCTGTCATATTTAATGGAGGAACAGGATGTTCCGCTGGTGCAGATTGAGTTTTCCAGCCAGAAGGGCCTGGCCAAACTGGGCCTGCTGCTGGATAAAAATGTAGTCAGGCTGCACACGCTGACCCTGGAGGAAGATATCAAAAAAGATTACGATATTGCCGCCATGGTGGATCGGTTTAATTTGGCGGCTACGGAACGCAATATCAGGGTTTTACTTTTGCATACTTATATGAAAACTGATGTGCCGGATATGTTGGCTATGAATCTGCAGTTGGTGGAAGAGACCAGGGAAAATTTACAGGCCGAAGGATTGCAGGTGGGTGAGGCATCTGTGCTGCAGCCCCTTGGAGTTTCCCGGTTGGTATTGTTTGTAATCGGGTTGGGTGTTATTGCCGGGGCGATGCTGCTTGTTTTAATGATGGGCTGGCCCCGATTAGCCTTGGGCTGCGGTATTATAGGCCTGATTGCCTGGACAGGATTGCTGGCCGTGGATATGGTTACTCCGGCTTGTAAGATAATGGCCTTCATTGCGGTAGTGGTTTTCCCCACCTTATCTCTGATGTTGAATGTGCGGCAGGGCGGGGTCTCGCTGGGTCGCAGTGTGTTGCTATTGCTGCGTACTTCCCTTTACTCGCTGGCTGGGGCATTATTAATGGTGGGCCTGCTGGGCGATGTAGGCTTTATGCTTAAGCTGGATCAGTTTACCGGGGTTAAACTGGCCCATGTGGTCCCGTTGCTGCTGCTGACGATGGTATTCTGTTTTGCTGGAGCAAAGGGCGATGGTAGCTGGCAGCGAAAGCTGCAGCAGTTTTTAGAGCAACCGGTGCTGGTCAAGTTTACCATTCTCGGTGGGGTACTGTTTGCGGCGCTGTTGGTTTATGTTTCCCGTACCGGCAACGAATCCGCGGCTATATCCGATTGGGAATTGCAGTTTCGCACTTTGTTGGATAATATTTTAGGTGTGCGTCCCCGTACCAAGGAGTTTTTACTGGGACACCCGCTGCTGTTGCTGCTGTTATATCTGGGCTATCGGAATAATCAATATATACCGTTGTTGTTGGGTGGTGCCATTGGCCAGATTTCATTGGTTAACACTTATGCCCATATCCATACCCCCCTGGCCATATCATTGACCCGCAGTATACACGGTCTCTGGCTGGGTATTATCATTGGCCTGGCGCTGATTATTCTTTGGCGTGCCGGGGAAAAACTTCTTATCAAGCGCTGGGGATGGTTTCAGGAAGATTGAAAAGCAGTGGGGGTAAACTAATGATTTACGGTATAGCTTCCAGTATAAGAAAGCCGTCTATCGACGGGCTTTCTTTTTTATCTCTTAAAATTCTTTGTATGCAGGAATCCAGATCTATAATATAAAAGTTTTACATTGTAAGGAACAAGTTGCTATATTAATACGTCAAATAATTAATTAAAAAAATAATTTTTTTTAGGAGGGGTTCGTTATTTTTAGAAGGAGATTTGCAGTATTAATTATGACAGCGGTTATGCTGCTGGCTTTGGGCGGTATGGCGGAAGCATCGGTGGCCACCAAACAAATTAAGGTTAATTATAATAATATAGTGATATATGCCAATGGAAAAGCGGTTAGCTTATCGGCCGGCCAGGAGCCTTTTTTATTGAACGGGGTTACTTACGTACCGCTGCGTGTGGCCGGGGAGGCACTAAATAGTAACGTGAACTGGGTGGCCGATACAAAAAGCATCTATATAACAAGTGGCGCTTCTACGGAAGAAAATAACCTTAAAATACAGATGGCTTTAAAGGATCAGGAAATCGCCAATTTGAAAAAACAAGTTGAAGATTTGAAAAAAAATAATGATGACAAAGATGACAAAGATGATGATGATCTAAGTGACCTGGAAGATGATTTGATGGATGATTATGATAAACTGGAAGATGTATATATAGACAGTATTAAGCTGCGCGGCGACGAGGATCATGTGAAAGTTGAAATTGAAGTGGATTTGGACGATTATGAAGATGAGTGGGAAGATTTAACGGACAGGAATATAGAAGACTGGCTGGATGATCTGGTTGAATATATCCAGGATGAGCTAACGGACGAGACGGTGGTTGACGGTACTATTTACAGTACGGATGATGATGAACTGGTTGAATTCGATAAAGACGGCAAAGACCGCCTGGAGGTGGATTTTAACGATGATTACTTCCGGGGCGGCAGTGAAAATGCTTCTGACGTGGAAGACAATCTGTTAAATGAAAGATTTAGAGTAGATGATTTGAAATTTACGGTATCCGATATCAGCTATGATAAAGATGATGATGAGGTTAGAGTGAATTTTGAACCAGAGGATACAGACTGTGCAACAAAATGGGATGATCTAAACAGGCGCATTATTGAAGACGCTGTGGAAGATATTGGCAAGGATATAGCCAATGAATTTAAAGATGAGGATGTTAAAGTTGAAACCGTAAGATTATATTTCTATGATGAAGACAACGATTTGCTGGATAGTTATAGATATGATGTGTAACCCGGGCCCAAAGCGTGAAAGTCACCTTTTTGATCAATTCCGGCAAAAAAGTTTGGAAGCAAGGGGACGGTTCTCTTGCTTCCATGAAAGCAAGAAAGAGAAAAACGAAATTGCTTTGCGATGGTTTTAAATAGAAAAAGTATGTTTCCTTTTTGTGGTATTGTTAATCCGCCAAAACCAACATACCAAGAAAGGAACATACTTTTTTTAATGATTATAACATGAGAAAAAAACATTCCCTAATTTAACTCTTTTACTTTTTTTACTAATTCTTTTTCCAGGTTATCAATTAACTTATTTAGATCTGCCTTTATAACTGGATCTTCTTCGTTGTTAACGTGGTTTTTTATTATATCTATTAATTTTTCCAACGACTCTATATTCATCATGCAAAATATACTTAGAGTGTTCATGTTGGTGGCAATTGTATTTAATTCATGTCGCATTGATTTAAAATGATTGCCCGCAAGTCCGTATTCTTTATCCATTTTCCATAGAGCTTGTTTGATGCGCTGGAGAACTAATAGTATATGTTCTTTTGCTGTGCTATGCATGTCAATCTCCCTATTTCTTTAGTAATATTAATTCTTCCACAATTTTCTTAAAAATTAACAAATCTTCGGTTACTTTCTTATTATTATTGTTGCTGTTTAATTCATTAGTTAGTAAGATGTTTATTGTAATAAGAGTAGGCGTATTCAGCTGTAAAAAAGCATCTATTAGATTGCCCAGGATGTTGGTTTCTTCACAGAGCTCCGCGAGTAGATTGTATACTTTAGTTGCATCGTCTTCTTTGACAATATGGGGATATTTACACTCTAAATGATTCAGTTTTGACTCTATATTATGAATGGAATTATAAATGTTTATTAATGTATTATACATATGCTACACACCCTAATTCTTATTTATTTGTGAAAATTATACCATTCAAACATTTGTTTGTAAAGATAAAAAAAGTTAAAAAGTAGGGAAAAAGGGAAGGAAGCAGGGGGATGGTTCTCTTGCTTCCTCCTCCCCCGTCCTCCTTCCAGCATGCACATAGAAAGGATTTATCCAGGACAAGGTAATATGCAGGAAATGTAACCGTGTTGTCGAAGTAAAAACCATAAGTCCGGTTTTGGGGATGAATAATTTTTTGTATCGTGCTAATTTTTTTGCAACAAATGACTGATTTTTTACGTCAACAACTATATACCAGGTGATAATTATGAGAGTTAAACTATTAAACGCACCAATTGACTGCCTGTCCATGGACCAGAGCGTAGAGCGGGTGGCTGAATTGATCAGTGCGGGAGGCCCCCGCCGGGTAATTACCCTGAACCCTGAAATTCTTTACCGGGCTGTGCAGGTTGATCATGACCTTTTAGAACTAATCAACAAAGCGGACCTGGTTACCGCTGATGGAGAGGGTATTGTCTGGGCCGGACGGGTGACTGGTACGCCGTTCCCGGAGAGGGTTACCGGTATTGATTTGATGCTGCGCCTGGTGGATCGGGCCGCCGCTGAAGGCTGGAAAGTATACCTGTTGGGGGCTGCTCCCGGGGTGGCTGAAGATGCAGCGAAACAATTAACCCGCCGCTTTCCCGGGCTGCAGGTGGTAGGGACCCAGCATGGTTATTTCAAATCGGACGAAGAGGTCGCTATTGTACAATCTATAAAACAAAAGGGACCGCAGTTGTTGTTTGTGGCCCTGGGGGCACCGGCCCAGGAAAAATGGATTGACCGCCATATTGAAAGCATTGGCCACGTGGTGGCCGTTGGTGTGGGCGGCAGTTTTGACGTAATTTCCGGCCGGGTGGCTAGAGCGCCCCTGTGGATGCAGAAATTGAAAATAGAATGGCTGGGACGGCTAATCAGTGAGCCATCGCGCTGGCGGCGCATGCTGGTATTGCCTAAATTTGCCTGGCTGGTGCTGAAGACATACCGTTTAGGTCGAAAACTATGATATTTTTTTAATATTTATGCGATAATTTCAATTGAATAAAGCTTGAGAAAGGTATATTATGTCGATGTAGTTTGTCCCATGAGCAGTGTTTTTGGCAGCGAAAGGGAGGTGTCCTGTCAGGTATGTCCATAAGAAGAAAAAGAAAATTAAAAAGTAAACTGCGTTTGGTTATATTTTTACTATTGATGATTGGCCTGTTCGCCGGCGGTTTTGCGGCGGCAAATAACTATCTTTGGCCTCTGTTCACCGGTAAGGATAATATGGCTGGTGACGAAGGGGATGACCAAATTACCAAGCTGCCCAGCATCAATGTTTTAATGATGGCTGTGGATGAACGAGACGGCGACAAAAGTTTACTGACTGATACCATGATTCTGGCCAATATTAACAATAAAGATAACCGTATTTCATTGCTTTCCATACCAAGGGATACGAAGGTGAATTTGCCCGGACACGGGGTTAATAAAATTAACGCGGCATCTGTGTACGGTGGGCCGGAAATGGCTATGGAAACGGTATCGGAACTCGTTGGGATGCCGGTGGATTATTATATTCTTACCAACTTCAACGGTTTTAAGGATATCGTTGATGCCCTGGGCGGCGTGACCATTGATGTTGAAAAAGATATGAATCACCATGAAAATGCCTACGGCGGTGCTTACGACATTCATCTAACCGAGGGCGTGCAAAAACTTGATGGCGAGCATGCTTTGATGTATGTCCGCTACCGTAGTGATGAGCTGGGAGATATCACCCGCACACAGCGCCAGCAAAAATTGCTTGCCGCCATTGCCGATGAGGCGATGAAACCACAGTCCATCACCAAACTGCACAAGCTGATACCCCAGATACAAAAAAATGTTGAAACCAATATGGGTTTAAAGCAGATGATTGCTCTGGCCCAGGCAGGCAGCAAGCTGAATAATATACAACTGGTAACCCAGACCATGCCGGGTTGGTTTTTGGATGAGCACGGCATCAGCTACTGGTATGTAGATCCGCAAAATGCCAAGGAAGTAGCCAGGTCACTGTTTGAAGAAGGCAAGGTTATGGAGGTTGTGCGGGGAGCCATGACAGGTAATACTCCAACACAAGTAGCCATGGAGCAAACCGGGTCTGCAGGGCAGGTGCGGCAGAACACTTCGGACACTGCAACTAACAACTCAGCCACTGACAGCAATGAAAATAACACCAGTGACAATATCAATGACACTTATTATAACGAGACACCGGACGTTATTGAATATAACAATGCTGGGGAAGATCAAGGTGGCGGTTGGGATAGTGATGGTGGCTATGTAGATGGGCAGCAGTCACTGGATGATGCATCGACACATACACCTTCAACCAACCATACCCCTGGCTCACTCGAAGAAAGTAAGCAGGAAGAGTCTGCTGCAAGCAGGCATGTGGAGATAATTATAGATACTTTGCCCTAGCCAAAAACAAGTGGGACGCAAGTTGGTTTATCCGGCTTGCGTTTTTATTTTTTTGCTAAAAGAATCTGTTCCCAAAGGTGCCAGGTGTTGAAAGGTTGAAAATCAAAGATTTTCAACCTTTCAACACCTGGCACCTATAACTGGCCGGTTGCGCGAGTATGCAAGTTAATGTAATAATATAGTAGCATTTGTCGTGCGAGGAAGGTGTGTCCGTGGTTAGCAAAGGTAGTAAACAACGCAACCGGGTGGTTATATCCGGTTATTATGGTTTCAGTAACTTGGGAGACGAGGCTGTGCTGTACAGTATTTTGCGTGTATTGCGCCACAGCGTACCCGAATTGGAAGTCACCGTATTATCCAATGAACCCCGGAACACTGCCCGGGACTACGGGGTACATGCAGTGGATCGCTGGAATATGCGGGAGGTGGCCGGGGCAGTTCGCCGTGCCGATCTTTTGATCAGCGGCGGGGGCAGCCTGCTGCAGGACGTCACCGGCCTGCAAAGCCTGATGTATTATCTTGGGGTGATCTGGCTGGCCAGGTTCTTTCGCCGGCCTGTGATGTACTATGCCCAGGGCATCGGCCCGGTGACCACAAAAGCGGGCCGGCGGCTGGTGGGGCTTACCACCCAGCGGGTGCAGGCAGTCACAGTACGCGATGCAGAGTCTCTGCAGGATCTACAGGCCATGGGGGTGAGACGGCCCGTTGAGGTGACCGCTGACCCTGTATTGGGCCTGCGCCCCGGTGATATTGACCTTTCTGTGGGAGCGGAAATATTGCGCCGTCATGATATACAGGTTGGGTCGGGGGTAGTGGGGGTTTCGGTGCGGCCGTTGCCCGGTCCCCCCATTTGGGAAATGGAACTGGCCAAAGCATGCGACAGGCTGGCCCGGGCGGGGCGGACCATCGTGTTTCTGCCTATGCAAAGCCCGGCCGACCTGGTAGCATCCCGTGAAGTGGCGGCTGCGATGCGGGAGTCGCGTACAATTATCAGTACTAAACTATCTGTACCGCAAATGATCTCCTTGGTGGGCAACCTGGATCTGCTGGTGGGCATGCGCCTGCATGCCTTGATTTTTGCGGCGGTCTGCGGTGTGCCCCCGGTAGGTATCGCCTATGATCCCAAGGTGGAGCGGTTTTTAAGCCGCCTTGGACTGGCCCCCGCGGGAAAACCGGCCGAAATCGAAAGCCAGGCCCTGGCCCAACAGGCAGAAACCTATCTGTCCAATAAAGAACAGCTGGTGGATGATATGGCCCGAAAACTGGAAGATTTGCAACAAGCCGCCGCTTACACAGCGGAACTGGTGCGAAAGCTGGTGCCGGGTGTTGAAAGGTTGAAAGGTTGAAAGTTGAAAGATATATTGCAATGGTTATACTGCAAAGGGTGGCTTACTTATCGTTATAGTAGCGGCTGGGGGATCATAAACTACTAATAACATGACAATCCTGTTCGTTTTGTCGTAAGATCCTTCAATTTAGCAAAAAAATTATCGATGTCAAGTACCACTTTACAATATCATCTTGTTTATAAGGTTTTCCGGCCGGCTACCCATAAAATGTTAGATTGCAGGATTTGCAGGTTTTTTGTGGAAATAATGAATATAGATTCTAACTCCCTGCCGGAAAATCCCTGTTCTGAGCTTACGCGGGGTAGTTCATTTTAACTGCAGAAAAAACAAGAAGGGATGTTGAATATGGCCAACGGTGTTATGAACATAAAAGAAATTATGGATGTATTACCCCACCGTTACCCGTTTTTACTGGTGGACAGGGTTGAGGAAGTAGTGCCTGGTGTGCGGGCGGTGGGCACCAAGAATGTAACCGCAGGGGAGCAGTTTTTCCAGGGGCACTTTCCAGGATACCCGGTGATGCCGGGAGTACTGATTATTGAAGCTATGGCCCAGGTGGGTGGGGTGGCTGTGCTGAGCAAGCCGGAATTTGCCGGCAAGCTGGCTCTTTTTGCAGGTATTGATAAAGCCCGTTTACGGCGCCAGGTGGTGCCAGGTGATGTGCTGCGCATGGAGGTGGAATTACTGCGCCTTCGTGGTAATTTTGGCAAGGGCAAAGGTATTGCCAAGGTGGGGGACGATCTTGTGGCCGAGGCCGATCTGTTATTTGCGCTGGTGGACAGGGAATGAAGGATTGCCGGATAATTTATTGTCAAATAGTTTCCCTGTCGCGCAAATTGACGTGCTGCGGTGTTGTATGGACAAACCCTGCGTTTTAGTGAGGTATTTGGGGATTACGCTTGAATATTGGCGATAACTGCGCTTTGTGTAAATGCCGCCGCCGGTGATAAAATTAATAGACTTGTCTTGAGCCGAATAACAACCGGCTGGAGGGATTAAAGTGGAAAAATATATACTGCCCCTGGTGCTGGCACTGGCCTTGGGTTACCTGATTACCCCCGGTGTGCGGGTGCTGGCGATTAAAGCGGGGGCCCTGGATCATCCCAATCCCCGCAAGGTCCATAGCGGTGTAATGCCCCGGATGGGTGGACTGGCTGTTTACTTGGCCTTTGTGCCCGCAGTGCTGTTGATCCGGTATTTACTGCCGAACGCATCGCTGCCGGTGTGGGGATTGCTTACCGGTGCCACGATAATATTGCTGGTGGGGATGCTGGATGACATGCGGGGTCTTACCCCGCGGGTTAAATTGTTGGGGCAGATTGTGGCTGCGCTGGCGGTCATTCCGTTTGGCATTCAGATACATTATATAACTAACCCGCTAACCGGGCAGTTGCTGTTTTTAGGGTTGTTGAGCATACCGCTCACCGTGTTCTGGGTAGTAGCTGTAACCAACGCCATAAACCTTATCGATGGTCTGGACGGTTTGGCCGGTGGTGTATCGTGTATTGCCGCATTGACCATGGCCGCGGTGGCCTGGACACAGTGGCACTTGTTCAGCCTCAGCGGTATGCCTGAAATGATTATGTTGGCGCTGGTGCTGGTGGCTGCGGTAACCGGTTTTTTGAAACATAATTTTCACCCCGCCACGATATTTCTGGGCGATTCGGGGTCACTGTTTTTAGGTTTTACACTGGCGGTAATGTCTATAATGAGCTTGACCAAGAGCGCCACGGCTGTGTCGGTGATTATACCCCTGGTTATACTGGGGGTGCCCTTGTTGGACACTTTCTTCGCGGTGATCAGGCGTTATAATAAACACAAGCCCATATTTCAGCCCGACCGTGAACATTTGCACCACCAGCTCATGGCGATGGGGCTCAGCCACCGTCAGACGGTGCTGGTGATATACGCTATTAGTGCTTTTCTGGGTTTAACCGCTGTGGTATTGAACCTGGTAAGTAACGATCATGCACTGGCTATGTTGGTAGTGCTGGCGATATTGCTGATTTATTCGGCCGATCGAGTGGGAGTGCTGGGCATTTCTCATCGAATGAGGCGCGGAATAACTGATAAATACAGGCAACGGCGGTCCTCGAAAATGTAGGACCGCTTTTTTAATTTATGCTTGGTGCAATGACTCTTAGCTGCTTATTTACTTGTTTTTGTTTTGATTAGAATATTTACATTAAAGGATTATTGAGTTTTATATGGAATTATTTATTTAATACAGTAACCTTTTTAAAGGGTATTGCATAAAATCAATCGGTAACTTGCTCTAGTGATCATGATGTGAACAAGCTTACCAGCAACATGGGTAAGGGGGTATAACATTGCGGATTAGAAAGGCGGTTATTCCCGCAGCCGGCCTGGGGGTGCGTTTCTTACCGGCCACTAAGGCACTCCCAAAGGAAATGATTCCCATTGTGGACAAACCGACCATTCAGTACATAATTGAAGAGGCAGTAAAATCAGGTATAGAGGACATATTAATCATTACCGGTCGGGATAAAAAAGCTATTGAAGATCACTTTGATAAATCTACACTTCTTGAAGAGCACTTGCGCAGTAAAGGTAAGCAGGATTTACTCAAAATAGTGGAGGAAACCGGCAACCTGGCGGAAATTCATTACGTGCGGCAAAAGGAACCCCTCGGGCTGGGGCATGCTGTGCTTTGTGCCCGGCGGTTCGTGGGCGATGAGCCATTTGCTGTGTTGCTGGGTGACGACATTGTGCACAGTAACGTGCCCTGTCTGAAACAACTTATGGATTTATACGCGGTGGTGCAGAGTACCGTTATCGGTGTCAAGGAAGTACCCCCGGCGGATGTTAGCAAATATGGCGTTCTAGACGCCGAATCGCTAAGGGAGCATATCTACCGGGTGCGCAGTTTGGTGGAAAAACCAGCCCCAGAACAAGCTCCATCCCGGCTGGCTATAATGGGACGGTATATCATAGAATCTGATATATTCGATATTTTAGCCCGTATCGAACCCGGAGCGGGCGGAGAAATCCAGCTTACCGATGCCCTGAAAGAACTGGCTATGCAAAAGGCCATGTACGGGCTGGTTTTCGAGGGCAAGCGTTACGATGTAGGTGATAAGCTGGGTTATCTCAAGGCGATGGTGGAGTTCGCCCTGAAGCGGCCTGACCTGGCCGGAGAGTTTCGCAGCTATCTGGAGGATGTAGTAGCGAATAGGATATAATAGTTTCACGTTGTAAGGTGCAATGTTATTATTAAGGCGGGGTGGCTTTGGGCACCCGTGGGAGGCTTTTATGCGAGTTTTGGTTACAGGTGGGGCCGGTTTTATAGGCTCTCATATAGTGGATGCTCTGATTGCCCGGGGGGCATGTACCGCTGTGCTGGATAACTTGTCCAGCGGGCGGTTTGAAAATATTGACCCCCGGGTGAACTTTTATAAAGGTGATCTTCGGGATGGGAAGTTTGTGCGGGAGGTATTGCAGGCCGAAAAGTCCGACTATGTTATCCACCACGCCGCCCAGATTGACGTGCAAACCAGCGTAGATGACCCGGCAACTGACGCTGCTATTAATATATTGGGCACCATTAATTTACTTGAAGCCTGCCGCACCTGCGAGGTTAAGAAAATTGTCTATGCTTCTTCTGCGGCAGTTTACGGCAATCCCCGTTACCTGCCCGTTGACGAGGAGCATCCGGTGCAGCCGCTGTCGGGGTACGGCGTGTCCAAGCACACCGTGGAGCATTATCTGGTGGCGTACCAGGCGCTTTACGGCTTAAAATACATCGCACTGCGTTATGCCAACGTGTACGGTCCCAGGCAGGACGCCACCGGGGAAGGTGGCGTGGTGGCCATATTTACGGACCGGCTGTTGCGGGGCCGGCGGTGCCGGATTTTCGGCGACGGCAGGCAGACCAGGGACTTTATCTTTGTGGGTGACGTGGCCCGGGCCAACCTGGCTGCAATTGATATAGACAGCGCCGCCGGTTCCGGCACTGCCCGTAGGTCGGGTGGCTGCGGTATTTTTAACATCAGCACCGGCATTCCAACATCGGTCAATGAGCTGTACGATACATTACGGCAGATCACCGGCAGTGATCTGGAGCCGGAATACTGCCCACCCCGGGCCGGTGATATTGAACACAGCTACCTGGACGAAAAGGCAGCGGTGACGGGCCTGCGGTGGCAGGCGAAACGCAGCCTGGTCGACGGGCTGCGCGATACGGTGGATTATTACAGACAAATACGCTAAAAAACCGCAGGACCAGTGAACCAAGGTCCTGCGTTTTTTTTGATGGTGCCGGGTGTTGAAAGGTTGAATGTTGAAAGCTAATCCTGAAAGTTAATCTTGGTGCCGGTTGTTGAAAGTTGCAAGTCAGTATAGGTTTTTGAAAGTTGAAAATCCATACCCTTTGCGGAACCAGCTAAACAGTGGCCCCTGTTCCCCTTTAACCAGTTTATATAATTCAGGTACATGTTCATATGCTGTTGGGCATTTTCAACTTTGGTTAGTTTTAAACTGTGGGCGTTTTGCATAATCATAAATGATCAATCCCTTCATTGCTGGTGAATAATGTATAAACAGCCATGACACAGGCAGAATAATGTTTGTACATTAATACGCGGGGCGATGGCAAAATATGTATCCATATGCTATAATTATTAACTGGGAAGTATTTCACAAATAAGAATTCACAAATACAAATAACAAATACATTGGGTAGTATAAATAAGGGAGGGGCGTTTAGATGAGAAAAATAAAGTTCGGCACGGATGGCTGGCGTGGTATTATAGCCGATGATTTTACTTTTGATAACCTGCGCATAGTTTCCCAGGCAGTGGCCGATTACGTAAACGGACAAGGCGCCGGGCATAAAGGTATAGTGGTGGGATATGACAACCGCTTTTTATCGGACCGGTTCGCGGATACCGTGGCGGATGTAATGATCCAAAACGGCATTAAAGTATATCTGGCTGGCAGTCCGCTGCCCACCCCGGTGACGGCCTTTGCCGTTAAAGTGCATGAAGCGGCCGGTGCGGTGATGCTTACAGCCAGTCACAATCCGCCGGAATACAATGGATTCAAGTTTATCCCCGATTACGCCGGTCCTGCACTGCCGCACATCACCGGGGCCATTGAGGAAAATATTGCCCGTTTGCAGGGAGGTGCCATGCAGGGGCGGTGGACGGACCAGGAACAGGCGGTGGAGTTGGCCGACGTTTTTAACACAAGGGATGCCGTTGGCAAAGCCACCCGCCAGGGGGAACCCAGCGTGGCCGAACGTATCATTATTGATCCCCGCCCTGAATATTTCGAACACCTGGAGCAATTGGTGGACATGGAAGCTATCAGGCGGGCCAACCTGGAGGTGATGGTTGATGCCATGCACGGCAGTGGTGTGGGCTACCTGGATGTGATGCTCAAAAAGGTTACCTCTGCGGTTAAACAATGCCGCTGCTATCGCGACCCGCTGTTCGGCGGCGGTATGCCCGAACCCACCGGTAAAACTCTTCAGGATGTTTGCAAGTGGATCCAGGAAGATGAGGGACGCTTGGGCCTGGCGCTGGATGGGGACGCCGACCGGTTTGGCATTATCGATTCCTCCGGGGTTTATGTAACCCCTAACCAGTTTTTGCCCCTACTGTATCATCACCTGATTACGGTTAAAGGCATTGTTGGCCCGGTCACCCGCACCGTGGCCACCACCCACATGCTGGACCGTATCGCCCAACAGCATGGCCAGCAGGTATATGAAACCGCTGTAGGCTTTAAATATATCGGTCAAAATCTATTGGAAAAGGGTTGTGTGCTGGGCGGTGAAGAAAGCGGCGGGCTGTCAATTAAAGGACATATTCCGGAAAAAGACGGTATTTTGGCCGGACTTCTGGCGGCGGAGCTGGTGGCGGTACATGGTAAAAGACTGTTGGCCATAGCTGAGGATGTTGCTAAAGAATACGGCGGCCAGCTATACAGTGAACGCCTGGATGTGCATACTACATCCGGCAGGAAGCAAATGGTGCTGGAAAAACTGCAGCAATTTAATCCCGCTGAATTAACCGGTATACCGGTAACCCAGCGTATTACTTTAGATGGTGTCAAGCTGGTGCTGGACAGCGGTGAGTGGGTGCTGGTGCGGCCTTCGGGTACCGAACCGCTATTTAGAATTTATGTGGAATCCCACCGGCCGGAGCGGATTAAGGAGTTGAGCCGGGAAGTTGCAGTGCAGATAGGTCTCGATGAATAATACTGCAGAGATAATTACTATTGGGCATTGCCCGAAAACATAATCCATTTCCTAAAAACATGATCCATTTTCCATACTACTGTATTACTATCAACCTTTGTATAACTTTCAACCTTTCAACACCTGGCACCAGCTAGATGTAATGTTAATAAGCTATGTTTAGTCATAGTCGTATTTTATAGAGCCCGGGCAGTAAAATATTAGCCCGGGCTTTCAATGTTTATCACGAATAACAGTGAAAGGCACTGCGTTAGTGCAGCCTTTTTGCGATGGTTACGCTTCTTGCAGGTGGGTGGTCTACTTAACTTCGCCAAACCTGGTCTATCGAACCATGAAGTACTCAAGCCATTGCGGTGGCACGGAAAACTTTTTCAACAGCCAAACAGACATCTTCCATATCAGCTTCAGTAAGGGTGGGGTGTACCAGGAACATTAATGATGTTTCACCCAATTCTCGGGCGGTCTTTAGGCGTGCAGGCGGGCCCAGACCTTGACCGGCAAACGCTTTTTCCAGGTAAATTTCACTGCAGCTGCCGCTGAAACAGGGGATTCCTTCGGCACACAGGGCAGCCATAACGCGATCCCTGTTCCACCCGTCCTTTATTTTTTCCGGCCGGATAAAAATGTAATATTTGTAGTAGGCATGTTTAAAACCCTGGGGCGGGAGGGTGACCCTGAGCGCGGGAATCCCGCATAAGCGCTTATTGAGTATAGCTGCATTATTGCGGCGTTTTTCGAGCCAACCGGGTAATTTTTTGAGCATAACCCGCCCGATGGCGGACTGCATTTCGGTTAACCGCCAGTTGGTGCCGAAGGATTCGTGCAGCCAGCGAAAGCCGGGTGGGTGCCGGCGGTTATATATTGCCTCATAGCTTTTGCCGTGGTCTTTATAGCTCCAGGCTTTTTTCCATATATCCTTATTACTGGTGGTCAGCATGCCGCCTTCACCGCCGGTGGTCATAATTTTGTCCTGGCAAAATGAGAAAGCCGCTGCATCGCCCATTGACCCCACCGGGCGCCCTTTATATTTGGCTCCATGTGCCTGGGCGCAGTCTTCAATAACGAATAGCCCTTTCTCCCTGGCCAGCTCCAAAATAGGGTCCATATCACAGGGCCAGCCGGCCAGGTGTACCGCAATGATGGCCCTGGTTCTGGGGGTGAGGGCCGCCGCGATGGTTTGGGCAGTGATATTCTGGCTTACCGGGTCTACGTCGGCCATCACCGGGATGGCACCGCGCATCACTGCGCAGCTGGCCGAGGCTATAAAAGTCCGGCTGGTTACAATAACTTCATCCCCGGGACCTATGCCCAGGGCGTACAGGGCCAGTTCCAGTGCCACAGTCCCGTTGGCCAGGGCTATAGCGTACTTGCACCCGGCAAACCTGGCAAATTCGCTTTCGAACAGTCGCCCCTCCTGGCCGGTCCAGTAGTTGACTTTACCGGATTTTAACACGGCAGATGCCGCTGCAATTTCCTCTGTGGCAAAATAAGGCCACGGGGCAAAGGGGGTTGTGCGGACGGGCTTTCCACCATTTATGGCCAGCTTTGGCATTATATAATTCACTCCACATATATCAATTTGTATTACCAGATATATGCGGGGCGCCTGGCGCCCGTCACCCCGGTGTTCCCTGGTTTTCACAAATAAGTATATGTTCGCTTTAAAAAAATTTGACCGGTTAACGATTAGCTAAAAGTCTCGCCTACAAAGCATTTGCTGCTTCGATAGGTGCCAGGTGTTGAAAGGTTGAAAATCAAAGATTTTCAACCTTTCAACACCTGGCACCAAAGCCTGTTTTTCCGAACAAGCTTTAATAAAGTTGATTGCTGGACTAAATTTTGTAAGAAAGCTTATAATGGGGGAAAGGGATTTTAAAGGGGTGAGTCTGATATGTCAATGGTTTTATCGGATAGAGTAACATCTCACCGGCTTCCGGCATAGTATAATCCGGGAGGTGGACCCGGTGTTTAAAATTACTGAACTTACCCGCAAGGATATTATTAATATAAAGGATGGTACTAAATTGGGTGCGGTGAAGGATGTGCAGATTGATATGGCCGAGGGGAAGGTGCGGGCTATTGTTTTGGAGGGTCCGCGCAAATATTTACGGTTATTTAGCGCGGGTGGAGATATTGTGGTGCCCTGGGAAAAGATTAAAATAATCGGCGTGGACGCGGTATTGGTCGAGGTGGATTAGAGGTAGGATAGCAGCAAGTCCACGTGTTAGGTTTACGTTTTATACCTACATGACCTACAGGAACCTGCGTGAGTTGATGTAATTAATTATTCCGCAGTGTTTTTTATTTTGTTCACAACCGGTGGAATCCCCGGTTTTTGTCGGCTGCTTTGTTGACAGTAATTTCTACCCCTGCTAGAATAAACATGGTTTTTGTCGCAACGGGAAAAGTTAATGCAGACAATATTGTACTCTGGTTTATAGTTATGGCGATATAAGATGTTACCGGACTGCATGTATCTGGTGCAGCCGCAAAGGAGGTCTGTTATTTGGCTAAGCGCCTGTTTACTTCCGAGTCGGTTACCGAGGGTCACCCCGATAAGATAGCCGACCAGATTTCTGATGCTATTCTAGACGAGATTATCGGCCAGGACCCTTACGCCCGGGTGGCTTGTGAAACCTTTGTCACTACCGGCCTGGTGCTGGTGGGTGGGGAGATAACCACCAAGTGTTATGTGGACAT
>JGI2924J29684_1078159_pt1 | contig 33693 bp, 28 predicted proteins | sample BenlonsequencITS_FD_29684 | JGI IMG/M metagenome (IMG submission 29684)
ATTGATTTAGCGAGATGATGCTATGGAACTTAAGGATTATTACGCCATTATGGGCGTGAAACCGACGGACGATCTCAAGACGATTAAGACCGCCTATCGCCGACTGGCCCGCAAGTACCATCCTGATGTCAGCAAAGAACCCGATGCCGAAGCCCGTTTCAAAGAGGTTGCTGAAGCATGGGAAGTGCTGAGTGATGAGCAACGGCGCGCCGAGTATGACCAGTTATGGCAACACCGTAACGATCCACAATTTAATCGCCAGTTCCAGCAACACGAAGGCCAGCCGTATAACGCCGAAGATTTTGATGATATTTTCTCGTCTATCTTTGGTCAGCACGGTCGCCATTCGCACCACCGCCACGCCGCACGCGGTCATGATATCGAAATTGAAGTGGCGGTATTCCTGGAAGAAACGCTGGAAGAGCATCAGCGTACGATTAGCTATTCCGTCCCCGTTTATAACGCGTTCGGCCTGGTGGAACGGGAAATTCCCAGGACATTGAATGTGAAGATCCCGGCTGGCGTCAGCAACGGGCAACGAATCAGACTGAAAGGCCAGGGCACGCCGGGGGAAAACGGCGGACCTAATGGCGATTTATGGCTCGTTATCCATATTGCCCCGCATCCGCTCTTTGATATCGTCAATCAGGATCTGGAAGTCGTCCTTCCGCTTGCCCCGTGGGAGGCGGCGCTCGGCGCTAAGGTGTCCGTGCCAACGCTTAAAGAGCGCATTTTGCTGACCATTCCCCCTGGTAGTCAGGCAGGCCAGCGGCTGCGTATCAAAGGCAAAGGATTAGCCAGTAAAAAGCACACTGGCGATCTCTATGCCGTCATCAAAATCGTTATGCCGCCGAAACCTGATGAGAAGACAGCCGCCCTGTGGCAACAACTGGCGGACGCACAGTCGTCCTTTGATCCACGCCAGCAATGGGGGAAAGCATAATGGCTAACATCACTGTCACCTTTACCATTACCGAATTTTGTTTGCACACTGGCGTAACGGAGGAGGAACTGAACGAAATCGTCGGGCTTGGCGTGATTGAACCTTACGAGGATGATAATGCCAACTGGCAATTCGACGATCGCGCGGCGAGCGTGGTTCAACGCGCGCTACGCTTGCGTGAGGAGCTGGCGCTGGATTGGCCTGGGATCGCGGTTGCGTTAACGTTGCTGGAAGAGAATTCCCGGCTGCGCGAAGAAAACCGACAACTGCTGCTGCGCCTTTCTCGCTTTATCTCTCATCCCTAATCCACGAATAAAAGTAATAAACCGAAGGTGGGCTTTCTGCCCACCCCGGATTTATATGCGCCCGATAAAATACCCAAACGCTTCTGACACGAGCTTCCTACTGAAGAAATATGGCCTTTCACAACGCACGTGACCTGCCAATGTTATGCATTAATGCACCATTAAGAACATCATCGATTAAATAAAGACCAGTCGCCAGTTCACCTTTTTTGGATGCTTCAGTTATTTTTACACGCCAGCGAACATTTATTGCCTGAAGAATATATTCTTTCGTTGTTTTGTACTCTTTAATTGATACATACCTTCGCCCTGTCAAAGCCTGGTAAAATGTGCCGTTGCGTTTACAGACTATGGTATTTATAAATAAGAAATACAACCGTCACTTGCGGTTTAATAATTAAGCGTTATAACAGCCACTGCTGCCCAATATAGACACCGCCACTAAAATACGAAAATGTAATAGAATGTAAACAAAATAAGCTCATAAAATAAATAACTTATTAAAAAATCAATATAAATAGAGTGGTCAATAAAAAACGATCGTTTTCAACGAGTTATGTTTTTCAGATTTTCATCTATCCTGAATAGGCTTGCGGAAAATATAATTTACACCATTGACTATTTCACTTAAAAGGTTGCTGTAATGGAATGGAAGGTCGTTGATACAGTTATAAGCCCCTCTACCGGAGTATCTTTCTCATGCATACATAGCCTAAAAAATCTTCGATTGACCTTATGGTATCAGGCAGATGTTTACATGCCTCCAGGCAGCATTATCATACCTTTTAATAAGGGGGTCTTAATAAACGATCAACTTTATCCCGTTACTGTTTACAACGTTACCAGGTTTAATCCTGCATTATGGAAATCGCTTAAAGAAAATAGCCACTGTCCTGGTAGCTGCAATCCTAAACCAGAAGCCTGCAATTATCCTTTCAAATGTCTGGTATCCGTTTGTCCATTTGGTTTAACCAGACATATTCAAATAGATAATAAGAAAGTTTAGGAAATAAAATATGCATAAGCTATGCTACTGATTAAGTGTATTCGCACACGTTTGCAGTATTTTGCAGTTAAATATTTTTGATATAAAAATTGTACAGTTCGGATATTGTTTGATTCGTTTAAACTAACCTTCACTTTGGCAACGACGAGCCGGTACATAGGATATCACTAATGGCCGGCAGACAAAGAAACGCATTGCTTTTAGTACTATATAACGTCCAACCGTGACATTCTTATTTAGTAATATTTCACCAGAGCAATTATCTTACCTTCATTCTGCGTAAAAATCAGCAAGTAGTGTTTAGAAAAAATAATGTTTCAGACGAACAGGTCCGCGCGTCATGCTGGGCGCCAAAAGCACAACGGGCTAACATAATGCCAGCCCGTTGATTTACCCCTATCCTGATGCTTACGGTACGTTTATCGTCATATTGTCATGACCGACGATGACAGGGCCCTGGTAATTTTTCATGGCTTCCTGCTGCCAGACGTCATCCGTAACCGTCGCAGGCACCAGATGACTTAATACCAGTTTTTTCACGTGGGCCTCACGAGCTATCTTGCCTACGTCTTCAATTGTGGTGTGATGCGAAGCAATCGCTTCAGCAAGCGTTTTCCCGTTGCCAATACTATCAGCCAGTTTTGCTACCGAAGGGACATGCACCGCCTCATGTACCAGGATATCCGCCCCCTGGGCAAATGTTGCGAGCGGCGGAAACCAGGACGTGTCGCCAGAGAAGACAATTCGCTTGCCCTGGGTATCAAAGCGGTAAGCGAACGCCTCACCGTCCGGGAAAGGCGAATGAGGCACCTTCAGCGCGCTTATTGTCACCAGTTCATCTCTATAGATGACGCCCTGACCGATGTCTGTCGCCTTAACCAGTTTGCGCGGATCGGGTTTCCCCTCCTCTTCCATGCGTAGAGTGATATCCCTGTCAAAGACTTTCCAGCTAGCCTTCGTCATCGCCTGGGTTCCCGGCGGGCCATAAACCTGTATGATATGGTCTTTAAGACCACTCGCCCAGGCATTCATCAACAATGAAGGATAATCAAGTATATGGTCGCTATGCAGATGGGTGAGCAAAATAGTATTGATGTTACGCACTGGAATGCCATTTTTCACCAGTTGCAGACTTGCACCGTAGCCGGCATCTATCAGCCATATTTTATCGCCGATAGTGAGCGCCGTCGCTTGCGGTAGTCTGTCCGTATTGAGCAAAGAAGGCCCGCCTTTGGTGCCCAGTAAAACAATGTTGATCTCTTGAGGTGCAGGAGCTCCGGCAGCAATGGCAAGGTGGCTTTGCGCCAGCATACAAACCGCCAGCATAGCGACGCGATTTTTAAACATGTTTTTACTCTTCTTAGTTGAGGAAAGGGGGCACTTCACGTTGACGAAACTGCGAGGGAGAACAGCCAGCAAGACGATTAAAGAAACGGGCGAAATAAGCCGGATCTTTAAAACCTAATTGCCAGGCGATCTCGTTGACTGCATTGTCGGAAAAAAGCAGCAGTCGTTTCGCCTCGCGTAATTGCCGATCAAAAATTAGGCGTTTAGGAGGTCGGTTAGCAAAGCGGCGGCAGATATCGGTCAGACGAGATTCGGTAATATGCAGCTCGCAGGCATAATCGGGCACCGTCCAGTGCTGGTGGAAGTGATTATCAATCAACAAGGTAAAGCGTTGAAAGAGTTTCAATTCACCGCGCATCCCGGTTGCGGCGTGGTCGTCCAACTTCGCATTACGCAACAGCAAGGTAAATACCGCCTGCGCCAGTAGCACCAGGGTATGTTCGCAGCCAGCCAGTTGTTCCGTGGACTCCCGCTCAATCAGTTGCCAGTAGTGTTTGAGCGCCGCCAGTTCGTTGGGTTTATCCGCCAGAGACAGACAGATTCCCGGCAGGCCGAAGGCCTCTCTGGTACCGGGATAAAGCACCTCCAGCAGCGGCCAAACCAGCTCTTCGCGTACCGTCAGAACGTGACCATCGCTATCCGATTCGGTAATAAAAGCATGCGGCACCGAGGGCGGCGTCAGCACAAATAGCGGCGCCTGTACCGAATAACGATGATCGTCAAGCTGCAGCTCAATCTGCCCGGTATCAAGAAAATGCATTTGAAAAAACTGGTCGTGGCGATGCGCCTGCATATCACGACCAAAGAAGTCCGCCATACGAGCAAACGACTGATAATGCACATCGTTACTGCCCATGCTTTCGTCATACTCTTTACTGATATCAATATTGGCGATCGCACGTTGGCACATAGTTTCTCCTCAGGGGGTGGCGCGCGGACGCGATACTTTCATTGGAATTAGCCAGATAATGGCGGCGCCGACGACTAACAGAGAAGCGACAAACCAGAGTCCGCTATTGAAGCTACCGGTGATATCTTTTAGCCAGCCAATCATAAATGGGCTGAGCGCGGAGCCAATATTGCCGGTAGCATTGATTACCGCAATACCTATCGCCCTGGCGCGTAAACTGATCGACTGATCCGGCGTAGTCCAGAAGATCGCCATCGCGCTAAAGGAGCCGGTGGACGCCATCACGATCCCCAATAGCTGGATCAGGTTATGGTCGGTCGCCGATGCCAGCAGCCAGCCCGCGGCGGCAAACAGAAACGGCAGCGCGGTGTGATGTTTACGCTCCTGATGTTTGTCCGAATGACGGCTCCAGTAAATCATGCCCAGAATAGTACAGATCTGCGGGATCGCCGCCAGCAGGCCGATAGTGATATTGCTGCTACTTTCATTAAAACTTTTCAGGATTTGCGGCGTCCAGATACTAATGGCGCTAAGCGTATTGGTAAGGCAAAAATAGGCCAGCGTATACATCAGTACAATTGGCGTGAATACCTCGCGCCAAAGACTACGCTGTTGCATGGCGTTATGACTGATGGCCCCTTCCGGCTGAACCAGCGTCAGGCGGTCATTATCCCTCATTTCCTGCAAACATTTTTTATCCTCTGTCGTCAGCCATTTAGCTTTTGCCGGGGTATCATCCAGATAAAACCAGACCATAATGCCTAACAACACTGACGGGAACCCTTCCAGCAGGAATAACCACTGCCATCCATGCAGATTGAATATGCCGTCCAGCGATAAAATATAGCCTGAGACAATCGAACCCAGCGCGGTAGTGGCTGGCATGGCAATCATAAATAATGCGTTGGCGCGGGCGCGGAAAAATGCCGGGAACCAATAGGTTAAATAGAGCAATATGCCTGGCAAAAAGCCTGCTTCGGTAATGCCCACCAGCATTCGCAGCACATACAGGCTTTTCGGCCCCACCGCGAACATCGTGGCGGTAGAGGCAATGCCCCATAGCACCATAATGGTCGCAATCCAGCGACGCGCGCCGACGATGCTCAACATCACGTTGCTGGGAATGCCGAAAATGACGTAGGTGGCGTAAAACAGCGTCGTGGCAAGACCAAACATGGTGGCGCTTAACCCCAGATCCTGCCCCATAGTCAACCCGGCAAAACCGATGTTGATACGGTCTAAAAACGAGAAGATAAACAACACGAATAAAAATACGATCAGTCGGCGGAACAGTTTATTTATGACGGTTTGTTGACCCGTGCTGAGCGCGTTGTGCGAACTGACAGACTCGGGGCTTTCCGGAAGTGCAGATGATGTGTCGCTCATTTTTTTTCCTCTGATGGGAATTTTTATAGGGTACTACGGTTGCCCGGTAGCGCTGCGCTTACCGGGCCGGGCTTAATAGACGCCGGACGCACCGGACAGCTTTTTTTCTGCGCCAAAGCGCGCCGCCAGCGCCTCCGCTCCGCGCGCCAGCAGCGTGGTGTCAACGCCAACGGCGACAAATAGCGCCCCCAGTTCCAGATAACGTTTCGCCAGTGCTTCATTGGCCATCAGAATCCCCGGCGCTTTCCCCGCCGCGCGTATCTGCACGATGGCGTTCTCAATTGCCGCCTGCACTGCCGGGTGCTGCGGGTTTCCGGCAAAGCCCATATCGGCGCTAAGATCCGCCGGGCCGATAAACACGCCGTCGATGCCGTCCACGTCGAGGATTGACGCCAGATTGCTCATCGCCTCACGCGTTTCAATCTGTACCAGTACGCACATGGCGTCGTTGGCCTCGTGGAGATAGTCCGGAATGCGGTTCCAGCGTGACGCCCGAGCCAGAGCGCTGCCCACGCCGCGAATACCGGCAGGTGGATAACGCGTAGCCGCCACGGCGTCTCGCGCTTCATCGGCGTTCTGCACCATCGGCACCAGCAGAGTTTGCGCGCCGACGTCGAGCAGTTGCTTAATCTGCACCGGATCGTTCCATGATGGACGCACTACAGGCTGGCTGGGGTATGGCGCAATCGCCTGCAACTGAGTCAACACCGTCTGCACATTATTTGGCGCGTGTTCGCCGTCAATTAGCAGCCAGTCGAAGCCGGCGCCCGCCACCAGTTCGGCGCTGTAACTGTTGGCAAGCCCCAGCCACAAACCGATTTGCGGACGCCCCGCTTTTAACGCGTCTTTGAAAGCATTTTTCATTGTTTTTTCCTTACACAAACCGGCAACTGATCGCACCCATGTTGCCGTAGTCGACGTGAAAGGTGTCGCCCTTGCGCGCTGGTACCGGGCGGGTAAACGAGCCGCCGAGTATGATCTGTCCCGCTTCCAACTGAACATCGTAGGGGGCGAGTTTGTTCGCCAGCCACGCCACGCCATTGGCCGGATGATTCAGAACGCCTGCGGCGACGCCGGTCTCTTCGATCACGCCGTTGCGATAGAGCAGTGCGGAGATCCAGCGCAGATCCAGCTCATCTGGCTTGATGGGACGACCACCGAGGATCACACCGGCATTAGCGGCGTTGTCGGAAATGGTGTCAAACACCTTACGCGGACGCTGGGTTTCCGGGTCGATGTTGTGGCTGCGGGCATCAATCAGTTCCAGCGCCGGAATCACATAGTCAGTCGCGTTGTAGACGTCGAACAACGTGCAGTTGGGGCCGCGCAGCGGTTTCGCCAACACGAACGCCAGCTCCACTTCAATACGCGGGACGATAAAACGATCCGTGGGGATATCGCCGCCGTCATGGAAGAACATGTCATCAAGCAGCGCGCCGTAATCCGGTTCGCTGATTTGCGAGCTAGCCTGCATCGCTTTTGAGGTCAGGCCGATTTTATGGCCTTTGAGCGTACGCCCTTCGGCAATCTTGATATTGACCCATTCGCGCTGTACGGCATAGGCATCTTCAATCGTGATATTTGGATAATCCAACGACACTGCGCGAATCTGTTCACGCTGTTTTTCAGCCTGATTAAGTCGCTGGGCGATCAGGGTATGGGTCTGTTTATCGAGCATAGTGATTCCTGTGACATTGCATTACCAGATGGCGCTTCGCTTATCCGGCCTACGGTTTCCAGCCGGGCAATTTGCACGCTATTTAAATAACGCGTGTACGTTGTTTTGTTTGTAATTGAGCGTCGGATGTAACTCGGCAATCTCAAACGACAGCGCCAGATAACGGCTCTTCATCAGGGCGGCGAAATGGGCTTTAATCAGCCCAAACAGCATTTCGCCCACGTCCTGACGGCTTTCCAGGCTGCGTCCGGCGCCGATTTTCAGCGTCATATGCACGAAGGCGTAATCGTGCTTATCATCAGCCATCTGCCAGGTGTCCAGCCAGTGGGCGCGGCTACGGATGCCGCCCATCGGGAAAATACCAGTGGCGGCCAGCGCATCGTTCACCTTGCTGAACAGGCCGGGTAAATCAGCCTGCTCGCGGATATTTTCAGTACATTCAGCAATAAAATGCGGCATAAACTTTCCTTACGCAGGCAGTGGGAAAACGGCGTTAACCTGCCCGGTCCCGGAGCTGGCGAACAGGTCGGTGATAAATTCTACCTTGCCGTCGTATTTGTCCCAGCCCAGCATTCCCAGCAGCATTACCGTGTCATGCATGTTGCCTTCGCCGTAGCAGTAGTCGGCGTACTCCGGCAGCATGGTGCAGAACTCCTTGAATTTCCCCTCGCGCCACAGCTTGACCACGCGTTCGTCCATCTGATGATCGAACTCGCGGGTGTAGCTGTTCATCCCCTCTTCCGCCCGCTGGTCGTCAATAAAACGATGCGACAGAGAACCGCTGGCGAACACCGCTACGGTGCCGTCATATTTCTCAATCGCCTTAATGATCGCTTCTCCCAGCTTGCGACTGTCGGCAAAGTCGTGAACGGTGCAGAACGCCGAGATGGAGACCACTTTGAAGTGCTTATCGCTGTTCATATAGCGCATCGGCACCAAAGTGCCGTACTCCAGCTTCAGGCTTGGGATGTTGTGCGCTTTGGCGCGCACGCCGAGCTTGACCGCTTCGTCGGCGATAAGGTGCCCCAGCTCCGGATTGCCGTCATAGTCATAGGTCATGTCGCGAATAAAGTGCGGCAGTTCGTTGCTGGTATAGACCCCCTGGAAATGGTCGGCACAGTTAATGTGGTAGGCGCTGTTCACCAGCCAGTGGGTGTCGAACACAATAATGGTGTCGACGCCCATTTCGCGACAACGCTTGCCAATCTCGATATGTCCATCAATGGCAGCCTGACGACAGCCGTAATTTTTTCCAGGCAGTTCAGAAAGATACATTGACGGTACGTGGGTGATTTTTGCTGCTAACGCTAACTTGCCCATATCAGACTCCCCATTTTGGGATAGGATGGCCGCCCATTGAGATGCAGACGTTTTTCATTTCCGCAAACACTTCGAAGCTATATTCGCCGCCTTCTCGTCCGGTGCCGGAGGCTTTCACGCCGCCGAACGGTTGGCGCAGGTCGCGGACATTCTGGGTGTTGACGAATACCATTCCGGCTTCAATCCCACGCGCCAGGCGCAATACTTTGCTGACGTCCTGGGTCCAGATATAAGAGGCCAGACCGTACTCCACATCGTTAGCCAGACGCAGTCCTTCCGCTTCGTCTTTGAATGGCAACAAGCAGGCGACGGGTCCAAAAATCTCTTCCTGCGCCACGCGCATGCGGTTGTCGACATCCGCCAGCACGGTTGGACGCAGGAAGTTGCCGCCTTTCAGATGCGCAGGCAGATCGGTGGGTTTTTCCGCGCCGCCCGCCAGCAGCGTTGCACCCTCTTCAATGCCGAGGCGAATATAACCGGAGACTTTCTCCCAGTGTTGTTGGCTAATCAACGCGCCAACCTGGGTGTTAGGGTCGGTCGGGTCGCCGACACGCAGGCGATTCGCGCGTTCGGCAAAGCGCTTCACGAACTCAGGGTAAATGCTCTGCTGGATAAAGATGCGCGATCCGGCGGTGCAGCGTTCGCCGTTGATAGAGAAAATAGTGAACAGCGCTGCATCCAGCGCCCGCTCAATGTCGGCATCGTCAAAAATCAGCACCGGTGATTTACCGCCCAGTTCCATCGAATATTTTTTCAGGCCGGCATTTTTCATGATATTGCGCCCGGTGGCGGTGCCGCCGGTAAAGGAGACCGCACGCACGTCATGATGGCGCACCAACGCATCGCCCGCCGTCGCGCCGTAGCCCTGAACCACGTTGAGCACGCCTGCCGGTATTCCCGCCTCCAGCGCCAGTTCGCCCAGCCTGTCGGCAGTCAACGGCGACAGTTCGGACATTTTGAGTACCGCGGTGTTACCCAGCGCCAAGCACGGCGCAACTTTCCAGGTGGCGGTCATAAACGGCACGTTCCACGGCGATACCAGCGCGCATACGCCGACTGGCTGCACCAGCGTATAGTTGAGCATTTTATCGTCAACCGGATAGGTCTTGCCGTTCATCTGCTGGCACACTTCGGCGAAGAATTCGAAGTTATGCGAGGCGCGCGGGATCAGCACGTTTTTGGTCTGGTGAATAGGCAGACCGGTGTCGGCGGTTTCCATCGCCGCGATTTCCGGCACGTTCTGGTCTATCAAGTCGCCGAGGCGTCGCATCAGGCGAGCACGCTCTTTCATCGGCAGATTGGCCCACTTCGGGAAGGCGTCTTTTGCCGCCGCGACAGCCTGGTTCACTTCTGCTTCACCGCCGGAGGCTACTTCCGCCAGCACGTCACCGGTCGCCGGGTTGGTGGTCTGAAAGTAGTCGTTACCTGCCACGTTTTTGCCGTTAATCCAATGATTTATCTTCTTCATTTTGCACTCTCCTCACTAACGATTCGGTTAACCAGGCGACCCACGCCTTCTACTTCAACGACAACTTCATCCCCCGGCACCACATCGGACAGCCCTTTCGGCGTACCGGTGGCAATCATGTCGCCCGGTTGCAACGTCATAAATTCGCTCAGGTAAGCAATCAGGAACGGGATGCTGAAAATCAGATCGGCGGTCGTCCCTTCCTGGCGCAGCTCGCCGTTGACGAAGGTGCGGAGCGTCAGGTTGTGCGGATCAGAAATCGCCTCTTTATCGACAATCCACGGGCCTATCGGCGTCAGACCGTCGCGGCTTTTTACCCGTAGATTCGGGCGATAGTAGTTTTCCAGATAGTCGCGGATCGCGTAGTCGTTACAGACGGTGTAACCGGCCACATACTCCATTGCTTCGGCTTCGCTTACCTTACGCGCCGTTTTGCCAATCACCACCACCAGCTCGGCTTCGTAGTGCATATATTCAACGTTGTCCGGGCGCACCGACGTTTGGTTATGTCCGGTAAAGGTGTTTGGCGCTTTGATAAATACCAGCGGTTCTTTCGGCGGCGTAAATGCCAGCTCACTGGCGTGATCAGCGTAGTTCAGGCCCAGCGCGAATAACGTTCCCGTCGCTGACAGCGGCCACGTAAAAGTCTGGTGGCGGGCGAATTCATCTTCTGCGACAACCGGATTTTCCAGTGCAGGCAAACCTTTCGCCAGAATACGCACCCGATCGCCCGGACGCAGCGCAACGCGATTCTGCGGCGTGCCAAGTAAAATCGCATCGCCAGGGTTAAGCGTAGCGAACTCACTTAATGCGCTAAGCAGTTGTGCGGCGCTACGCTGCAAATCGTCAGTATTCCAGTGGTCAGCTTCTCGCCCGTTGATTTCAGTGATAATGGTGAGATTATCCACATCACTCAGCGGCGCCATTTCACCCAGCGGGCAAAAGCCATCGCGACATTTCGCTTTAATCGCCGGGCGATAAAAGCTCTCTTCCGGCAGACTGACTTCATTAGCCAGTGCATAGCCGGCGATATAGTCCGCCGCCGCTTCAGGGCGTACCCGGCTGGCGGTTTTTCCCACAATGAGCGCCACTGTCGCGCCGCTTAGTACCTTCTCTCCCTGCGGATAAGGAATCGGTTCGCCGTGGCGAATCACCGTATTACGCGGCTTGATAAACCACACCGCAGTTTTAGGCGGCGCATTATAGGGAGGTTGAGAGAAAGCTTCTCGCCAGGCATCAAGCTGGCTGCGATGGTTTAACGCAACGGCGAAAACAGTACCCTTCATACATAAACTCCTCAGGCCGATTTAACGGGCTGTGATTTCATTAATATATTAATGATTAGATTTATGCTTTCGCTGTACATTTAGCAAGCCGGAGTAAAATATTTGTGATGAGATTAACAATATTTTCACAAATCTATTTTAAAATATATAAATATCAAATAATTAATAAAAAACCCTTATTTCTGATAAACTCTAATCGCAAAACAGGTTTCATAGTTAACATCGGTATACACGATTATTCAGGTATTAATAATTCTGCAAAAGAGAATCGCTTATGCATGATTCATTAACCATCGCATTGCTTCAGGCGCGCGAAGCGGCAATGACCTATTTCCGCCCCATCGTTAAAAGCCACAATCTGACCGACCAGCAATGGCGCATTGTGCGGATACTGGCCGATAGTCCATCAATGGATTTTCACGATCTGGCCTTTCGTACCTGCATTTTGCGTCCTAGTCTGACCGGAATATTGACGCGCATGGAGCGGGACGGGCTGGTGTTGCGACTAAAGCCGGTTAACGATCAGCGTAAGTTATATGTCATGTTGACGGAGCAGGGACAAACGTTGTACGCCCGTGCCCGGACGCAGGTAGAAGAGGCTTATCGAAAAATTGAGGCCGATTTTACGCCTGAAAAAACGCAAAAATTGATGTTGCTGCTGGACGATCTTATTGCCCTGGGACGCCAGCATCCTGATGGCGATGAGGAAGCATAGCATTCTCACCTCCCCACGCCGCCGACGCGGGGAGCCCCTCCCGCTTATAACGTTGACGGCGATCGCATTTTACTCTTCTTCTTCGACGTTCATCTGAAAAGTACCGGCCGTTGTCCTGAAAGTCTCTTCACAGTTTACGCTTCTCCATATTCAATTAAACAACAAATAATAAACATATTATTAACAATAACATTCCGATTAAGAGGAAGAGGTCGCAATGAAACCTGAAGATTTTCGTACTGATAACAAGCGTCCGTTGACTGGCGAAGAGTATTTAAAAAGCCTGCAGGACGGTCGGGAAATTTATATTTACGGCGAACGCGTTAAAGATGTTACGACACACCCTGCATTCCGCAATGCCGCAGCGTCGGTGGCGCAACTGTATGACGCATTACATAAACCGGCGATGCAAGATACCCTGTGCTGGAATACCGATACTGGCAGCGGCGGCTATACACATAAATTTTTCCGCGTGGCGAAAAGCGCAGACGATCTGCGTCAACAACGTGATGCTATCGCCGAATGGTCGCGCCTGAGTTACGGCTGGATGGGGCGCACACCGGATTACAAAGCCGCCTTTGGCTGCGCTCTGGGCGCCAACCCAGCCTTCTATGGCCAGTTTGAACAGAACGCCCGCAACTGGTACACCCGTATTCAGGAGACCGGCCTCTACTTTAACCATGCTATCGTCAACCCGCCGATCGACCGTCATAAACCTGCTGACGAAGTGAAAGACGTTTACATCAAGCTGGAAAAAGAGACCGACGCCGGGATCATCGTCAGCGGGGCGAAAGTCGTCGCCACTAACTCCGCCCTGACTCACTACAACATGATTGGTTTCGGCTCAGCCCAGGTCATGGGTGAAAACCCGGATTTTGCCCTGATGTTTGTCGCGCCAATGGATGCCGAAGGCGTAAAACTGATTTCGCGCGCCTCGTATGAAATGGTCGCGGGCGCTACGGGCTCGCCGTTTGATTATCCTCTCTCCAGCCGATTTGATGAAAACGATGCCATTCTGGTGATGGATAAGGTACTGATTCCTTGGGAAAACGTGTTAATTTACCGTGACTTCGATCGTTGCCGTCGCTGGACGATGGAAGGCGGCTTTGCCCGTATGTATCCCCTGCAAGCCTGTGTTCGTCTGGCGGTTAAACTTGATTTTATTACCGCGCTGCTGAAAAAATCACTCGAATGTACGGGCACCGTGGAGTTCCGGGGCGTGCAGGCCGATCTCGGCGAAGTGGTGGCCTGGCGCAATATGTTCTGGGCATTGAGCGATTCCATGTGTTCTGAAGCGACCCCGTGGGTAAACGGCGCCTGGCTACCGGACCATGCCGCGCTGCAAACCTATCGTGTGATGGCGCCAATGGCCTATGCGAAAATTAAAAATATTATTGAACGTAACGTTACCAGCGGCCTGATTTACCTGCCTTCCAGCGCCCGCGATCTGAATAACCCGCAAATCGACCAGTACCTGGCGAAATACGTACGCGGCTCTAACGGCATGGACCATGTTGAGCGCATCAAAATCCTTAAATTGATGTGGGATGCCATCGGCAGCGAGTTCGGCGGCCGTCACGAGCTCTACGAGATTAACTACTCTGGCAGCCAGGATGAAATTCGTCTGCAGTGTCTGCGTCAGGCTCAGAGCTCCGGCAATATGGATAAAATGATGGCGATGGTCGATCGCTGCCTCTCCGAATACGATCAGAATGGCTGGACGGTTTCGCATTTGCACAATAACGACGATATCAATCAACTGGATAAGCTGCTGAAATAACGCGGCAGGAGATTCTCATGCAAGTAGATGAACAACGTCTGCGTTTTCGCGATGCGATGGCGAGTCTGGCGGCAGCGGTCAACATTGTAACCACAGCAGGTCACGCCGGACGCTGCGGCATCACCGCAACAGCGGTATGCTCCGTCACGGATACGCCGCCCTCCGTGATGGTATGTATTAATGCCAATAGCGCCATGAATCCCGTTTTTCAGGGCAACGGCAGGCTATGCATTAATGTGCTTAACCATGAGCAGGAGCTGATGGCGCGCCACTTTGCCGGTATGACAGGGATGGCGATGGAGGATCGTTTTCACCAGCCATGTTGGCAAAGCGGGCCGCTGGGCCAGCCGGTACTTAACGGCGCGCTGGCCGGTCTTGAAGGCGAAATCAGCGATGTGCAAACTATCGGTACGCATCTGGTGTATCTGGTGGCAATCAAAAATATTATCCTTAGCCAGGATGGGCATGGCCTGATTTATTTCAAACGCCGTTTTCATCCGGTCAGGCTTGAGATGGAAGCGCCGGTTTAATCACCACTCATGCCCCAGGCGGGATAACCACCGCCTGGGGGATAGTGCTCGATACTCTGAAGATTTTTATTGCCACCGCGCGGTCTGCTTGCCATAAATCGCGGCATTTAATAAAACGTGAATTAGCTGCCGCGGTAGGTTGAATAACCATACTGACTTAATAGCAGCGGCACATGATAGTGCTCGTTCGTTTTGCTGATATGAAACTCGACGGGAATCTCCGGGAAAAAGGTATCCAGTTTTTTACTTTCAAAATAATGTCCTGTTTTAAAAACAACGCGGTAATCGCCCGGCGCGGCAGGTTTTTCGGGCCACAGCGCTTTAATACGCCCATCCTGGTCAGTATGCCCGGTATTTAATTGCGCCCATCCGTTATCCTTTTTCTGCTCCAGTACGACCTCCACGCCGGGCGCCGGTTTGCCGGTTTGCTGATCAAGAATATGTACGCTGAGGATATTGTTTCCAGCGGCCAGCGCCATTGCCGGGGCTGCAACAAGAGATGCTATCGCGCTAGCCAGTATATATCGTTTCATGTTTCTCTCCTTTACGGTATTGATGTAGAAAAATATATATGGTGTCGCCAGGGTTAACCTTACACGGACATTACAATTGTGTCATCCTGGTGAGGCATTTCCGGACTCGCTAAAAAGCATATGGCATACTGCGTTGATGAAGATTTTATTGATTGAAGATAACCAGAAAACTATTGAGTGGGTACGTCAGGGACTCACTGAAGCAGGCTATGTGGTTGATTATGCTTGTGATGGACGAGACGGATTGCACCTGGCCCTTCGGGAACATTATTCATTGATTATTCTTGATATTATGCTACCCGGACTTGATGGATGGCAGGTTTTGCGCGCGTTACGTACAGCGCACCAGACCCCGGTTATTTACCTGACGGCGCGCGACTCGGTTGAGGATCGCGTCAAAGGTCTTGAGGCGGGCGCCAATGATTACCTTGTTAAGCCTTTTTCCTTCGCTGAACTGCTGGCCAGGGTGAGAGCGCAACTCAGACAGCACGTCTCTGTCTTTACCCGACTGTCGATCAATGGTCTGGACATGGATGCCACCAGGCAATCGGTGTCGCGAAATAAAAAACCGATTTCCCTGACCCGCAAAGAATTTCTGCTCCTCTGGCTACTGGCGTCCAGGGCAGGAGAAATCGTGCCCCGAACCGCGATAGCCAGCGAAGTATGGGGGATCAATTTTGACAGTGAAACTAATACCGTTGATGTCGCGATTCGTCGGCTTCGCGCCAAAGTAGACGATCCGTTTGAAAAGAAGCTCATTACGACCGTCCGGGGGATGGGTTATCGATTACAGGCGGAAGCATCGCAAAATGGTTAAATTATCAATGACGCTGCGCCTGACAATTTCTTTTATCGCCATACTTATCCTCGCCTGCACCGGCATTAGCTGGACGCTTTATAGAGCGTTGAGCAAAGAATTAACATATCGGGATGATATGACGCTAATAAACCGGGCGGCGCAAATGCAGCAACTGTTGCTGGATGGCGCCAGACCGGAAAATCTGCCGCTCTATTTTAACCGGATGGTGGATACGAAACAGGATATCTTGTTGATTCATTCACCAACAGGTCACAGTGTTGCGATTAACCATAGCGGCATCCCCAATGAACGCCTGAACATGATTCCGCTCGCTAAAAACATAACCCGCGAAACCTTATTTCGCCAGACGGTACGAGGAACGGAGCTGACCGCAGTACGGGTCATCGGCAGAAGCGGCGATTACCCGTTGACCCTGACCATTGCCAGGCTGGCGACGGAAAGGCGACAAATGCTGGAGCAATATCGTCACAACAGTTTACTGATAAGTCTTATTGCGATCATCGTCTGTTCGGCGCTCAGTCCGTTGGTCATTAGAAATGGATTACGAGCCATTACGTCGCTCAGCCGGCTCACAGCGGCGACAGATAGTGGCACACTCCGCCAGCCACTGGCGGAACAGGCGTTGCCCGTCGAGCTAAGGCCGCTTGGGCAAGCGCTAAATATCATGCGCCAGAAGCTTTCCGACGATTTTGGACGCCTGAACCAATTTGCCGACGATCTAGCGCACGAGCTGCGCACGCCGGTCAATATTCTATTGGGGAAAAATCAGGTGATGTTGAGTCAGGAACGCAGCATCGAAGAGTATCAACAAGCCCTTGTCGATAATATTGAAGAGCTGGAGGGACTGTCGCGACTGACAGAAAATATTCTCTTTCTGGCGCGCGTGGAGCACCAGAATATAGCGGTAAAAAAACAACCTGTTCCGCTAAATGCGCTGGTCGAAAATATGCTCGATTATCTTAGTCCTCTTGCCGAGGAGAAGCGCATCCGTTTTATAAGTCAATGTCAGGGAACGGTGTGGGCTGATAAAATATTATTACAAAGAGTGCTTTCAAACCTCTTGACGAATGCCATCCGGTATTCTGATGAAAACGCCGTGATACGTATTGAAAGCGCTTATGATAATAACGCTGCGGAAATTCGGGTCGCTAATCCGGGAAACCCTGCCGCCGATCCGGGCAAACTTTTCAGGCGTTTTTGGCGAGGAGATAATGCCCGCCACACCACCGGTTTTGGTCTGGGATTATCGCTGGTTAACGCGATTGCAATGTTGCACGGCGGCTCTGCGTCTTACCTCTATGCCGATAAACACAATATCTTTTCGGTTCGTCTGCCTGATAACGGTTGAAAGCTGACGTCAGTACGGCCTGTATTTTCCCTTCCCTGCTGCAGGGCTGTTGTTATCAATACAACCTCAATAAAGAGAAAATAAGGTATGTCGGCAAAGAATATTGCCGGCTCGATCACTTTCTCGGTTTCCAATCCAGGGTCAATTTATCCCATAACGCGTTATTCAGGAGCTTTTATGAAACTGTATTTTGCATTCGCCGTTACGCTGCTGGGTCTGGGTAAAGTCATCGCCTGCACTACCCTGTTGGTAGGCAATCAGGCTTCGGCTGACGGTTCCTTCATTATCGCGCGCAACGAAGATGGCTCGGCGAACAACGCCAAGCATATGGTTATCCATCCAATCTCGTTTCATCAACAAGGCGAGTATAAAGCACACCGGAACAACTTTAGCTGGCCGCTTCCAGAGACAGCGATGCGCTATACGGCGATTCATGACTTTGACACTAACGATAACGCCATGGGGGAAGCAGGTTTCAATTCGGCGGGCGTCGGAATGAGCGCAACGGAAACCATTTATAACGGCAGCGCGGCACTGGCTGCCGATCCTTACGTAACAAAAACGGGAATCACGGAAGACGCCATTCAGACAGTGATCCTGCCAGTGGCGCATTCGGCACGTCAGGGCGCCAAATTACTGGGCGACATTATTGAACAAAAAGGCGCGGGCGAAGGTTTCGGCGTCGCTTTTATTGATACTAAAGAGATATGGTATCTGGAGACGGGAAGTGGCCATCAATGGCTGGCGGTACGACTTCCAGCAGATAAATATTTCGTTTCCGCAAATCAGGGACGTTTACGCCGTTACGATCCAAATGATAAAGCGAATTATATGGCGTCGCCGACATTAGTCAGCTTTGCGAAAAAGCAGGGATTATATGATCCAGCCCACGGCGAATTCGACTTCCATCAAGCCTATTCGCAGGATAACAAAATCGATATCACCTATAATTATCCGCGCGTCTGGACGCTACAGCACCGGTTTAATCCACATCTGGATACTGCCGTTAGCAAAGGGGAAACGTTTCCCGTTTTTTTAACGCCAATGACGAAAATTAACCTGGAGGCAATAAAAAACGCGTTACGCAACCACTATCAGGGCACGCCGCACGATCCTTATGCCAATCATCACCCACAAGAACCATGGCGACCCATATCCGTTTTTCGTACTCAGGAGTCGCATATCTTGCAGGTCAGACCGGGATTACCACAGGCCGTAGGCGAAGTAGAATACGTGGCCTATGGAATGCCATCCCTTAGCGTGTATCTCCCCTATTATCAGGGAATGCGTCATTATCAGCCCGGATATGATAAAGGAACCGATCGGGCGAGCAGTGATTCTACCTACTGGACATTTCGCACGCTGCAAACGCTGGTTATGCAGGACTACAATGCTTTTGCGCCAGATGTGCAACACGCCTGGAAAACATTTGAACAGCAAACGGCTAAGCAGCAACATACGATGGAACAGACATATCTGAGATTGTATGCGTCGCATCCGAAAGAAGCGCAACACTTACTGCAAAATTTTGAAGATAAAACGATGCAAAATGCGCAAACGCTCGCTCATCGCCTGACAAATAATATTATTACGAAAATGACCTATAATACAGATATGAAATATCACTTTTCAGGTACGCAACCATGAAATTTAACGATAACCCATGAGCCACTCATAAACAATAAGGTAAAGAGGCACCAAAATTAGCCAGATATAAAAGATAATAATTATTATTGATTCATAGAGAGGATAGCTTATTACACTCCAGGCAAATATCAGTAAAGAGACAAAAGCGGCAAAAAAGCAGGAGGTATACAAGCACGTTCTTCTTTTCAAAATGGCGCATCCTCTCGTATAAGACGATAGCTACAGCTTATGTCCAGTATTACATAACTTCTCTCGACAGGCCTCTTTTACCCATGCTGAAAAATTTCGCGTCTTCTCAGATTTTAACGCGAATTCTATCTGTTCAAGCATGGAATAGGAAAAACGAATATTCTTCGTAACGGTCTTACTTGTTCGGGGCTTTGCTGGCATACACATACCTGTATAACATTTGATGTAACGCAGTTACTTTACGCAGGAGTAAATCGGTGAATTTGATCTGAGTCAAAAAGGTGGATTTTCAATAAAATTTGAGCCATAAACTGTGAGGTTTGTAGATTTTTTGATCATCTAATGTGCCGCTATTCCCCCATTATCACCTCTATGTAGGGACGTCAGAACGCCCCATGGCCTGAACAGACGCTTCCCCACTAAAAAGGACGTTTTTTTAAAGTTTCTGGCGAATAGAAGTCACACCCTATTAAGGGGTCGTTAAACCTGTCGAATGTTCCCACTACACCATTCAGGGATATTAAATACGCTATGCAGATACAGAGCTTCTATCACTCAGCTTTATTAAAAAGCCAGGAGGCTTTTAAAAGCCTACAAAAAACCTTATACAACGGAATGCAGATTCTGTCTGGTCAGGGAAAAGCGCCGGCTAAAGCACCCGACGCTCGCCCAGAAATCATTGTCCTGCGAGAACCTGGCGCAACATGGGGGAATTATCTACAGAATCAGAAGACATCTAACCACTCGCTGCATCATATCTATGATTTACAACGTGACCTTCTTACCGTCACGGCAACCGTTCTGGGTAAACAAGACCCGGTGCTAATGGCAATGGCAAACCAAATGGAGTTAGCAAAAGTTAAAGCGGACCGGCCAGCAACAAAACAAGAAGAAGCCGCCGCAAAAACATTGAAAAAAAATCTTATCGAACTTATTGCAGCACGCACTCAGCAGCAAAATGGTCTGCCTGCAAAAGAGGCTCACCGCCTTGCAGCAGAGATGTTTAAGGATGCTCAGGTCAAGCAGCTTAATAGTCAGTCCTGGCAGACTATAAAAAATACGCTAATACATAACGGGCATCATTATACCAACACGCAGCTCCCTGCCGCAGATATGAAAATCGACACAAAGGATATATTTCCCAGCGCTTATCAGGGAAAAGGCGTATGCAGTTGGGATACCCAAAATATTCATCACGCCACTAACCTGTGGATGTCCACGGTGAGTACGCATGAGGACGGTAAAGATAAAACGCTTTTTTGCGGGATACGCCATGGCGTTCTTTCCCCTTATGGTGTGAAAGATCCGCTACTGCGTCAGGTGGGCGCTGAAAACAGAGCCAAAGAAGTATTAACTGCAGCGCTTTTTAGTAAGCCTGAGCTGCTTGAGAGTGCCCTAAAGGGCGAAGCGGTAAGCCTGAAACTGGTGTCCGTTGGGTTACTCACCGCGTCGAATGTTCTCGGTCAGGAAGGAACGATGGTCGAGGATCAAATGCGTGCATGGCAATCGTTGACCCAGCCGGGAAAAATGATTCATTTAAAAATCCGCAATAAAGATGGCGAACTACAGACGGTAAAAATAAAGCCGGAAGTCGCCGCGTTCAATGTGGGTGTCAATGAGCTGGCACTCAAGCTCGGCTTTGGCCTGAAGGCATCTGATAGATATAATATCGAGGCGCTACATCAGTTATTAGGCAATGATTTACGCCCTGAGGCCAGACCGGGTGGCTGGGTTGGCAACTGGCTGGCGCAATACCCGGATAATTATGAAGTCGTAAATAAATTAGCACGCCAGATTAAGGATATCTGGAAAAATAACTTGCATCATAAAGATGGCGGCGAACCCTATAAACTTGCACAACGCCTTGCAATGTTAGCCAATGAAATCGACGCCGTGCCCGCCTGGAATTGTAAAAGCGGCAAAGATCGTACAGGAATGATGGATTCAGAAATCAAACGAGAAGTCATTTCTTTCCATCAGACCCATACTTTAAATGCTCCAGGCAACCTTCCAGATCGCAGTGGACAGGAAATTTTCCAAAAAGTATTACTTAATAGCGGTAACCTGGAAATTCAAAAACTGAATACGGGGGGAGCGGGAAATAAAGTAATGAAAAATTTGTCGCCAGAAGTGCTCAATCTTTCCTATCAAAAACGAATTGGTAATGAAAACATCTGGCAATCAGTAAAAGGAATTTCCTCATTAATCACTTCTTGAGTCTTAAGGTAATATATGGAAAATCTATTAAATCGTTTATATGACGCGTTAGGGCTGGATGCGCCAGAAGATGAACCGCTTCTCATCATTGATGATGAGATACAGGTTTATTTTAATGAATCCGATCTCATGCTGGAAATGTGCTGTCCCTTTATGCCGTTTCCTGACGACCTCCTGACTTTGCAACATTTTTTACGTCTGAACTACACCAGTCCTGTAACTATCGGCGCTGACGCAGACAATACTGCTTTAGTGGCGCTTTATCGCTTACCACAGACCAGTACTGAAGAAGAGGCGCTCACCGGTTTTGAATTATTTATTTCAAGCGTGAAAAAATTTATAGAACATTATACATAATATATCAATATACTCTCTTCAGGAGATGAAACGCGATGCGTATTCCCATTGTCTAAAGAGACAAAACCAGAGTCTATATAACCCAAAGATAACCCCCAGAGAATAACATTCGTTGGGGGTTATCTTTGGTGGAAATATGAGGGAAAAATGCTCATCTCTCTCATTTTGCATTGCTGGCGGGAGAAATCTTATTGTATGTAAGTGTTCGCTAATTTGTTTTCATATCACTATAGCACAATATTATCTATTAACCATTGACAATCATCGCAGCTAAACCTGCAGACAGGGTTGCAGCAAAAATCGCAGCAATAGCCACCGCGGTAACGCCAACGCCAGCTCCGACAGCAGCGGCAGTTTTCCCTTTAGAGATATCTTTTTTCTCAAGTGAGGTCAGGTCTGCCAACGGAATTACTTGATCGGTACTGGTAATTAACGATTGTGGCGTGACTTTCTGAATAGTCACCGTATCCTGACTGCCATCTTTACATTTATATTGTACTACATCGCCTTCATATAGCGGAGGATCAAGAAGATAGTAGGTATAGTTTCTTTCTAATTGATGCTGACGGAGTTGTACGGGATTAAACGTTGAACATCCCGTCATCATCATGACAGTAATAACCATCATTCCTGCCAATAATTTTTGATATTTCATCTTTTCTTCTCACCTTCTTTCTCACCGATTAATAACAACAAATCATTATGTACTGCCAGATAGTTGAGAGTCAGTTGACCGTTATGATGATAAATTACCCGCTCGCCTATTCATTGAGAGCGCGCTACATAACTTTTATAGTGATACTAATAACATAGATTTTCTAAACCATTACTATACCGCAGTGTTATTGTTTAAATTAGTAACGCACACAGACCGTGCGTTACTATATTTACTTTAATAATCACTCATTGAGCAAGAACTACAAAAAATATTCATGTCTGCTCTGCTGACCACCGATATATACCCGGATTAAAATGAGCTTCACTATCGCCTGATTCTTCCATCACGATTTTTAAATTTTCGATTGCGTCAAACCGCCTTCATGTAAGACAAAATAAATAATAACAACAATCATCATGAAAATGCGAGATAATGCCTCAACGCAGTGGTAAGTTTTAGTAGTAGACCATATATTTTCCTATGAAAGCTCCTGTGACCTTTTTAGTTTTTTCAACAAAGCGTAAGAAGCAGCTTTTATAACCTGTTATAATGACTGGTGATGTTATATTTTAATTTTTATCAATCAATGTTTAGACATTATTTAAATGTTTATATCCATCAGTAAACCGTATCATGACAAATTAATTAAATCATGGCCAGAAATATTCCAATAACGTCATCAGGCCCCTACGCCAGAGCATTTAAAGCTAAAAAATATTCATTATTTATGTAGCTGGTAATTATGAAAACAAGCTGATAACTAAACCTGTGAAGGATATTGATTGAAAACTGTTATAATGTTCAGCCTAACATTAACGATGTTTTGTGTTAATGCTGGGAATATTCATGCTGAGTTTGCGAAATTGGTGGCATTACAGTGAGTAGATGGTACTACTAAGATTACGCTTACTGATGGACGGATTTTAACGACTGCCAGGAAAGGTTTTAAAATCCCCTTCAGAGCGATTAAAAAATAATATAAAAATTCTATTTTGGCAAAAAAATTATGGATGAGCATTATAATACGCGTCAAAAAAATTGAGACCTAATGAATAAATCACTTCAGAAGCTATAAAAATTGATAGTCAGGCGGCCATCTATGCTCCTGACAGCGTCAAAAAATCCAGAAACTAAATAAGCAGTGAATTTTATTTGTATTAGCCGCTTGACCCTCATGGGAAGTCGTCATCACGTTTTTCAGGCACCCACTGGGGTCGTACAGAACCACGCCGCAGAAAAAGCCTGTACACGCCGCACAAAGCGAACCGAGCCGACAACTGAATTATACATTCCACAATATCAAGGCAAAAGCTATTTCAGATTTTGAGGGTTTAATATGCCTCGTGACATATATCCTTTGCAGTAGTTCCCCTGTCCAAACAACCGTACCGCCATGGACATAACAAGATGCTTCCATTTCGGTACGCTCATCCAGGAATAGTCAGACAGAAATAATCTATTAGCAAGACACCGTGTTAGACAATGTTTACACGCCCCCTCTTCAGCTATCTGCCTACGCGAACCTGTTGTTGTGGTTATATTATGGTTAACATTTGTTTACCACGCCATATATAGCACACATATAATACCAATAGAAATTGCACGACAAAACAGAAGAAACCACTCAGTTTATACGATTAGTCGCAGCCAGATTACAATGTTTAAATAACGATACTTTATAACATAACATGCATTCTGATAAACCGAACAGCAATATTAAGATAATCAGGATGCATCACTTATTGTAACGATGGGAATACTTGTTATACTCATTCAATCTGGAGACAGAACCAGTGACATCAACAGACCTTATAATTATTCTGTGCCTGGCGTTAATTATAATTTCAGGGATATGTTTATACCATGTTTTAATGGTGGTCATAAGATTATTAAATAAGCACTAAGTAATTATCATCTTAATGTTATCTGATTACGTTCTCAGCGAGTTTCTGATGCAAAATACTGTTTCATTAAAAATCAACATATTACATCGATTACCATAATTGCAGTATCACTTTACATTTGAAAATACAGGAGTTATTTTTGAATATTCAGCATATTAAACGAAAACTTACCCACTGGGAAACATCTTCTTTTCCCATATATAGAGACACCTTCGAACAATATGGTGGTAGCGTTAACATGCATCCTGATATCGTGGAATATTTCATGAAATATCATGACTGGAAATTTTCGTTTTTTCACTACAAAAAATATGACGAAATTAAAGGGGCGTATTTTGTATGTAACAACCAAAACATTGGAATACTTATGCGCAGAGCATTTCCGCTTTCATCTGATGAAGTACTTATTCCTCTTGCCCCTGAGCTACGATGCTTCCTTCCTGAACGTACCAATAAGCTTTCTGTATACCACAGGTCACAAATTATAAATGCCACATGGCGTCTTGCCAGAAAGAAACAGAACTGTCTGGTAAAAGACACCTTCTCTACTAAATTTGGAAAAAACCGTCGTAATGAGTATCAAAAGTTTCTCCGGAATGGTGGAAACGTCAAAAGCCTGGATGATTTTTCAGGTGATGAACTGGTGTGGATTTACCAGTCATTATTCCGCTCACGGTTTGGTGATACTCTCCCGTGTTATCCGACAGGCAACCTGACCGACTTTTTTTCCCGCCTTCGCCACCTCTTGTATGGTTGTGTGCTCTATGTTGAAAACTCACCATGCGCTTTTGATATTGTTTTAAAGGCAGAGAGCCGCCTTAATGTATATTTTGATGTTCCAAACGGCGGTGTAAAAAAAGAATGCATGAATCTTAGCCCCGGAAGTATACTCATGTGGCTTAATGTTAATAATGCAAAGAGTTATTGCCAGGCAAAAAATAAGAAGTTTATTTTTTCTATTGGCGCCCTCAGACCTGAGTGGGAGTACAAGCTACGTTGGGCTGAACCATTTTTTACCGGAAAATCTTTTTGTTAACATACCGAGAGCAGCTCCATACAAGCCTGGTCCTGCTCTCTACATTATGGTCATATCTTTCTGGCCTTCAAACCATGGTCAGTTAATATTCGGTGCTTTTTAGTATCCACCCAGTTTACCTGCTCCCGGTTCCTTTACCACTCGCAGAGCTGTGCTTTATCTTTATCTGTTGCACTTCCAGGATCAACTATATCCTAATTCTTCTGTGAAAATTTTATCTTAGATGGTTACTGCTCACAGTGAGTTTCAATGGAAAAGAACCAAACTACTATCAGTAATATTCATATGTTTGTTGGAGTAGAATATAGCGCATCCCAATAAAAATCAGAATATTTGCACTAAGACAGAGAAAGAACAGCTTAACCATATGTTAGAAGAAATATTTGGAGAATTAAATATGTGTCAGATATCTGAATTTCCGTAAGTGCGTCAGGCTCGAATGCATTATGAGGCGATCACCGGGAAGTATACGGAAGGTAATATTATCTATCGTGATTCATGGAACGATCGTTGTTGTGCATGATGACGAAGGGCATCAGAGGGGGAAAATTCCTCCTCTGACGCTAACGAGGTGATAAGAATGGTCGACTTAACCGCAGAACAATGACATCTGGCGAAGATAGTTCATGACTACGCCTGTCAGTTTCCTCTGACAGAAAATGGTGATGCTCAGTTATTGCAGGGCTGTTATGCTATATGGATGGAAAGGCTGGCTCAGAGCATTGCTGATCGAGTCATTGAGATACCAAAAGATCACTAAAAACAACGGACCGGAAATTTCGGCGGTTCCGGCGTTGACCCCTATACACTCAACGGGGCGTTTCTAAGGAAACACGGGAAGCTGTTATAATAAACTCTCGTAACGGATCGTAGGGCATGGAGTCAGCTTCAGCGGTAAGCCCTTGTTTTTGGTTCTGTTGTACCAGTGATTTTGTTTCATCTATATTTTGGGGGGCAGGCTCAAATTCAATTAAATAAAGGTTTTCATATCCTTTTCTTTTTATGCCTTTCAATGCATCATCAAGAGATGATTAAGAATTAACCCTGTTAGTAAAATAAACTGACTTTGGATTATAATTTAACCAGTTAGCGTCACTTTGGCTACCGGGTTATATCAATGTACGCTGAGCAAGCGCTAATTTATTAATATTATCGGTTAAGTTATTATTTTGGATTGTCTTTGTGTTAAGCATAAAGGCAACACTTTTTTATCCATGGTAACATAATCATATTTTATGTAAACATCAAGTGGTGGATCTTTTTTTCCGTATTTATTAAGTTGCTCAGAATTTATTTTACTTAATGAAAAAATGTATCATTTGATTTTAAATTGTCATTATGAGTCACAACCCAATTATGGTCTGATAACGTACGCATTGACACTTTCAAAAATCTTATCGTCTTTTCTTTAACAATAGCGTTGTAATTACTGATTGTAGCTACCTGTGCAGGACCTGTGTTGAGAACATTATTCTTGGGTTTACAAACTAGTTTCAGTCATTTGCCCCCGATGCGATCTTTTAAACGTGCGGCTACCAATCCAGCCATTATTACGCTCAACAAAACGTAATCAGCCAACTCACGGCTCCTTTTATATCAATGCTTGGGCAATAAAAATCAAACTGCTCCAACGTCTTTAATATACCATGTTATGCTGATGAATATTATCCATAATAGCATAAAGCTGAGGAGTATTATGTTTAAATCTATACATAACAATGGTTCATCTAACATTGTATTTGATATGGTGAAGAAAGATGTTATTGGTTGCATGGACGATGTAGCGGAGTATAGAGAAAAAATAAAACAATTATCTGAAGTGTCTTTACAATTTTCTCAATTATTTTTCCATTTTGAAGATTTTTGTAAAAAAAATAACATACTCATTTTTTGTCATAGTGAGGAAGAGCTGGCTCAGTGCTTTGCTAATGAAAATCCCCAATATACCTTTTCTGAAAGCTTTAATTATATCTCCCGAACTCATTCTTATGGGTTTACTGCATTAACAGAAAATAGAATTTATTCTATTTCTGGAGCACGAGGAAAACATGGTGCCAATCATGAGATGATGCACCTATTATCTGCTCCCGGGGGGAAGACAAAAATGTTATTGCAAATTTCCGCAAATATGATGGAAGGAACCAATGAATTTTTTACACGTGAAGTAGAAAAATATATGTCAGTTATTGAACCGGAAATTACTGAGGCATACTCATTCACTTATCCTAAACAATATGAATTTATTACAACCATCATTAATGTATGTGGTGAAACAGTAAAAAATGCCTTATACCAGATTCATTTTTGTGGTGAAGACACCGATTGTCTTATTGATGCTATGCTCCTCCAATGGAAACAAAAAAGTGTCATGGGAAATATGAAGCCAGTTTACAAAACACCACCTAATGAGACACAGGCAAAGAATTTTTTAAAAAGGTTTTTAATAGAAATTACCAGTAATATGGATGGAGAATCTGATAATAGTATTGCGCTTACGGGGTTTCACAAACGCTTTCCTACACCTGAACCAGAGATACCCCCGCCTCCACCACTACCACCATTACCTGGTGCGCCACGACCGTTACCTGTTGCGCCACCGATATTACCTGGTGCGCCACCGCCATTACCTGGTGAGCCACAAATTTTGGATGCGATAGATGCCGGCTTTAATGAGGAGGAAGCATACAATATTTTTAAATTACAGATGATGGATTTTCTGCATTTGGTGCCACCTCCCCCTCCGTTGCTATTCTAATAGTAAAAATCTGCTTTCATAGAATAGGGCATTAATTGCGCCCGGGAAGGGCGTACCAAAACTCTTAAAAAAAGAAGTCGCCGCCAGTCCCAGGAGATGTTCCATAGCGAACAAGGAAGCCAGTATACCAGCCTTAAATATCAACAAGTTATATGGCGACGCAGAATAAAGCAAAGCGTCAGTTGACGAGGATACTGCCGGGATAATAGCCCCACGTAATGCTAGACTGAAATCAGAATGCGGACCAGCGAATGGTTACGCAGAAAGTTATCGCAACCATAGAGAGAAAAGAAGCCTGGATATAGAATCCAGCCTGCTCTTTCTATCATATCCTCATTTCCGACATTGCGTATGGCACTGAGCAGATTAAAGAAATCAGGTTCCCGGGCTTCGTTTGCTAAGTGGGTAATCTCTGGGTAGAGACCGGAACCTAATGTAATGGACGGCCTCTGTACAAACACAAGGATAATTGCCGTTTCCATCCTGGTCCGCAATATGAAAAAATTTCGTCAAACGGAATTCGTTAGACCTGTTAAAAAGCAGAATTATTTAGTGGAATTTACATTTACAGGAAAGAAGAGTATGGGAAAACGAAAGAGTCCCTTGAAAAGCCGTTTACATTCACGATTTCTTTCATATTCCCCCTTATCTATAGAAAATTCAAATAAAATTCATAATACAAAAAACACCTTATATCCTGTTTTTTATTATATCATAAATTAAAACAACTTAACTCACAACGGCAGGTAACCAAAATGCCAATAACTCAAGCAACACCAGAAAAAGTAGCAAAGTATTTGTGTGCAGCCGGAGTCGGTACGAAAGAGGCAATGGAAAATGCAACATCACCGCAGGGCATATGTGAATGGATTGTTAACTTTTTTACCTGTGGCAGAGTAAAAAGAAACAATGAAAAATGCTTTCGGGAGGTAGTGGAAAAACTGACCACGGCGTTATTACATGTAAATAAAGATGATTTTTATAGTGGTGCCAAAATATTTCTGGAGGATATCAACGGGTGCGTTACAAGTTTCTCATATGGAGAAGTGTTCGAAAGCTCCAGCCCTATGGTCACTGTAGAAGTTAGTAAAAATGGAAAGACTGTAACGCGCACAATTGTTGCCAAGACATTTTTGGATGCATGCCGAATGTTAAAGCTTATGAATAAATATAATATACAACCGCAAGAGGATAGCGCCCTTTTAACCGATGAAGGTAAGCTTGATCTGCGTGGAGCAAACCTGACTCATAAAGATTTCAATGGAGAGGATTTGTCACATATAGATGCCTCTAATGCAGATTTCCGTGGTTCGAATCTTTCTGACGTAAATTTAATAGGTGCAAATTTGTGTTGCGCAAACCTACATGCTGTAAATCTGATGGGCTCAAACATGACTAGAGCAAACCTGACTCACGCAGACCTGACTTATGCTAACATGTCCTCTGTAAACTTAACCGCTGCAATTCTATTCAGCTCAGACTTCACTAGCACCAACCTAAATAGTGCAATATTAGATAAGATAGCTCTAACTTTAGCGAAATCATTAACAGGAGCCAATCTGACAGGTATTCAACATACCCCCACCCCACTCCTGGATTACAATGATGAAACTCCTTTCCCCCGCCTGATATTTTAGTTGGGATAATCAGCGAGATCTGTAACACATCATGAGAATATAACTATATTCTTAATTATTTGATTGCAAAGAATATTATAAACAAAGGGTATTCAAACAAAAGAATATTCTCTCTTTTATTAAATCCCCCCAACACTTAAGTTTTATTATAAATAACATTTTTAGCATATTTTTACATTTTTGATATTCCGCGATGTGATCGCAACGTTCGTCGGCGTTCAGTAGTCGAAGCCAAGCTGGAGAAGTTTAATAAGCGTTTATGGAAAGCGTAAATTACTGCTTCACCCGTTTTCATTTTTCATCAACCACTTGTTCACCCTCCGCTTTCGTGAAAACATCTTTTTGGGAATCTGGAATAATGTCCAGCACAACTTCGGAAGGACGACACAGTCGTGTGCCCACAGATGTCACAACAATAGGACGATTAATCAAGATGGGATTCTCAATCATAAAACTAATTAATTGCTCATCGGTAAACTTATCATCAGCGAGGACAAGCTTCTCATAAGGTTCAACATTCTTACGCAGCAAAGCACGTACAGTAATCCTCATATCTGTAATAAGTTTAACCAGTTCATTATGAGTCGGTGGCGTATCGAGATAATAAATTATCGTCGGTTCATTGCCGCTGTTGCGGATCATCTCCAGTGTGTTACGAGAAGTACCGCAAGCCGGATTATGATAGATTGTAATTTTGCTCATAGCAGTATTTCATTACAGAGTGACAGAGAGCCGCAGCACCAAAGCGGCCAGAGCGACAAATAGAACCGGCAGGGTCATAACAATGCCGATGCGGAAATAATATCCCCAAGTGATCTTCATATTTTTCTGAGAGAGCACATGCAGCCACAGTAACGTGGCCAGACTACCAATCGGGGTGATTTTAGGGCCTAAATCGCAGCCAATAACGTTGGCATAAACCATGGCCTCTTTGATGACGCCAGAAGCTGTGCTTCCGTCAACCGACAATGCCCCAACCAGAACTGTTGGCATATTATTCATGACTGACGACAGGAAGGCTGTCAGGAAACCGGTACCAAACGTTGCAGCCCATAAACCTTTACCTACCAGCATATTCAGTACACCAGACAGATACTCTGTGAGACCGGCGTTGCGGAGGCCATAAACCACCAGGTACATGCCCATGGAGAAAATGACAATCTGCCAGGGCGCTCCACGCAGCACTTTTCCCGTATCAATTTATGGCCTCTTTTCGCTACGACAAACAGTATAACGGCTCCGGCTACTGCTATCGCGCAGACGGGAAGACCCAAAGACTCCAGAACGAAAAAACCGATCAGCAGAATTAGCAGGACAATCCAGCCTGCCCTAAACGTCGCTAAATCTTTTATCGCGAAGCTGATGACTTCAGTAACAAAGCATCATACGTTGTCGGGATATCCCTACGGAAAAACATATGCAACATCACCAGCGTAGCGGCAATGGCCGCTATATCTACAGGAAGCATGACAGAAGCATATTGCGTAAAACCCAGACCAAAGTAATCCGCCGAGACGATATTCATAAGATTAGAGACAACGAGTGGCAAACTGGCGATATCCGCAATAAACCCCGCGGCCATCACAAAGGCCAGCGTTGTCTCTTTGCTGAACCCCAGCGGGGGCAGCATAACTATCACTATCGGTGTCAGGATCAGCGCCACGCCATCGTTGGCAAATAGTGCAGCAACGGCAGCGCCAAGCAAGACTATCCATGTGAATAATAATGACCCACGCCCGTTACCCCACCGGGAAACGTGTAGTGCAGCCCATTCAAAGAAACCAGACTCATCATATTCTGGGTCAGTGGATACGTACGTTCACCATCCCCAACCAGTCCTCGGAGGCAAAAGCCTGGCAGGAATTCGATGAAAATGGGCGAATGAAACCCTCTGCATGGTATGCCAGGATCGTCGACGTCACTGAAGAACTGTTTAAAGTCACGCTCCTGCTGAAAGGATATACTGGATACCTTGCGTATCGCCACAGCGCAAGCAAAGAAAGTCATCAGCCATTGCCAGCTCGCATTAACCAAGAAAAATCTGGTATCTGGAATCACCGCTAAATACGTACGTACAGGCCTTGAAATGGTATTTCACCAGCCTAAGGCCTTTTAATTTAAAACAGCGCCGGGTAACGTAATAACGTATATCATTCTCAATGCTGGCTTTAAATCCATAAATGTTCTGGACAATATTTCTTAATGATATTTTGCTTTTAACGCTTCTAAAAAGCATTCTACGCAAGCGTTATCAATAATTATCAAGAATTATCAATAATTTTTATCCCTAGAAAACTATCATCTTCAGCAATGCAAACTGACAGGTGTTCAATATTATAATAACCATGCTCCATCAGTTCCCGTTCTGCCTGATAAAGGGCATCGCCTGTACTGGCTGCCCTCAACGTTACAGAAAGGAGAACCCCGCTGATTTTCTGACTGGAAGCAATAAATACTGCTGTAAATACCATTTCACTCACCACAGATCTCCTGTGTACTGTTCCATACCGGGTTATGGAACATTCTTCATGTTTCTTTGGTTATGCCCATCGTACAGATTCGTACATTATTGCACTGTAATCATGCAGCATGTCATGAGTTTTTCACGATAGAACAGTTCTAAGAAAGAATATTCCACTACGCTTTACCATTATTCCTGGGGTTGTGAACAAGGCGGGCATCCACAACACGACTGTGCACACTCACAGTGAAAACCTGCATCGACGATATCGCAAGTTTTCTCCACCGTATTAAGGTAGAAGCTAAACCAGTGGTTTCTGAAATTCTCGAACAACTTGAGAAGCAGGCAGGCCAGCTTCCACTTGATTGCCAGATTTATCCTGAACTGGTCAAACTCGGAGTGGCAAAATATCGGGAATACAATACCGCAGGCGGGTATCGTGTTTTGTATTAGGTGGATGACTCGACATTAACAGCACATACGATTTTGTCGCACCGTCAGGACATTAAACAGTTGCTGTTTAAACATCTCATCCAGACCTTAAAATCTCCCGCTTCGGCGCTGAGGAATCCCCAGTAATAGGCGGATAAAAAAGGACAGGCATAGAATTTTGTGCTCTACTGATTGTGCTAACAACGCAGGGAGACCACCTCTATACCCGTTCGTTCATTATGCCAGAACTTTTTCCGTGACGCTTTGACACCGTTTCATCAGTGTCGCCGGCGTGCCTCCCTCACTCTCATTAGTATTATGACGCTATCTGCCCGGTCAGGCTCAGGTAAAAACAAGATCAAGCGTATTGATCGCCTGCCTGGAAATTTGAGAAGAGTCATCAGATAGCTGACATTAGCGGAGAATATCCTGAGGCATTCTTCGCTAATTTTAAAGCGAACGGTACTGAGCACCGTTTTTAACCACCTTGCCAGAAGCTACCAGAATATGGTACTGGTTTATGGGACTATTTCAGCGCCGAAGCGGGATTTTTTCTTCTGTTGTCAAAGGCAGCGGGGAAAAATATTCTAACAATATTCTGATATCCCAAAGCAACAAGGGACTACCTTTCGGTAACCCCTTGTTTAATTTGGCGGAAGCGAAGAGATCCGATATCTGGAATCCTTTTGGGTCATCAGTTTTCAGGACCGAAGAAAACTTTTAAATAGCATGTGGTTAATATTTTCATTTGGTATGTTGATCGCATTTTCACCACTAATAAATCAACAAGTTAGACTGTATCTACAAGATAGTATACCAACGATTTTAGGTGCTTCGGCTGGATGGTCCGGTTATTGGGGAAAAGTGAATTTTTATTCAGATTGAAGGATACGATATTCTCTGAGAATATTCTTTTTTATTCTTCGCCTTAAAAACAAAGGGGCTACCTTTCGGTAACCCCTTGTTTAATCTGGCGGAAGCGCAGAGATTCGAACTCTGGAACCCTTTCGGGTCGCCGGTTTTCA
>JGI2924J29684_1078157_pt1 | contig 33585 bp, 41 predicted proteins | sample BenlonsequencITS_FD_29684 | JGI IMG/M metagenome (IMG submission 29684)
GCGCAGGTGGCCGTGTACTTCCCATACCCGGGCAGCTCCTGACCTCACGTGCAGGCTGTCAATATTCTGAGTGATTACCCCCGTCAATAGCCCCATTTTCTCCAGCTGGGTCAGTGCATAATGGGCGGCATTGGGTTTGGCATGGTTAAAGGCGATCCAGCGATTCAGGTTGACGCTGTAAAAACGGGCGGGGTCTTTGCGCAGGGCTGAAAGACTAGCCGTCTTGGCCGGGTCGTGCTTTTCCCAAAGACCGGTGCCCGGGCTGCGGTAGTCGGGTATACCGCTTTCGGTACTAATGCCCGCTCCTGTAAGAGCCAGAGTTTTCTTAGATTCCCTGACCAAGCGGACTATTTCCTTGATTTTTTGATTATATGACAATTTTATACCCCCATTCTGCCTCAATACCTTAATTATCTTGAAAACATTTTTTGCTGTCAATCTTTTACGGGCAGGATATAGTATTGTTCTTGTTGAAAAATGTAATTATATTTGCAAAAGGAGGAAAAAAAACAGCATGGCTGGAATTATTAATAATCTATTAAGCCGGGTTGGGCTGGCTCAAAAGCCTGAAAAACAAGCTAAAGAAACAGCAGCTGACACTACGCGCAATACCAATGCCTTTTTAACTATAGTTGCTGTTATTGATGATATGGTGGCCCAGGGTGAAACCAGGCTGAAGAAAATGGAGGATAATTATGCGGTAATTTATATGCTTGGTGATAAAAAAATACTGCATATCACTAAAAACGCTGATCCCCCCCGCACATTTTTCTTATATTCAGGTGCTAACCGTATAGCCCGGGGTATGGATGTACCCGGTTTGCGGGTGGTTTCAAAAAATGAAGCTAAACAAAAAAAATATGGGCCGGTTAAGGCTGTATATACTGGTACCAATACCGATGTAGTTAGGGATATGCTTAAGATGATGGACAGTGGTAAAACTGCATAGCACAAAATCAAACCGGTGCTACGAGAGTAAAATACTGCTCTTGTGCACCGGTATTTTTGTGTCCGTAAATTAAATTTGTCATGTGTTAGAAAATCGCACCTCGGTGCGGAATGCCGGCCGGGGTGCCAATATAAGCATTTTAAACCGGATATTTGCCGGCTTATCGTTTAAGCATAAACTCGAGAAGTTCGACAAAACGCTGGTTCAATATTTCCTGTACGGTTCTGCCGGATTCGGCAGCTTGTTTTTCAATAAACTGAACCTGATGCATCAAATGGTCGTAGATGATGGTTTCCACTACTACCTCCTGGGGTTGACCGGTTTTACGACTTAATTCATCTATCATGGCCTGAGTGTGCTCAGAAAATTCCAATGATAATTCCTTATCCTGCTCCATTTGTTACCACCTCTCTTTCAATACGCTAATCATGTGCATTTTTAAGGACGCGAACCAGCAAAAATATTAAGATTGGTTCCATGTATGCATATGAACCCGGCCAATTTTTATCGAACCTGCTGTTGATCTAAGGCCCTAATAATTGAACACATAATATTAATACGGTATTAAGTAATAAAAATAATTCAGATTATTTTTCGCTAATATTATTCCACTACCCGCTTGCCGCAGTAACTGCAGTACTTGCCTCCTGTTGGCAACTCTTTGCCACAATCCGTACAAACAGGCTCTTCGGGCTGTAACGCGTTTATTTGTTTCTCCAGTTCATCAATTTCTTTTTCCAGTTCCTTTGTGGCATCCAGCAGTCTGTCCAATTCTTCCTTTACATCATCCTGCCCTGACTGCTGCTGATAATACAGTGCACCGATCCCGGCCAGATTATTTTCCAATTCTCTTTCCAACTTTTTCATTTCGTGCTTCATTTTGGTGACTTCAATCAGATCAGATGATTTTTTGGTAATATCTCTGGCTTTGTCCCCAGCCATGCCGCTAAAATCTTTGGCCCGGCTGCCCAACTGTTTAGCACCATCAGCCATTTTTTGTATAAAACTCATGGGATCACCTCCGCATTATTTTTACTTTTTATATTCTGCGTACTCGCAGGTAATCCTTTTCATTTTTAATTAGTATTGGTAATATTTCAGTTAATAAAAAAAGAGCGGCGACCGCCGCTCACTTTGTGGATTTTTCTTTGGGATCACACACATTGGGATTAGGTTCTACATAAACCTCTGCCGGCTTAATCCGGTATGGTTTGTAAAACTGGCCAGGCTCAGCCAACCCGGTCTTTTTATTATCGGTTTGTGCCACTTTGCCCATGTCCCCCCTTGTGAAACAATATGATTTATTCACTGCGGGTCAGGTGAAAGTGATTATGCTGTATTCTTACGGTATGCATGGCCCCGCAATATGGACATTGTTTTGCTTCCCCATCTTTGTAACGAATCTCGCCAATATGTTTTTCACAGCAAGTTATTTCAATGCTGATAATTTGATCTTTATCACGAAAGTTTACCCGGTAATCCATCCTTTTATTGTTCATTTTATCATCACCTCAATTTACCTTATTTTACCTCAATGGTGATATTTTAAACCAAAAAAAATTTGTTAAATAATTCCTTGATTAAACCAGCATTTATTTGTTTATGCTTAAGCTTGCTGGTATACGATCGTTATATGGCTGCTGCACCTGCATGCCGCTGGGCCGCCATATTAACAGCCATCAGCGCGTCACAAACCGTGTCGATGATGTGTACACAGCCATCACCTTTGCCCAAAAGAGCGGCAACTTGTTTTTTGCCCAGATTACTAGCATCATGACCCTGCAGATGCTGTAAAAAGATAGTGGCTTCCCGGCAAATTTCGTCCGGTGCCCGCAGTAATGTGCCTAAAACACCAGTAATCACCAAATTGTTATCCATATCCAATATTACGCTTAGTTCATGAAAAGAATCGCTAAAAGTGGCAACAACATGGTAACCGCCACCTGAAACAGCATAAACGGACTGTGCTTTAAAACGATTAAACAGGTTACCGGTGCGCATGTAATAAACATATTCATCCCAGCTTTTACTCACTTTTTCAAGGTTGCTAAAATAACGACAAGAATTGATATAAAACTTTTCCCAGTGTTTGCTGTACTCAGCAGCTGAAGTAAAACCCCGTTCTGTGAATAAAAATGTTTCCGCCTGTATAATGCCACGTATTGTCTCGGCAAACAGCGCGCGGGCAAAAGACCCCAAATCGGCCAGCGCTTTAATTGCCGGTCCGCAGTTGAAATAAGCCTCTAAGCCACGCATCCCGGGAACATCGGTGATGGCCACAGGAGGGGAATAATTTTCCCAAATGGCTTCTTTAATTTTGAAGCTTATTGGGTCCACCCACAACCGGGTACCAACTTCGCAGTCGGTACCGCAATACACCGTTTGTGCTTGTATTTGCCCGGCCGTTTGCTGGTGCTCTGCGCTGCCAGTAAAGTCCGCATGGTATGCAGCAGTCGCACCGTCCGGGGTGGACGAGTCGAAGTGCACAGTGGTAACCCAATGGCGTTGGAGAACATTAATCATGGCTTCACTCCTTTGACCTATTATACCGGAAAATGAAGGTTTTGTTGGTTCTAAAATTAAAAATTTAACCTTATTTAATTATGAGCAATGCAATTCCGGTTAGCGGGTCATTGCAGCCATAATATAATTGGCCTGGTGTTGCAGGTGAAAAAAAACACCTCGCATGGCGAAGTGCTGGGTAGTATGTTAATTTTTATAAAAACCTGTAACAGACAGTATGTTCTTATTGGCGTGAGCTGCCTGTGATTGAATTGTTTAAATATCCTTGATTACTGACTTACAGTTTTCTTATTAACCATAGATATAGCTTTAGCGGTGAGAACAATGGGAAAACAGCGAATATACCGGGGACGCAGAAATGTTGCCGGTAAAAAAGCGTTAGTTGATATAAGTTGCTTATCCATTAGCATTTTAGCCAACTCTATAGCCTGCTGTTCCGAAAGGGAAAACTGGTCCATGATTTTACCCATCGCGTCTTCCATAAAAAAGGTGCATTTTTGGGCTGTATAAAGCTCGCGCAGAATCTTTTCAAGGCGCAGATTTTCCAGACTTAACATGCTGGTCATTATTATTCCTCCCCATTTTTTAAAAGACACTTGAGTACTTGCTGCCAGTATTTGGTTTTAAACCTTTTTTTGCGGCTTTGTGCCGGCAAGTTTACCCTATTTTCGATGCATGGCTGATGTAATAATTTTACAAATCTGTGACCAGGAATGAACGCGCCGTGCCGGACTTGGCAAAGGTGCCCGGTTATAGGGTGCGTCCAGCAGTAATACAGGTATACCCCGGGCGCCTACCTGCAGGGCGTTATCTAGTCTATCTTCAATGAAAAAATCTAATTCCAATTTTACGCATGTTTCGGCTTTGTCGTGGTTGCCCAGTAAAATTAACTCATCCCAGTAGAAGCCGTGCCGCTGTAACCAGTTTTCGGTGCGCTGGCGTGACTTTTCCATGCGGGCAGATATTAATGCCACAAATGCTTTGTAGCGCAGGTTATTGATGCACTCTAATGCATTAGGTACAGGGGCCGGGCCATCCAGGAGCAGGTCCTGCTTAAGTTGGGCAAACTCCACCAGTTGCTCTCTTTCTATGTTGTATACCTTACCAATGTCGTAATCGATAATTTCATCATAGCTCAGATTCTTGTTAAAGAAATTATTTAACTCTCGCACAAGTAAAGGAAAGGTATTGGCAATAACGCCGTCAATATCAATTCCGATACGCATTTATAACCTCCGTTTGGTGCGATATTGTAAGATTTCAAATTAAACGCAGTTATGTTATCCTATCGCTGCGGTGGATAGCGCGGATCATTGGCTGCCCTACCCCCGGCTTCATGGTTTGCTTGCCCTGCGGATAGTATTTCCGGTAAGACTGCGACCAGGTTTTCCAAGGGGTTTATGGCCTGGGCAGGTCTTAATGAAAATACACTGATATTATCCTTTTTTACTGCTACTACTGCCACCGGATCAAGTCGGATTCCTCCACCACCTGCGCCCTGATGTGAGGTGGTACCACCATAGGCTGCGGATATGGATAAAACGGGTAGCAGTGTGGTTTCCTGTACTATTACGGGTTTACCCAGCACCATATGTTCAAATGAAGTTTTTCCCCAACCGGACAATATGTCTGCCAGTTTGCCATCACTTAGCATATTTAACTACCTGGTTTAAAAGAATATTCATGAAATAATACCAGAATATATGCAATTCAGCCATCCTTTCCAGACCAGGTTTTCGCTCCTTTCAGTGTATATCTGTCCACTTAAGTAAAACGAAAGAAAGAGCAATTCCGGCTGAACAATACTTTGAAGTGTATTCAGCTTAAAGTATAGGTATTAATTTGGTTACAAAGTTCATCTTAGTGTACATGAAGAATATACCTAAATGTTTCCTGGATTATAGTTTTTAGAGTAGTATACCAGCATTTTGGCCAATTGCAAAATAACTCCAAACATTCAGGATGTGGTTACACCAATGAATAACGGCCACAGGGATTAAAAGCACACCCTGTCTCCTCTGTTTCAACACGCTGTTTATCGCCCCGTACGCGATATGCCGGCCCTTTGTCACCACATTGGGAATACCCCATTATAGTGTTCGCAGCAATACCCGTGATTTGCTCGGCTTATTAAAACCCGCTTCATTAACTTATTCGCACGCTTCTAAGTCAATTATAACACTTTTTACAAACTGTTGGTTAAAGTATGAAACAAAGCATTTTTATGTATCAAATCTACCCAAATTGTCAATTAATAATGTACAATAGAGAATAGATTTTTATGGAGGGTAGAACATGCAAACAGCCAACATACTTGAATTTCCCACCACCGATGACCAGCATGTCATAAGGGCCGCCGTTGATGCGTTTTTATTTACTCAGACCGGTAAAACCCGGGAGATCATGCTCAAAACCATTCGATCTGTGCTGGACCGTTACCATATTACCAAGTTTAGCTTTGCAGATTATTATGTATATGCCACCCGGGAGCCCAAATGGTCCCTCATTAAAGCGAAAAATATCATCAATGGGGATAACTGTCCCGGCTGTGGGGATCATATTTATACATACAAAAGTAATGTGCGCATTTTAAGCATCGAGGAAAACCTGCGCTACCACTATGTAACATACGGATGCCGCTGCGGGCACGTGTTCGGTAAATGGGAACCTGCCGTAGGTGCTGAACACTAACAGTTATTTAAGTACCATACTCAGTACTTGAAAGGAGAGCTGTTCATTGTCCGAAGTGAGAATAATTCAAGCAGATCAAAGAGCCGGGCAGGCCGGCACAAAAGTATATGTTGATAATACGCCGGATTTAGGGGATTTTACCGGCGAGGCACTCTTAAATAATATTGAACAGGCAGTTCATGAATGCCGTGGATTACTTAACCAGGGATACCGTCTCACTTCCTTTTGGACAGATCCAGATAAAGGTATCGAGTTTGTACTAAGACAGTCTCCAGGCAGCGGTGCAAAGGGCCAACACGGGTAAAGCAAAGGGATGGGTATAATGCATATGGATTGGCAACGTAACCTGGGCAGCATCGATAGAATTGTGAGAACTGTAATCGGTCTTTTAATCATCGGCTTAGTCTTATTGAAGGTGCTAACAGGGATCTGGGCGGTTTTAGCGGTACTATTCGCTGTAGTTCAATTTGCCGAAGCTTTATTTGCTTACTGATTTGTTTATGACCTTTTGGGTTGGTCAACCCTTAATAGGCAATCCCGGGTTTGACACCCCGGGTGGAACTGTATAGCGGCGAGGCAGTTTCTTAAATGATGCAATTTATAAGCCGATGGTCCAAAAGCAAGGAATCATCGGCTATCTTTATGACTATACCAATGGCTAAAATTAAATCGGGTCTTTTTAAGTGGCAAACTAGAACATCATGGGATCCATGAGCTTTGATTGACGGCAATGGCTTTTTTGGTGTTTAATGTAATAGGTAATAAGCAATTTTTTGGCGGGAGGAATTTTTTATGTTATATACTAGCACCAGAGGTAATTATGGGCCGCTGCCCGCCGCAGGGGCCATTAAGCTGGGGATTGCTCCCGATGGCGGGCTATTTGTGCCTACTGATCGGGTTATGCTCTCTGTGGAGGATATTCAAGCCATGACCCACATGTCTTACCAGCAGCGGGCCGCAAACATACTCGGGCCATATTTAGCTGATTTTACCCCAAACGAAATTAAACGTTCGGTGGATAACGCTTACGATGCAGGCAGTTTCGATCACCCGGATGTGGCCCCACTGGTTGACCTGGATGCCGGGCTCAGCGTGCTGGAATTGTGGCACGGCCCTACCTGCGCATTTAAAGACATGGCCTTGCAGATACTACCCCATCTGCTGGTCAAGTCTATGGAAAAAACCGATGAGGACGCAGGCATACTCATTTTGGTGGCCACTTCAGGTGACACCGGCAAGGCCGCCCTGGAAGGTTTTAAGGATGTGCCACGTACAGCCATTATGGTGTTTTACCCGGAAAAAGGGGTCAGCCAGGTGCAAAAAATGCAAATGGTCACTCAGGAAGGCGGCAATGTGGGTGTTTATGCCGTGCGGGGTAACTTTGATGATACACAGAGCGGCGTTAAGGCCATATTTGGCGATGCCGATATGCAGCATGCCGCAGCCGAACGTGGTTATAAGTTTTCCTCGGCCAATTCTATCAACTGGGGCAGGCTGGTGCCCCAGATAGTATATTATTTCTCGGCCTACGCAGACCTTTTGGCCCGGAAACGGGTGCAGCCAGGCGAGGCTGTCAACTTTGTGGTACCCACGGGCAACTTCGGGAATATACTAGCCGGCTTTTATGCAAAGCAGATGGGCCTGCCTGTGCACCGGCTGGTGTGCGCCGCCAACGAAAACAATGTACTTACCGATTTTATCGCCACTGGGACCTATGACCGCAACCGTGATTTTAAGCGTACCATCTCCCCTTCTATGGACATTTTGATTTCCAGCAATCTGGAACGGCTGCTGTACGAGCTTACTGGTCACGATGCAGCCCGGGTGCGCCAGTGGATGGCCGATCTTATGGCAAAGGGCCGGTACACTGTGGATGACGAAACGCGGGAACAGGTGCAGTCACTGTTTTGGTCAGAATATGCCGATGATACTGCCACTATGTCGTCCATCAAGGATACGCATCGCCGTTACGGTTATGTAGTGGATACCCATACGGCAGTGGGACTATACGTTTATCACCGTTACCGCCAGAGCACGGGCGATGAGCGGCCAACCGTTGTTTTGTCCACTGCCAGCCCATTTAAATTTAACGCCAGCGTTGCCCGGGCACTACTGGGCGAGGAGCAAACGTCGGGAAGGGACGAATTCGAGCTGTTGCAAATGCTTTCCGATTTCAGTGGCCTGCCCGTACCCCCCGGCCTAAGCGGTCTATCCCGGCGCCCGGTGCGGCATACCACCGTGGTGGATCGCGAACAAATGCCCCAAGCGGTACTAAACTTTGTGGCCCAAAATCAGCAGCGCCGTAATTAATTGAGGGTAGGTCAAAAATGAGCAAAACTTTTTTACCTATGATGCTCACAGTGTTTGCATCGATGGGTACGTATTACCTTTTGGCCACCGAAGTAGGCCTTGAGGAGTATCTAAGCATGACCGGCGGCATTGCCGTGGGGGTTTTAGGTGCCGTAGCCACCAGTAAGATTTTGCGTAGAAGATAGGTAGACAACAGCGATTAAATCAAACTACTCCAGGGCTAACTCCTCCGGTACTCCTCTTTGACATACCATTTGCCGTCGATTTGGATAAGCATTTCATGTACATCGTTCACCGCTAAAAAGGCCCAACCCTGGGCCTTTTTATTATTGCACAGTCAAGCCCACTCCTTCATTAAAAGCGGCAGGTTAAAATGGTTGGTCACCCAAACTTCATACGTTTCAGGATTATATAAAACTCCTTTGACATCCGACCTTGCTTCAAGCATTTGTTGGTCACTTCCTTTCCAACTCTGTAACGAGCATGTTTTTTTGTATTTATTATCCTGTGAGTGTGGCGATCGTTTAATCCATAACCTGAGGAAAAGATGAAATTTTTTGTGCCGCCCTCGGGATTGAAACCGTAAGCTACGGCAATTGCCTCTAAAATAGTTGATTTACCCTATCCGTTTTCATCTATAATAAAAGTATCCGCATTAAGCATTATTGATCATTAGTATAAGTTAAAGCTCATCGCCCCATGCCACCATCCATTGCTTCTATAGTACACTCCTTTCCCCCACGGGAGCAAGAGAACTGTCTTCGTGCTTTCCAGCCGACGGAAGCAAGAGAACCGTCCCCGTGCTTCCAGAGAACGTCCCTAAAAGGAGGTGATAAAGTATATGTCAAACCACATCCGAGTGGAATTTGTGCTGGGTGACATTACTAAACAGGATACCGATGCTATAGTTAACGCGGCCAATTCAAGTTTGCTGGGGGGCGGTGGCGTGGACGGTGCCATTCACCGGGCCGGCGGGCCACAAATACTGCAGGAGTGCAAAGAAATAAGGTCACGCCAGGGTGGCTGCCCTACCGGCCAGGCGGTAATTACCAGCGGGGGAAATTTACCTGCACGCTACGTTATTCATACCGTGGGACCGGTATGGCATGGGGGTGGCCACGGCGAGGCGGCGCTACTGCGGGAGTCTTACCTTAACTGCCTGCGGTTGGCCAGGGAGAAAGGCATTAAAAGTATTGCCTTTCCTTCCATTAGCACCGGAGCCTACCGCTACCCCGTCGAGCAAGCGGCATCTATTGCAGTGGCTGCGGTGCGTGAATTTGCGGATAATCATGACTTGCCCGGGCAAATAAGGTTTGTGTTGTTTAATGACCGGCACCTGGCAGTTTACCTGGCCGCATGGAACAAGGCAGCCGAATGCCAATAATAATTATATTTTGCATTGGTGAAGCAGGCGCAAAAAAGGACAGCATCCAGCTGTCCTTTTTCGCGCCTGCTTTAACTAAGTTGTGGCATTTGGGCCATATTAAAGGAATTAATCATGGTGCTGGTAGTCATTTGCTTCATTGTGGGAACCTGGTATATCCCCTTTTGGTTCATATAATTCCATACCTCAAAAGACTGTTCACTGCAGTTTATCGCACCTTGCTGAAGCATTCTTCTCAAAGTGGGATCCGCAAATTCGAGTGAAGCCATCATTCTGAAATTGGCGGATGCTTTATGGCAGCCCAACATGCCGCTGGCTACATCCCTATCGTCCATTTCATCAGGTGAAATATTGGGTGCGTTGGGCGATGGGTTTTTTAATCCATACGCCGGAGAAGTATTTTTAACCCTACGGTAGGGAATTGCCTCGCTTCTGCTTTGTTGCTGCACGGTTTGAACCATATTGTTATATTCCTGGGTCATAAAGCCTATCTGATTATCTAATACTGTGCGCAATTGTGGGTCTTGCACATGGGGACGATAAAGTTGAAATTGATTGATACCGTCAATGGTATCTGTTAAAACTTCATGCAATTGCATAATCTCGTGTGCTCCCAGTTCCGCGGCCATTAAAACCCTCCTTTAATAAGTTTATTTCTATATTGCCCGGTAACTTAATGAGCATGCTATATAAATAATGGTAAACAAATTGTATTACTTTATTCCTTACCTAAAATAATTTATCTTGGTCATGAAGTGCGCAACACGCTGACTATTGTACATAGTTTGGTGCACTTAAACATACTTTTGCCTTGCATAAACGAACCCTCCATAAGCATATAATGGAGGGTTCTTCTTTGTTTGTAACATATCGCTGTTTTTTGTAATTAATTTCAATATATACAGACGTGACGGGTACCGTTATTGTTGGGGGTGGTTGAACATACCCTCCACCTGGGCGGTTAGCTGCTTATGGCTGTAGCTTTGCAAGGTGATGGCCTTGTTGGGGCATTCACCGGCGCAGGTGCCGCATCCCTGGCAAATAACCGCCTCTATTTCCGCCAGGTGATTTTCAGCAATGCGTGGGGCCTTGAATGGACACAGCCGCACGCAGGTTAGGCAGGCCGCGCAGAGATCCTGGTTCACCACTGCCACCACGCCCTTGGACTCCAGCTTATCATGGCTTAAGATACTGGTAGCTCGACCTGCGGCCGCTTTAGCCTGGGAAATGCTTTCATCAATGGATTTGGGACCATGAGCCAACCCGCACATATAAATGCCCTCGGCGGAAAAGTCAACTGGGCGCAGCTTCATGTGGGCTTCCTGGAAGAAATTATCCGGATTCAGGGGCACCTTGAGCAGCTGGGACAGCCGATGGTTAGACTCGGGCGGCACAATAGGTACTGCCAGGGTGAGTATGTCTGCGTCAATATCATATGTTTCGCCCATGATATGATCAGTGGCGGTGACCCGCAATTTGCTCTGGCCGTTTTGGCCCACCAGCTCTACTTTGGGTTTATTATCCACATCGTAGCGGAAAAAGATCACACCCTTGGCACGGGCCTCCCTATAATAGTCCTCGTTAAAGCTGTAAGTACGGATATCCCTGTAAAGCACAATAATGGACACATCGGGGTTAATTTCCTTCATCTTAAGGGCTAATTTCATAGTCTTGGTGCAGCAAATACGGCTGCAATAGGGACGGTTTTCCTCCCGCGAGCCTACACACTGGATCATTACAATATTCTCGGCCGACTTGACCCGGGGGTCGTTATTGGCGATTGCTTCATCCAGCTCTAGCTGGGTTAACACCCGGCTGTCCTGGCCGTATAGATACTCGGTGGGCTTGGCCTCCTCACCCCCGGTGGCGATTATGGATACACCGTGCTCCAACACTTGCCCACTGGATAACTTAGTTGTAAAATTGCCGATGTAGCCTGTTACTTCATCTATATCACTGCCTGTATACACGTCTATTTTAGGACTGTTATTGACATTGTTAACTAACTGTTGCACAAATGCCGGTATATTCTCACCGTTGAATCCTTCGTGGATACGCAGCGCCATACCGCCCAGCTGTTCGCTCTTTTCCAGCAAATGTACATTATAGCCCTGATCCACCAGGCTTAGCGCTGAAGTCATGCCGGACACGCCACCACCAATGACCAGTGCGGTGTTGGTTACGTCCACCGTCACATTTTTAGCAGCACTCAGTGTGGCTGCCTTGGCCACGGCCGCGCTTACCAAATCCTTGGCTTTAATAGTAGCCTTGTCGGGTTGTTGCTGGTGCACCCAGGAACACTGGTCCCGGATATTGGCCATCTCGAACAATGCAGCATTCAGGCCTGCTTCTTTCATGGTCTCCTGGAAAAGGGGCTTATGGGTGCGGGGGCTGCACGAGGCTACTACAATGCGATTGAGTTTGTGCTCCTCGATTAGTTCCTTCATGGCCAACTGGCTGTCCTGGGCACAGGCGTACAAACTGTTAGTTGCGTAAACCACATAGGGCAGCTGTTTTACATGCTCTACCACCGCAGGTACATCCACCACGCTGGCAATGTTAATACCGCAGTGGCACACAAACACCCCGATGCGCGGCTCTTCTTCGCTGACGTCCTTCTCCTGGGGGAATTCCATTTCGGTTACCTGGGTATTACGCACTGATGACAAAAAGGCCGCAGTGTCTCCAGCAGCAGCGCTAGCCTGCATCACGGTTTCGGGTATATCTTTGGGGCCGCTGAACACACCGGCTACGTAAATCCCTTTTCGGGAAGTCTGGACGCCGGAAAGTTCCTCAAGCTGGCAGAAGTTATAGCCGTTAAGCTCAATGCCTAGTATCCCGGCTAATTCAACAGCCTCCTGGGTAGGTTTTAAGCCAACGGATAGCACCAGCATTTCAAAATCTTCTTCCATCATTCCTTCAGGGGTGCGGTAGCGTACCCGCAGCTCTTTGGTCTTGGGCAGTTCTTTAACCGATGAAATCATACTCTTGATATAGCGCACATTAGACTGGTTCTGAGCGCGGTTATAATATTTTTCATAATCCTTACCGAACGCCCGGATGTCCATATTAAAAATGGTAGTATCAAGCCCGGGCACGTGCTCTTTGGCAATAACGGCCTCTTTGGTGGCGTACATACAGCAAACCGAAGAGCAGTAACCGTTGCATAAAGATACATCCCGGGAGCCCACGCACTGGATAAAGGCGATTTTCTTGGGGGTGGTACCGTCGGCTTTTTGCACATGGCCTTCGTATGGACCGGAGGCGCTCAGCATGCGCTCAAACTGCAGGCTGGTAAGCACGTTTTCATATACGCCGTAGCCGTATTCACCCCGGAGCTCAGCGTTAAATAAATCATAGCCCGGGCAAAGTATTATCGCCCCTACATTTAAGGAAACAATTTCTTCCTGCATATTATGGTCAATGGCATTGGACTGGCAGACTTTGATACATTTACCGCAGGCTTTGGGATTTTTCATCTTCAAACATTTGGTGGCATCAATCATATAGGCGTTGGGATACGCCTGTGGATAGAGTTTGTAAATGGCCTTACGCTGGCCCAGGTTTTGGTTGAACTCGTTGGGTACCTTCACCGGGCAAGCCTCGGCGCAGGAACCGCATCCCACGCATTTGTCGGGATCCACATAGCGGGGTCGCTTTTTAACCTGGACAGTGTAGTTGCCGGCGTCTCCGGAAAGTCCAATTACATCAGAGCAGGTTAATACATCAATATTGCGGTGCCGTCCACATTCCACCAGTTTGGGGGAAAGGATACACATGGAGCAGTCGTTGGTGGGGAAAGTTTTGTCCAGCATGGGCATGCGTCCGCCAATGGCCGGCGATTTCTCCACGATATAAACCTTATACCCCACCTCTGCCAGATCCAGGGCGGACTGCATGCCGCTGATGCCCGCGCCGATAACCAGCACGGTGCCCACCATTTTGCTGTTATTTATGCGATCGGATTTGTTTTTACTCACAATCAATCCAGACCTCCATCACAAATTTAGTCCGCCAGTGACAATGATTGCAACAGCGGGTTGGGGTTTATCAAATGCAGGTTAAACCATTTTTTAGTGTCGGGCAGACCCAGCGCCAGGCCGATCAGTTCTGTGAAAAAAAATGCCGGCAGGTCGGTGCCTTTTTCTTTGCGGCGCATTTCCAGGTTGGACTGACATAACGGGCAGGCGGTAACAATAGCCATAGCCTCTACTTCTTTGGCCGCTTCAATTAAACGGTTAACCATGCCCTGGACCACCTTGGTGGAAGTTAAACCAAGATTAGCTCCGCAGCAATCCGTTTTATACGACCATTGTATGGTCTCGGCGCCCAGAGCTTTCACTATTTTATCCATTGACATGGGATTTTCAGTGTTGTCAAAATTGGTCACTTCGGGGGGCCTGACCAACAGGCATCCGTAGAAACATACCACCTTTAGTCCTTTTAGTGGCTTTTGCACCTTATTGGCGATGGCCTCTACACCCACCTGGCTGACCAGCGCCTCCAACAGCGAAACGACATTAACTTTTCCATTATATTTAAAATCAACAACGCCCTCAATTTCCTTGCGTAAGTCGTCATTATTGCGTAAAACATAGTCGGCCTTTTTAACCCGGCTGTAACAAGCCGAGCAAGGTATGGCCAAATCCATACCTGCCTCCTGGGCGAGGGCCACGTTACGCGACGGCAGGGCGACGGATAGCAAATGATTGGTGCTGTGAGCTGATGTGGCCCCGCAGCAAACCCAGTCCTTGAGCTCGACCAGCTCCATGCCCAGTGCCTGGCAGGCGGCCCGGGCGGACATATCGTATTCTTTAGCGGTGGACCCTAAAGAACATCCGGGGAAATAGGAAAGTTTCAATTTATGTAACTCCTTTCCTTTAATGGCTGATTAAATAGCTTGTCGGTTATTGTAAATCAATGGGTGGTTTTGCTAAATATATCCTTAATTTTACCCCTGGCCTTGATACGATGCGGCAGTACCGGCATCTTGCCCTTTCTGAACATTTCCAATCCTACATCCATGTCTGAGAACAAATCGCCGCTTTTAATCTTATAAATGACCATCATACTGGTTTCATGCACCCGGCCGTGGGACCGTACCGAGTTTAAAAAGGTATTGTGGAACAAATTAATGTTTTTCTCCTTAACCATACCGGCTGCAATGGCCATTTCCTTCAGCGCGTCCATCACTTCGGCAGTATTAATGCCGTTGGGGCACCGCGCTCCGCAGGTTTCACAGCTAGAACAAATCCAGATGCTGGAGCTGTTTAATACGCGCTCTTTTTGTCCCAGCTGTACCAGGCGAATAATTTCATTGGGGTAAAAATCGGCATACCCCGTAGCTATGCAACCTGACGCACATTTCTGACATTGGTAGCATAACTCGATGGGCTGTCCACTTTTTTCCCTGACTTCATTGAAAAATTTTCTCTTTTCTGCGTCAATGAAACCCAACTGAATCCCCCCTCCTAAATAAACTTTATTTCTTTTAAAATGCTCATAATGAATAATAATTCATAAAAAGCATTGGTTAATACAACACATTTTTTAATGCAATAATTGATTGCCTTAAAACTTTAGAAATTTTATGAACTATGACCAAGTAATATGACTTTATCATAGTGTATACAACAATTTGCTTATACTTATTTATAGTTTCGCTATTAATAAATATATGAAAAAATGGTTTGGGCGTAACTAAATTATATGTTAATTGCTAAAAAAAGAAAAGAATTATCTTATAATTCAATGTCAGTTCTAAAATATATAATTCGCCTGTTGAAAATGCGGAAATATTTTGTATAAATATACATATGCTGGTTAGGGATAGCGAAAAAATACCCCGCCAAGGGGGCAGAAAAAATTTTACATTATACATTATTATGAAAAGGAGCATATGTTTATAATACTATATTATCTAAAAACTGATTTCTGTCAACTAGACGACATGATGTGCCAGATTTATAGCGATCAGTGCCAAATTCCTTTATTACTATAATTAGGAATTTAATATCAACTTATCTGTTTTTATAAATAAAGGCGGTTACTCAGCCAGTAAAATTTAAACGGTGATGCTTTAGCAATAAATGTCTAGTAATATTGGTTTCTAGTCCTTGATATTTTAAGCATAAAATGATATATTAATGTTTGCGACCAGATAAGTTATTTTGCGGGCGTGGCGGAACGGCAGACGCGCTGGACTTAGGATCCAGTGGGGCAACTCGTGGAGGTTCAAATCCTCTCGCCCGCACCAGGCATAAATAAAGGCTTCCCGAAAATGGGGAGCCTTTTAAATTTAGTCGCAATCGGTTTTTAGTCACGAAATAGTCACATGAGTTTTACTCGTCAAATAACAGCTTGTCCAGTTTTAATGTCATTATAACAATTCAATTAATTCCTCAACAGTTAGGCCCGCTTGTTCTAAAATGCTTTTGATTAATATTGGGCTTAATGTCTCCCCTGCATGAACGGGCACTGTTACCAGTTTATTCCCTGGCTTATGTAAATGGTGATGGCTGCCGGTTACTCTTACCACTGTGAAGCCGGCTCTTTTGAGGGCTGTTACAACCTTCTTGCCGGTGGTCCTGGGCATCCTCGTCATGAAACACTTACCTGCACTTCAGCAAATTCAACGTCTCCCTGTGGGACTGGCTCACCAATTAACTTTAGGGCCTCAATATGGCCGGTAATAGCTTCCTGGATACGCTCCAATGCTTCTTCCCGGTTCTTCCCCTGGGTAACACAGCCTGGTAAGGCAGGAACGGTTACAACATAAACCTGTGTTTCATTATCCCAGGAAAGGATAACTTTGAACTTGCGCGGCATCAGCGGATTCCTCCTTTACATATTCCATTAAGTCCCCGGGTTGGACGTTTAGAGCGGAACAAATACGATCTATAACAGAGACATCCACTCTGGTAATAGAGCCTTTGTAAATCGCGTAAAGAGTATTTTTATTAACACCGCTCATTTCTTGTAATTTGGGTATTTTCATGTTTCCTTTTTCAAAAAGCAATCTATCAAGTTTAAATTTAATCATGGCAAACCCTCCTGGCAATATATGTACATTATACAATGAATAAAATAAAAAATCAAATTAACGTAATAATTTATACAATTAACAATGTACAATGTACAATGTACAATGAAGTCAAGAATTATTACCATGATGTATGTAAAATAACCCGCGTTTCCAGGGGGAGTTTCCTGGAGGGATGCACACCCCAAAAGTGCTGCCCTGAGTGGTAAGAGTATGAGACCTGAACAGTCCACCAGGGCGAAAAAAGCAAAACTGTTGAAGCCAACCAACTGCCGGCAAAGCGCAGCAGCTCCCCTGGCCCGGGTGCTGCACACACCAGAATTGATTATTGTACATGCTACCGGGTTGGGCGTCCCCCGGGACAAACGGGATCCCGTCACAACGAGGGAGGTTAAGACCATGTATTTTAAAAACAAAGCCCACAGGGAGTTATTTGAACAATACAGGTGGCTTTCCCAGGCCGGCAATGACCGGGAATACAACTCATTGTGCTACCTGCTGGCCGCTATTGGCAAGCCTTTAGAAAGGTACTTCAAGCCTCGTAATGTGGCTATCAGGGGTATTATGGCAGCCTTCAGAGGATGGAGCAGCGGTGAAATAGCACTTGTCAAACTTTGTCTATAGCAAAAATAATAACCCTTATTTCATGCGGGTTTCCGTAGACAGGAAAAATGCAAAATATGTAAAAATAAGAAAATTATGAAACTTAGGATCCAGTGGGGCAACTCGTGGAGGTTCAAATCCTCTCGCCCGCACCAATAAAAAAAGCAGTACATCACTACCTTTGGTAGTTGTGTACTGCTTTGTGTTTATTTGTCCATATAAAATTACTGCTTTAGGACATTTTAGTTACATTGTCGGCATTCATTCTATCGGAGCCTTTCGGTACAAAGGTTTTGCAGCAGGTGGCCATGCAGGAGTCCGCAGCCGCCGGAGTTAACTGTTTAGCCATTGTGGCATCAATGTTATCCGGCTGGTTTGATGCAAAGGCATCGGGGGTTACTAAAATTTCATTGGCTACACACTTGTTGCCTTCCGCCCAGTAATGGCAATTATTAATAATGCAATGGATGTGTTGATTCATTTCTTTAATCTTTCCTCCTTATTTAATAACGTTTAAATTCCACATTTATTATCCCCGCATATTATTAATTTATTTGCCAGATGTAATAAAATTTTAGTTGCGTAAATAATTTGTCACTAGTTCTTATGAATTAATACCAGTAGTCTGGATATTTACGTTCGCTGGAAATGTTATTAACTAATAAGGCAATGACTAGCAGGCATATTATACCAAGTCCCACGGGTGATAAAATGAAGCTAAAATCTTGGTGTGTGTAAATGGCTAAAAAGGCTGTTGCCCCGCCGGGCGGGTGCAGGGTATAAGTTAATGTCATAACAATAATGGCCAGTGTCACGCCCAGGGGGATAACCCACCATGCATAACCAAACAGCCGATATACCAAGACACCTATAAATGCCGAGATTACGTGCCCGCCCAATACATTCCTGGGTTGTGCCATAGGTAAGTGACAGGCCGCATAAAGCAGTGCTGCCGATGCGCCAAAGGAAGGAAGTAGTAGTGGCAGTCCATAATGATCAGCCAGAGCAGCCACCAGCCCCAACCCGGCAAAGCTGCCCATGGCGGTGATTAATATACTGGAAAGTGATATCTTAGGTATGCTGGTGCAGTGTCCACCCTTCATTTTACACAGATAAGCAGTAAGTGTTTTCCACTTTGAAGGATAGGTATCCTGCATGGCTCGTTCAAGGGAGTTTTTCATTATTATCATCCTTTGCCTGCACTTGTGTCATACATATTACAAATGATACGCAGTTTTACAATGCATTGTATGCCATTAATTAACCGGTGTGCTAAAAAGCACAATGATAACAAAGTTTTCTCCGTTAGGCTTGAAAATCCTCCCGTCAGCTGCCACATCACCGGCTTTACCATCATCATTAACATATCCGGCGTTTCCAGTTTTTTTAGGTTTTCTTATTTTATGCCTTTGGGATTTGCTCGTGGCAACATTATCTTTGTCGTTATTTTCGCTTATGAGTTCTTGCTCTTCACCCGTTTCCACCAGGGAAAAATCAACGTGATCGGGTGGCCCGTTATAACCAAGTATTTTTCTAGCCCAATGTTTAAACTGCATTTACTCACCTTACCGCGAAACAAAAAGCTTATAGCATCAAATTTACTTTTGTACGGGTAATATCAGATAATCTGCTGTAAAAGGTTTCCCAAAAGGTGTAAACTTTATTGCCACTGCAAATACCTTCCACCATTTATTAAATAAAAAACCTCCTTAACGGAGGTTTGGGTCTCACAATTAAAATTAATGCTTTTTTATCAAGCCCAATAAGCGCAATACTAAAAATCTACAAAACAAGTAAACACCCAGCAGAACCAGAAATCCCCACAGGCTGGCCAAAACATCTCCCAGTTCCATACCGCCACGACCGGTCAACTTTTGCTCTACCTCCAGGATTAAAACCAGGATAGATATAATGGCAGAAGTAAAGAAAAAGGAGATCAAGGAGACATTAAATTTAGCCAGCCATTTAAAAAGAACGTCTGTAAATATGAAAAAAAACACACCGAGGAGGCCTATGATCCAAAAATGCAAATCCTTATCTGTAAAAGGGAGTCCTAAATGCCTGCTATATGCCCAAATGCTATCATGCAGGTCGTTAATAAAATTAGTGATTTGACTGATTAATGTCATCATATTAAACACCAACTTTCACTAGTTATATTATGCTTATTTAGTATATTTTGTTAAAGATTATAAAATCTTTTTTCTAAAATTTTTCTTTTGACTCCACAACAATTTTTCTGTATAATAATATTGTTCGCTTCAGACGAGCGATTAATTTAATAACTGTTACGAAACCGGGCGGGTGTAGCTCAATGGTAGAGCCCTGGCCTTCCAAGCCAGTCGTGTGGGTTCGATTCCCATCACCCGCTCCAATTTTATCTCCCGGTAGCTCAGCTGGATAGAGCAACGGACTTCTAATCCGTAGGTCGCGGGTTCGAATCCCTCCCGGGAGGCCAAAAAAAGTAAGGGAGTCGCAATGGTTTGCGGCTCCTTTAATTTTGTGTCAACCAGGTTGACCATCGTTTTGGTTGACGGTGGTTGCCTTCGCTTTTGTAGCATCACCTGGGGACATTATAGCAAACGTTCGTTTGCCTGGAAAGGTTAAAAAAACGCCCAGAAGGGCGTATTAAATGTTTCTTGTTTCTTCATCATTAAAAACAGTGGTCTTAGTTTTATTTTTGCCTATATTATCTTTCTTATTGTTTACATCTATACCTGGTGTTATAACGGTTGTTTCCTTGTGGAATTTCTTTTCTGATTTGGGCAATTGAATACCTCCTTTCTCTGGATTTAAAAATATTATGTCCAATTTCTTTTGCAAAAAACAAAAACCCCCGCGGGTTAAAATTATGTATGACTTCATATTTAGTGACCCAAATTTTCCGCATAATTAAAAGCCCCTCCCATTACGGCAGGGGCTTCATAAAAGTGTTTCTATTAGGCATAACTCCATATTTTAGTACCTCCTCATAATTTAATTATTATACAGTCCTGTACGAAATCTAAAGTATAAATAGCCGTAACAAACCATCCATACACCTATTACAAGTTTTTCATATAGCTTTTCTTTCATTAAATGTAACATCTTCTTTTCCTCCTTTTTTAATCGTAAAATTCTGATAATTTATATTAGCATGTATACTACAAGACAGAAAGTTTTTGTCCGTGAATAGTTAATTTTAAATACTCTAAATTTCACAATATACTTGTTTTATTTTCTTATCCGTTAGCCACGACATATTGCAGCTCAGGTAAGCATAAAGTATACAATCTCATAAAAAAATAACCCCGGCCACATGGGCCGGGGCTGCGGTGAATAATAAAAAAGAAATTGAGCAAGGGCTTATCAAAGCGCCAAATGGTATGGTCCTCAGCTTCTCCCTGATGCAGCACCTCAAAGTCTGCTACCTTTATGGCCAGTGAAGTCCGCCCGGTACTTAATTGGTCTAACATAATTCCCGGAAGATGTCCGATAAGCCGGTTGCAATTCAAACTCCGGCTGTAAATCCAGTTCAAATAGACAATTGTATGGCAGCGAAACTAACCCTCAGGGAAGTTATCATCAATTTTTTCAGGTTGGTGATAGTCATCCTCACAAAAATCACCAATTACAAAATAAGAAGCCTGAGACCTTACAAGGAGTTCTTGTTTATTAAATATTTCACCTATAGCACGCATGATTGTTTTACCATTACTAATAACCTTGCCGACTGCAGTAAGTGTTGTACCTGTAGCTGTAGGTGCATTTTTTATATAGCTTATGCTCATATCAATAGTAACCACACGTTTTCCCAGTGTTTGACAGGAAACTCCCATTGCCACATCGGAAATAGAAGCTAAAGTACCACCATGTATAAAACCATATCTATTGCAATGTCTGTCAATAATTTTTGTACTATAAATTATCTTTCCCTCTTCAATTTCAATAATTTGAAGTTTAAGAAAGTTTTCAAGTATTGGTGTTTGATAAATTTGCTCCAAATAATTACGCATCCACGAAAGGTGATCTTGTTTCATGGTGACCTCCATTTCTATAGCGAGAAAATTTCCCCCTTTGCGCCGTCTGTTCCAATGTCCAATATTCCGAAGCTCGCTTTTACACCAGGCGGGGGGCGTGATGTGCTGCCAGGATTAAATAGTAACACATTGTTTTGCCATGTATTTACCGGCACATGGGTATGTCCGAAAACCGCCACTTGCGCTTCCACTTCTTGAACCCGGTAATACAATAACTGGAGGGTGTTCTTAACCCGGTAGAGATGGCCGTGGGTGATGTAAATTTTGTAATCCCCAAGCGTAAAGATTAGTTCCTCCTGCCCCGGGTCCGTAATATCACAGTTACCTGTCACAGCATAAACAGGCACTTTAATATCGGAACTGATTTGCAGTGCGTCGCTGTACAAGTCACCGGCGTGGATCAATGCGTCTATCGTTCCCATTTTATTAATTGCCTGCATGGCTGTGCTGAATGAACCGTGCGTATCGCTAATCACACCAACGCGCACAATTTCACTTCCCCTTCCTTTGTCAGCAAAACCACAAAATAGTACATGGTGCTGTGTTTGTTTAGCAAGCATTTTTAACAAGTATTACTTTCTTACCACCCATGATCGTTTAATAACCTGTACAAAGGGGATTTTCTCTCACAATACCCCATAACTGCCGGATAGGTAATCATTTTTCTTTTTAAGTATACAATTATCCATACATCAGTCGGGTTCATATAGGGCAAAACAGCTTATATATTGCCGTCATTCGCCGCTGCTTTCAATATATCCCTGACCTTTTGTAGCGCCCTTCCCCGGTGGCTGATGGCATTTTTTATGGCGCTGTCCAGCTCGGCAAATGTTTTGCCATACTGGGGTACTAAAAATAAGGGGTCGTAACCAAATCCGTTTTCCCCCCTGGGCTCATCAATAATTATACCCTCGCAGCTTCCCTGTGTGGTGGCAACCTGGCCGTCGGGAGTGGCTACCGCAACTACACAGCAAAAACGTGCCGTGCGCTTTTGCTGTGGTACGTCATTTAGTAGCTGCAAAAGTTTACGGTTATTGGCTGCGTCATCATGACCCGGTCCTGCAAAGCGGGCCGAATGCACCCCGGGGGCCCCATCCAGGTAATCCACCACCAGCCCGGAGTCGTCGGCCAGGGTGGTTCTCCCCAGTGCAACCGCCACCTCCCGTGCCTTTTTTACAGCATTGGCCTTAAATGTGTCACCATCTTCCACCACTTCAGGCACGTCAGGGTAGCATGCCAGTGATTCCACTTTAAAATCAGTACCCAATAACAGCTGCTGTAATTCCCGCACCTTGCCTTCATTGCGAGTAGCTAAAATAATGGGGTCAGACTTAAACTTTCTTAAACTAACTATAATATCTTGATAATTAGATGTGTTTCCATCCACTATTTTATCACCCTTTTATATTTCATTTGATACATTGAGTCCATTTATCTGGGGCCTCCGATACCGTCAGTCAATGTGCCGAGAATGCTTTTTTGATATTCCACCAACTGCCTGATGCCCAATTCAGCCAGATCCAGTAACTGACTGGTTTCATCTCTGCTAAATGAAGCCTCTTCTCCGGTACCCTGGATTTCCACGAACCGGCCGCTGCCGGTCATTACAATATTCATATCAACTTCAGCAGTGGAATCTTCGGAATAACAAAGATCCAAAACCAACTCGCCGTTGACCCGTCCCACACTGGTGGCGGCCACCAGATCCCTAAGCGGCATTTTCTCCAGCTTGCCCTTTAATACCAGGTTATGCATTGCATCAGCCAGTGCGACAAAGGCACCGGTTATGGAAGCTGTCCGGGTGCCCCCATCCGCCTGGATTACGTCACAGTCAAGGGTTACAGTATAATCACCCAGTGCCTGAAGGTCGGTAACCGAACGCAGCGCCCTTCCGATAAGACGCTGTATTTCCAGACTGCGCCCGTTTTGCCTGCCCCGCATGGCATCCCGCATCATGCGCTGTCCCGTGCTCCTGGGCAGCATACCGTATTCGGCGGTAAGCCACCCTCCCTTGCCTTCCATCTTGCGCCAGCTGGGCAAGCGTTCTTCCACCGTAGCAGTACAGATAACTTTGGTATCGCCCACTTCAATTAAAACGGATCCTTCAGCATGTTTATTTATGTTCCGGGTTATTTTCACCGACCGCATGTCACTATTTTTCCTGCCATCCACTCTATTCATTTTTTTCCTCCAATTTATATGTAATGTAAATGGTAATACATGGTAAAATATAGCACTGAAATAATTTTTTATTTACCCTGTTAGCGCCCATCATATTACAGCAGTTTTACTTTAAGGCCACTTAAATACCGCGTCCTGTTCTGCTGCCGACACCGAATTACCAAAGGACTCCCGGGCTTGAGCCAGTAAATCATGGACGTTATATTCGGGCCAGAAGTGTGTAAGTATGAGCCGCTGTACTTTGGCCTGTTGGGCCAGGGTAGCGGCCTGCCGGGCTGTCATGTGCGCTCCGGCCAGATAGTCTGCGTCTTTATCCAGTCCGCTGGCCTCGCAAAGCAGTAGCTGGACATTATGGGCAGCACCCACTATATCCGCCGTGGGAGCAGTGTCACCGGTAAAAAAGAAAGATTGCTCCCCCGTGCGGGCCAGCACGGCGTAACCGGGGAGGGCGTGCGCTGTGGGAATAAAATACAGGGTAAGATCATTTAGCCTGGCAAATTTAGCCGACACATCTTTAATAGCACCTGTTGGGGACAAGATAACAGCGGGCAGATCTTCTATGTTGACTACATTAAAGGCCCCGGTATAACTCGCCAGCTGACGGTATATTTCCACAGGTTCCGGTGGTATAAACAGTTTAATGGTGTTTTCCATACGGCCATCACGCCTGGCTCCCTCGATGGCGTGGCGCAGGCAGTATATGTCGGCATAATGGTCCATGTGGTAGTGGGTGACCACCAGCCCAGCAAGCTGATGATAATCAATATGTTTGGTCAACCGGGCAAAACTGCCGTGACCTGCCTCCAGCATCAGTGCCGTGGCCCCGGCCTGCAGCAGGTAGCCCGAGCAGGCTTCCCCAGGTCGGGGGTAGGGCGCCCAGCACCCTAGAACAGTTAATTGCATGTGCTCATCTCCACCAGTTTTTGCACCCTATTTCTATTACATCCATATCCTTTCCCGCACCATAACGTTATAGTACAAATTTACAAGCTCCGAGTAGGCTGCCTAAGGGCAATGACCATAATGGTAGTTCTATAAGTTTATTAAGAACCCGCAGCCCACCATATTGTACCACTTTTTTAGCCTAAAACGTATTCTATAAAACATTGGTCATCAATTATTTTGCCACATTTTCAAACAGCAAAAAAAAACCGATGCTCCATGTATTAGGGAACAACGGTTTTAATTAACTAATTAAAATTAAGGTGCAAAATAATTATTCAGTGCCAAGGCCAGTGCTTCCGCCACTTTAGCTCGCACCGTTTCCTGCCGCAACATTTGTTCTTCCTCGGGGTTGGATATGAATGCCACCTCCGCTAGGACTGCCGGTACAGTTGAAGTGCGCAATACTACAAAATTGGACTGTAACACACCCAGGCTGCGCCTGCCCAGCGTCCGGAGCAGTTCCGATTGGACGGCCCCGGCCAAGCGCCGGTTATCTGCTTGATCTATACCCGGGGGAAATTCTCCGGTATCACGACGGTAATAAGTGCTAGTGCCGTTTTTGTCGCGACTTGCATTGGCATTGCTGTGGATGCTCAAGAATACCTCGGCACCTTCCCGCTGGGCTATAGCAGTGCGCTCATATAGATCAACAAATCTATCGTCGCTCCTGGTCAAAACGACCCGGGCTCCATTTTCATTGAGCAATTGCGCTAACTTCAAGGAAATGTCCAGGTTAACATCTTTTTCTTGAAGGCCGGTGGGCCCGATGGCGCCCGGGTCACTGCCGCCGTGTCCGGGGTCAATGGCTATGACGCGCCCCTGCAAAAATTCGCCCAACTCGGGAACGTAAATATCCAGGTCCAGCTGCTGCCGGTCGCTGGACAGCTTGTCCACGCTAACCACCGCTTTTTTTAAGTCCAAAACCACCCGCACCGCCGGTGGGTCTGTGCCAAATAAGCCGGTGCGCATTTGTGCTACCGCCTCGGTATTTACCGTCACATTTTCAGGTAAATCACCGATATTGGTGTTCTTAAGATCAATTACCAACCGCTGGGGATTGGTCAACAAAAACATGTCGTAGTTTAGTTCCCCGGCGGCCTTGATGGATACCAGGGTATGGTTGTTTTCCTGTTTTACTTCAATTTTTTCCAGATTTAGGGATGTTCCAGGATTAATTTTATCGCTTTGGTCGGTGTCCTCGGTTTCCACGGGCGGATCTCCCGGTGCCGGGGAAGCCTCAGCCTGTTCAATATCAACCATCCAACCGGCCACCCAGCCAATTACGCCGCCCTCCAAGCTGACTTTGTACCAGTCGCCTGTTCGCTCCAGCACCCCTAACCGTGCACCCCGGCTGACCTGGGCGACTATATTGTGCTGTGTACCAGGGCCGCCTCGCAAATTGACGTCGTTATCATTGATCACTACCTGCACGTTACCGGTGTCGTTGATGCCGGTGTTATCTGAGTTATCACCATTACCTGTATTGCCAGTGCCGCCGGAACCACTACTGCTGCCCTGGGAAGGGGCATTTGGCTGAGCCGCAGCAACTTCGCTGACGCCGGCCAGCCAGGCGGCAATCCACCCGGCTTTGCCCCCGGGCAGGCTAATTTTCAACCACTGGCCATTAACTTCAGTAACAGTATATTTTTCACCTTGATTCACTTTGGCTATAGTGCTGTTCGAAGTTCCAGGCCCTGACCGCACATTAACTGCTGTGGCAGTAATGGTAGCTTGCTTTATCTTTACGCCGCCGGTAGCAACGGTGTTGCTGCTTGCTGACGGCTGGGTCTGGGCCGGTGGTCCCGTATTATTGTCTCCGGTATGAGCGGCTGGCTGGTTTATTGCAACTTCGCTGACGCCGGCCAGCCAGGCGGCAATCCACCCGGCTTTGCCCCCGGGCAGGCTTATTTTTAGCCACTGGCCATTAACTTCGGTAACAGTATATTTTTCACCTTGATTCACTTTGGCTACTATGCCGTTTGAAGTACCAGGCCCTGACCGCACATTAACTGTTGAAGCGGTTATCGTGGCCTGTTTTACTTGGACCGTATTGTTTTGGCTGCCAGGCTGGCTGCTGCTTTGGTCAGCCTGACCGGCTGACGGTACCTGCTGGGCCGGTGTTGGCTGATCGCCGGACTTTTGTATTTGCACCAGCCAGCCGGCCACCCATCCAGCGCCACCACCGGGCAGCTGCACCTTCACCCAGTCTCCGGAAAGTTCCAGTACGGGAAGTTTCGTATTAGCATTGACCTGGCTTACCACCGTATGGCTTGTCCCCGGCCCACCCCGCACATTTATGGAGTTGGACTTGACTACGGCGTAACTGGTGGGAGTATCGGCCACCGTTTTAGCCTGCACCAGCCAGCCGGCAATCCAGCCCTCTGCATTGCCCACTTTGATTTTGTACCAATCGCCACGCTGATCAAGGGCCGTAAACTGTTCCCCTTTATGTACACTGGCTACAATAGCGGTGTTGGTGTCCGGTCCGCCCCGCACGTTAACGGTGCTGCCTCCTACGGTCAGCTGGGTGGCGGCAGAAACTGCCGAAGGTGCGAGTATCAGTCCCGCCGTAAACAGGCAGGATATAATAAATCCTTTTTTTATCTTCTGTTTCCAGTTCCAATGCTTTTTCATATCAAGTTTCCTCATTTCCCAAAAAATTATCTGGCATACCTATAGTTCAACAAAAAACTTCAAATACCTTTTGGGGATGCTGGCTGCTAAAAATTGCTATAGAAAGTGCAAATTACCAATGGTTGTTCTCATAAATAATAAAAAGACGTTCAAAGCAGCGGAAAAGTTCCCTATCCAGTAAAAAAAATGGATAGTTTGTCTTTTCCGGCTGCATAATAAAAAATAAACAATGACAATGGGGGAATATGTTATGGATAAGCTGAAAGTGGGGATTATCGGCACAGGTCTGGCCTTTTCACGGCTGCATTATCCCGCTTACCAGGAACTGTCCGATAAGTTTGAAATCGTGGCCCTTTGCGACCCGGAGCCCGATAAAACCCGCCCCTGGGCTGAGCGGTTAGGCCTGGGTGGCAATAATGTTTATACCGATTACCGTCCCATGCTCTGGCGGGGCGATATTAACGTTTTTGATATTATGGTTCCTATTGAACATAATTTTCGGGTCACCGAGGACGTAGCCCGGGCTATATCCCATCAGCCCGGCCGGGCTATTATTTGCGAGAAACCACTGGCTGCTAATTATGAACAGGCCCGGGCCCACGCCGAACTGCCCCGTCGCTATGGTGTGCCCATTATGATCGCGGAGAATTACCGTTACAGTGAGGAAATCAATATCATTCGTGATTTAGTCAGGCAGAAGAGAATAGGTAATCCCATTTATTTCATCCACAACCGGGTGACTTGTTTCCCGGAGGATATGCTGAAAAATGAATTTGCAAGGGAGGAATGGCGCCAGCACCCGGTATTTGCGGGCGGCGTAATCATGGATAGCGGGGTGCACGATGTCGCCGCCCTGCGCCATATATTCGGTGCAATTGATAAACTACAGTCTTTTGGAGTGCCACAGCACGATGACTTCGCCCCCTATGCTGTGATTAACGTAAACATACGCTTTAAAAGCGGTGTAACCGGTCAATTTAGCTTTTACAGCGCGGGCAAGGAAATGCAGCGTCCCCTTATCGGCCTGCGCATATTTGGTACTGCCGGGATGATTTACCTTGAGGAGAAGGATTGCGGTACTATTAATATCGCGTATAACGACGGCCGGGCAGAGCAAATCAATTACCGCCCGCAGCGTGGTTATTACAATGAGCTGCTGAATCTTTATAATGCCATGGCAGGTCGGGAAGTAATTTCCGTCACTCCGGAAATGGAGTACGGGGACGCCAAAACAATTTTGGATATGCTGCGCTCCGCCAGAGATGGCAGCACAATTGCAGTGGACGGCGGCCATGACTATATCCCTGCCTACCGTTCGGCCCATCAGCCTGATTTTGAGTTTCAACAATTAAGTTGGCATTAGCTCTTTTAGGAATACCGCATACTATTTATACTGCACCTGTGCACTGGCCCTGATCAGCTCACTGTCTCGGGTAAGCGGCACACTGACATCCAGGTGGCCAGCAATGGATTCAACAACTTGCCCGTCCACCAATATCTGCACTTGCTCTACGCTGCTGAACTGGGTTAAAGTGTTTACTATCGAATAAACCGTAGCGTTTTCCGAACCTGACCCGCCGCTGTGCTTGGAAACCAGTTCCCGGCTAAAATTGACGGTGCACAGACCGTTTCGAATATTAATATCCAGCAGCCGGGTACCATCGGGCATGGTAGCGGATAATCCCTGGGTACGCGGGCCCCGGCATAATTCCTGCATGGCCTGCCGGGCTATACCAGCTGTTTTATTAACGGAACGCCGTTCAGCTTGTAGATAGCCATCTGCATCGGCAAAGTACAGCACTACCGTAGTGGTTGCAGCCCCGGTTGCTGTTTGGGGATCGGCTGTATTGTCAGGCGTGGTGCTATTTGCAGCGTTGTTGGAGGACATGCTGCCCATTTCCTGTCCATTCTTCACAGACGTTTGGCCGTTAACTGCTGTTTGGTTACCGATAGCATCATTTGGTACCTGCCCTTGCTCTGAGGTGACATTCTGACCTGCAGAAACTTGTGCATCACTGGCACAGCCGGAGGAATATAAAGCTACTATAATCAGTCCCAGATAAATAAAAAATTTGATGGCCGCCTTCATATTTTGATGGCCCCCTCTCTTAGAGTTTGTCCATTTATCTTTATGGGCTTAACCTCCGTTTTATGACAAATAAACATGGGAATATACCCTGCGCAGTATGGGAAAATTAATTGTGCAAGTGCAGTCTCATAGATGTGATTTGAAAATTTGTCTTTAATTGTTGTTCGTGTATGTTTGTAATTTGTATTTTAATTGCAATATGTGTTTGATTCTTATCATTGCAATATCCATTAATACACTTTGTTTAAGAAAGTTTAAGTCTGACCCTGGAGGGGGAAAATGCTTAAGCAAAAAAAAATCAGTTATATAGGCATGTTTGTAGCAATATTCTTACTTACCTCGTTAACGGTTGTGGCAACAATCCTGGGTGCCGGCCCTACCCGGGCGGAGGCAGGTATCGTGCCCGGTTGTCCCTATTATGATCCGGCGCTGGAGGTAAAACGAGATCTAATGGTTAAGGAACCAGCTCTTGTGGGTGATGATGTAACTCAGTTGCAAGAGCGGTTAAAAGAATTAGACTATTACCATGGTCCCATTGACGGTGTATACGGGGGGGCTACTATAGAAGCGGTGAAAGAATTTCAAAGGTCCCATGGACTTGAACCTGATGGTGTTGTAGAGGAATTTGTCTGGCAGGAACTCGATGAGGTTCAGTTTGTATGGGGCGCTCAAAATAAAACGCCGCCTCCCCCAGGCGAGGTGAGTATTGTTGTGGATACCTACCGGCGCAAATTGACAGTGCTATCAGACGGTGAACCTTACAAACAATACCCGGTGGCGGTGGGTAAATATAAAACTCCCTCGCCCATTGGAAACTTTCAAGTGCTGCGCAAGGCCGCGAACTGGGGTACTGGATTCGGCACCCGTTGGCTCGGGCTGACAGTACCCTGGGGCATCTATGGTATTCACGGAACAAATAAGCCCCATGCCATCGGTAGTTATGCCAGCCACGGCTGTATCCGCATGAACAACCATAATGTGGAGGAGATTTACCCCTGGGTCAAGCCAGGCACACCGGTAACGTTAATTGGCAACCAGTTTCGCTACCAGCCCAGCCAATATAGAACCATGCGGCGGGATGAGCGCGGAGGTGATGTTATGGAAGTGCAGCTACGACTGCAAAGGCTGGGCTTCTATGATGGCCCCATCGACGGTATCTGGGGCGGCGGCATGGAAAAAGCCGTGCTGCAATTCCGTGAAAGCCGGGGCTTGTCCAGAGATAATTCGGTCAATGCTGAAGTGTACCACCTGCTGGGCCTGCAGTAGTTATAACGATATATTTACGGCTGAAAAGTAATAACAATTAACCAAAACTAAATACATCAACTGTAAGGTAACCAAGCGGGGCTGCTTACCCCGCTTTTGCTATAGCCATAGTGTTCAATCTAATCCCCTGCCTTGCCGCCGGCCTGGGGCAACGGTCGCTTGCGCTGCCTGGCAGCCCCCTTTTGGGCCTGATGCCGTTTCTTTAGCTCGGGTACCACCACGTTTACGTACCAGAAGCAGAACAGCAGGCCCAAGCCGATATACAACAGCACATTGGGGAAACTGGCAAATACAGCCAGTGTCAGGCCGGTGAAAACTACCACGCAGGTGACCGGGATAATATAACCACCCGGTATGCGGTAGGGGCGGTTGGCACCAGGCATTTTTTTGCGCAGTCTAATCACGGCCAACCCCGCCAGGGCGTATATAATACTCTCCATGGCCGCGGCCATGTTCACCAACACAAGGTACCGCTGTGTCACCAGCACAACCGTGGAAATAACCAGGCCAATGATAAATATAGCAAGCACGGCTACCCACGGTGTAAAGAAGCGCATGCTCAGCTTGCTGAACACCTGTGGCAGAACATGTTCCCTGGACGAAGCATAAATAAAACGGGATACGCTGATTAAGCCGGCGTTAAAAGTAGTAATAGAAGCTGCCAGAGTTATGACCACCATCCAAACCACCCCGGCACCACCAAGTAAACTGCGGGCGAAAATCAGCTGGGGTATGGGTGAGCCGGCCAGCACCTCGCGGCTTACTGTGGCAGTCATGGCCATAGTAAAAAGTGAGTAAATAACACTGAGAAGACCAATGGCCAGCAACATGCCCCGGGATATGAGACGGTGGTGGGTCACTTCTTCAGCCAGCGGGGTTACCCACTCGAATCCCACAAAAAGGAAAATACCCACCGCCACCGCGTTAACCAGTCCCACCGCACCGCCTGTAGCCACTGGAGCGGTAATTTGAAAATCCACCCGGACCAGGGCGATGAATGCTATAGACACCAGAGACAGAATCAAACCGTAGGTAATCATATCCTGAAAACCACCGGCGATTTTAATACCCACCATATTGATCACCGTAACAGTAATGAACATGACCAGTATCCAAACCAGTGCGGGTACGGACGGCCAGACCTCGTTTAAAACCTGAGCCAGTATATAGCTTTCCGCTCCAATCACCCCCATAATGACCAGCATATACAGCATGGACACTGTAAGGGCAAGCCGGTCATTAAAAGCCCGGCTAAAATAAAGGCGGATACCCGCCGCCGAAGGAGTCATACCATTCAATTCACTAAAACAAAGGGCCGCTGTCATACACAGCAGCCCACCAGTAAGAATAGCCAGCCAGGCGGCATCGCCCGCCAAAAAGCCGGCCACCTGCACCGCTGCCGCAAAAGTGGCACTGGATAGTGTCAGACCGGCGCTGGTGGCCACAATAGTACGCAGGGTGAGCACTTTTTTCAACTGCAAGTCACTCACCCCAAATCATCAGTGATATAAAGTCCAGGCGCACAATATCATCCTCTGTACCCTGAATAACCAGAGTGCCGTTCATGTATGGTTCAGTAGGGGTAATATCGCCGTAAAACATGTCCGCCAGTGTTTCGCTGTCCGATGTAACCACCAAATCCGCAGTTTGGCCCGGCGTACCCTGGGTTAGTGACAACTCACCGTTATGCAGGGTCAGGGTATGCTGGGAGTCTATATCATTAGCCTTAATTACAATGATCCGGTTCCAATCACGGTTCATTAATTTCAGCTTTTGATTATTTTGATAACCTTCACAAAAAGCCTGTAAGCTAGCAGCAATTTCTTCATGTGTAGCCATAAACATCCTCCACTTGCTGAAATACTGTTAATCAAAAGAGAGCCTGCTGGGGGAGCACGGGTAAAGGTTAATTAATTCACCATTTCAATAATACGCGGTTTGAAGTCGAGCTGCTTGATGATTCCCAGATAGTCAACAGGGTTGATATTCTCCCAGGGCTTACCTAACAGTGCAACCAGTGCACCCTCAATTACATTGGTGCCAAAGGAGCGTCCTTCAAATACCGGGGTGGTAGTCACCAAACGGCCGGCACCACATTGACTTAAAAGTTCTAAATCTGCAGCAGTAGTGGTATTGGTGATAATCATCTGCCCGTTCAGCTTGTCCGGCAAATAACGTTTGATGAAATGAAAATCACCGGCGATAACCTCGGCATCCTGGTAATATTGGGCAAATTTTTGCGTCTTTTCTTCGTCCCGGGTTTCCTGCTGCTTGCCAGTGGGATAAAGCATATGAAATGGCAGTTTAGTCATTTCCGGCAGCAGCCTGGCGGCTATTTCTTCCAACTCCTGCAAAGTTTTAATGGGATAAGGTATACCGGCGGCAAAAATTAAATCGCCATAGGTGATATCGCATTGTGCTGTCGCAAAAGCCTCGGCCATGCCAAACCGGTCCACCGCGCTGACCATGAGCACCCGGGTACCTTTTTTTATATAATCTGTATTCTGTAGCAAATATGTAACCGTTTCACGCTCTAGAGTGTTTTTTAAACCACTGCCGTCCACCACCGGAGTGGTTTTTACGGCTTCCATTAATCTCAGCCCGTCCTTAAAGGCGTATCGTTTATTGCCTGCATATACATATACATCGATACCGCCCAGTCCGATGGCATCCACCTGCCCGTCCAGTTGCTGCAATTTGGCCAGGGCTCGGTCAAAATCGCCGTCCATGCCCAGGCGACTGATTTCAAACTGCTCGCCCAGCAGTTCCACCAGCACCTGGTGATCCCGCCTGGATGAACCCAGGCTGACACTGACCACGCGTTTCAAACCGCAAGACCTCCAATCGTCTGCTCTGGTGATTTTAGTTCTTTGAAGCAAGTTCTTAATTCAGGGGGAGATTCAACTCCCCCTGAATTTTAGAACTGCAAATGCATGACTTAGTTGGCGT
>JGI2924J29684_1078156_pt1 | contig 33533 bp, 36 predicted proteins | sample BenlonsequencITS_FD_29684 | JGI IMG/M metagenome (IMG submission 29684)
CAACGTCGCCTACTACAAGAACGTCTCCGACGACGTCCAGGGCGACGAGATGTTAGTCGAGTTCGACGACTACTTCCTCCGGGTACTGGAGGACAACGGCATCGACGTCGACGCCGTCAAGGAAGAGGCCCAGGAGCAGATGGCGACCAACCAGTTCAACGGCGTCGAGGGGCTCTCGACGGTGCCCGACGCCATCGGCGAACTGTTCGTCACGACCGGCGACCTCTCGGCGAAAGACCACGCCGGCGTCCAGGTCGCCTGTCAGGCCGGCGTCGACTCCGCGATCTCGAAGACGGTCAACGCGCCCAGCGACTCCACGCTCGAGGACGCCAAGGACGTCTTCGAGTACATCTACGAACACGGCGGCAAGGGCGTCACCTACTACCGCGACGGCACCCGCAGCAAGCAGGTGCTGACGACCCGCGCCGACAACGCCGAGTTCGCCGACGAGACCGAAGCCGCCGAGGCCCTCGTCGAACAGATCGACGAGATCTTCGGCGGTCTCGAGGCGTTCCTCGAGAGCGAGGACGTCCAGGATATCCTCGAGGCGGACGTCGACTCGATGGCCGGGACGGACGACCGCGACCCCGTCCAGGTCGACTTCACCGAGAAGCGCGAACGGCCCGACGCCCTACACGGCGTCAGCCAGCGCATCGACACCGGCTACGGGAAGGTGTACGTGACGATCAACGAGGACCCCGAAACGGGCCAGCCGTTCGAGCTGTTCGCGAACATCGGCCACTCGGGCGGGTTCACGAACTCCTTTACCGAGGCGCTGGCGAAGGTCATCTCGACCTCGCTGCGCTCGGGCGTCGACCCCGAGGAGATCGTCGACGAACTCTGTGGTACTCGGAGCCCGAAGGTCGCCTGGGACAAAGGCGAGCAGATCCAGTCGATCCCCGACGCCATCGGCACCGCGATGCGTCGCTACCTCGAGGGCGAGATCGACAAGCCGTACCCGACCCAGCAGACCCTAGAGGACGCGACGGACGCCGAGATCGCCGACGGGCCGAAGACCGACGGCGGCGCCGCGGCCGCGGAGACGGCTGGCGACGACGACGCCGTCCAGGACCTCATTGACGCGGGCGAATCCCCCGAGTGTCCCGACTGCGGCTCGCTCTCGCTGTACTACTCGGAGGGCTGCAAGACCTGCGAGTCCTGCGGCTGGAGCGAGTGCTGACGGGCGAGAGCTGAACGCGATCGCCGGTTCGCCCTTTTCGCGGGCTCGAGCGAATCGAGCCTGCTCCCATCATGTTCAGGTGATACCATTTTCCACGTGGCGTGCGAACGTTCAGCATGAGAACGACGCGATCGCTCGTCCTGGAGGTCGACAGCGACGAGGTACTGCTGGGCGAGCCCGTCACGATCCGCGTGCGGGATCGGTTACAGAACCCGATCGAAGGCGCCACCGTCTCTACCCGACAGAAGGGCGTCCGAACCGACAAGACGGGGCGCTGTCAGCTCACCTTCCACGCACCGGGCCTATGGTCGCTCACTGCGACCAAGCCGGGTGAGGGCGAGATCTCCTACCGGCCCGCGACGGTGCTTCTGCGTGCGGTTACCAGACCCGCGATGGCGCGGCGGATCCGTCGGATCGCGGCCTGTTCGCAGTAAGGCCGAACCCCGCAGTACTTGGTCGCTCGAGCGAACGGACTGGTATGAGCGACGAGGACGACGGAGCGACCGCCGAATCGGCGAGCCCGCCGACCTGCCCGCACTGTCGGGCGCCGCTGTACAGCCGCCACTGCAAGTACGTCTGTCCCCAGCACGGCGTCGTGATCGACTGCAGCGACCCGTTCCGGTGACCGCTCAGTCGGCGCTTCCGGCAGGCCGGGAGTAAAACAGCAGTCGGCGGGAGATCGGCCCGGCGAGCAACAGGGCCGCAGCGCCCGTGCAGGCAAGCGCCAGCGAGAGTCCCAGTTCACCGACCCCGTCAGCGGCGACCGTCGCCGTCGAGGCGCCGACGACGACCGCGGCAACCGTCCACGGAAGTTCTCCGACGACCGTTCCGGCCACGAGCTGTCGGAGCGAGACGCCGCTTATCGCCGCGCCACAGGTCGCGACGTCCGAGGGGATCGGCGCGAGCCGGGCGGCGACGACCCCCCGAATCGGTCCCGCGGTCTCGTAGTAGCGCTCGACCGTGTCGCGGGCGCGACCGAGGACGCGGCCGACCCTCCCCGGAGACGTCCCTGCGTCCTCGGTCCGGACGAACCGGCGAGCAACCAGAAAGACCGGAACGACGGTCACCGCGACGCCCGCGAGGGCGATCGGGATCCCGATTGCGACGCCGTAGCCGTAGCCGACGACGACCGCGAGCGGAGTCGTCGGCAGGGTCGCGAGCGGACGGAGCAGGTACAGCCCCGCGACGAGGATGCCGAAGCGGACCGGGTCCGTCGTCGCCGGTTCGACGGCTGCGACGATCGCCGATGACGGGACGAGCGCCCCAACGCCGAGAACCGAGAGGACGGCGACCGCGACGAGCGTGCGATCCGTACGCATCGGCCGTCGTTCGGCCCCTCCCGTTGAAGGCTTTGTGCCCGAGCACAACGTTTATTCGCTCCGCCGCGCCAGTTCCCGCCGATGAACGGCGACGAGCGCGCGGTCGAGCCCACCGACGACCGCGTCGAACTCGGACTGGCGCTGCTCGAGCGACTCGAACACGAGTCGCTGCCCCTGCCCGCGGTCGTCGATCGGATCGAGACCGTCACCACCGATCCGACGGTGACCCGGACGATCCTCGACCAGGCCGAGCTCCGCGGGATCATCGACCGCGAGGACGGGATCGTCCGTCCGAAGAGCCGCCAGTACGTGCAGTTCGACCGGGACGTGATCACGAAAGACGGGGAGTTCTCCTGTCGGCGCTGTGGCTCAGGGCTCTCGACGGGTTATTTCATCGACCTCGATGCCGGCGAACTCGGGCCGTACGGCTCCTCCTGTATCCGGAAGGTGACGGGCCGGGAGTGAGCTATCGGCCCTGGCGGAGCTCCTCGATGAGCCGATCGATCGTTCGCTGTTGTTCCTGGAGGCGTTCGTTCTGACGCTCGACCGCGTCCTCGAGGGCCTCGAGGCGTTCGAGGACTTCCCGGCTAGCGCCGTCGTGGGACTGCCCGGCGACGGCGGCACGGCCGACCTCCCCCGTCGCGTCAGCCGCGGCGGCGTCGGCACCGTCGGCCATCGGCTGGCGCTTTTCGACCGCGGCTCGCTGATTCTCCGTCGGCTGGGCCCGAACGGCCCGCCGGGATCTGGCGGACGCCTCGCCTCGCGAACGTGAGGTCGAGTCCGCTCTCGATGCTGGCTCCGCGTCGGCGTCGTTCGCGGACTCGTCGAGGGTGTCGTCGAGCTCCGCGGAGTCGGTCTCGTAGTAGGAGATCAGCGCCCGCTTGAGTCGCTCGCGAACGTCGTCGGCCGCGTCGTTGGGCGTCTTGATCCGCCGCGGACGGCCGTCGACCTCGAGGACGATCCGGGTCGCGACGTCGCCGTCCTCGAAGGAAAGGTTCGTCACGTCCTCGAAGTGGTACTCCTGGGACTCCTCGTCCCAGACGGCGCTCCCGACGTGTTCGAGCAGGCGCTTCTCGGTCAACACGAGGGTGAGTTCGCTGAACCGGTAGAGCTCGATGAGGGATTCGTCGGCGTCGACGGCGCCGTTGGCCTCGAGGACGCCCGCCAGGAGCGGGCGGAGGACGTCCTCGGTGTTGGTAGCGGGGATCGACACCTCGCTGGTTCCCTCGAGGGAGTACTCGAGGGTGATCGAGGACTTGCGTCGGCCCTCCGAGAGGGTCAGGCGGTCGGCGTCGTAGGGAAGTTCCTCGATCGATTCGTCGGTCAGCAGGCCCTCGGCCCGGTAGACGAGACACTTCGAGTCGGCGACGAAGAGTTCGTCGTCACCGCCGATCGAGACCCGTGTGTGGATCTCCTCGCCGTGGAGAGCGGACTGAACGATGGCGGGAACGGTCATTATCCGGCGTTGGGTAGCGCAGGTGATAAATGCGTGGGTCCTGCTTGCACGGCCGACGCGAAAGGGAAGGTTAAAGAAACAGACCGCACTACTCGAAAACGAGCCCGGGTGGCTTAGCTGGACATAGCGCCGCACTCATAGGGTTCAGAGATTCGGTGCGGTTTCGCCTTGGAAGCCTCCGTGTCCCACAGAGGACTGCCGAGCCTCGGACCTGGGACATGCGGAGATCGAGGGTTCGGAGCCCTCCCCGGGCACTCATCAAATTATTTACATGGCCACGTAAAAACACCCCGAGAGACGGGTGTTTGCGGTCATTCCTCGGCTTCCTGTAGTGCCAATTCTATAGCAGATAGCAGGTTGCAGCGTCCTCGAGCGGCGACAACGGGGGTGACAGCATGACGTCGGTCGCCGACAACCACAATTGTGGCCACCACGTCGACGACGTCCTCGGAATGCACGGTTAACAATAAACCACGGTGGTCACGATGATCCGTGAGGAGCACAAGTTCGAATACATCGACACTAGTTCGACGCGGCGTCACGTCGAAATTATCCTGAGGGCAGCTGATGACGGGATTAAGCACGACTCTGGGAATTTCCACAACAAGTAGCGGTCGGTGATGAATACCGACGAGATCCTACACTGTCCGTAGTGCTAGGCGCAAACCAACCACTGACGGGGTCGGCTAGTAACTCATTCTAAATAGTAGGATGTAGTGAATATTCTACTTTGAATATAGTATACTGGTGTCCGATTATACAACTATATTGAAGTGTAATCAACAATAACTAATCGGACAGATGAAGTTGTACGAGCTAATTGATCGGAGTTGGAATAGCTATGAACGAAAACGGTTTGTCAACGATGATACCAAGACTAAGACTGATGATTTCAATCCAGAAGAATTCAAACACAACGGCTTTTCTAACCGAGAATTATATTTGAAGGAATACGTTCCAGCACTCGCCGCTGAAGAACGCCTCACACAGGAACTCAATAACTTCACTCCTCCAAGACTTAGCGAAATTAACAATTCACCATACCAAGCTCTCGTCATCCGGTATGGCATTCTTCGGCAACTTATTCAGCAGTCCGAGTATAATATGGAAAAAACAGAACTGATAGACGCTGTTCAAAGTTGGCAACGGGACCTCATTCGATCCTACGACGAAGACTCATTTTCCGAAACTGACGATCTCCTTCACCTCGCGCAAGCCGCTGTCGATTATGAAAGTCAAATTGATGATTCTGAACTTCATATGGTGTCCAGCTATTTCGAGATCCACAACAACGCCACGAACAGCAAGCACGAATACTACACTTGGCTTGATTTCTTCCAGCGGCTGTCTACACTTGGCCGATTTCCGAAAGTAACACGATCGGACAGCCCTGAACACGCTCATGATACTATCGAGAAAGGGGTTTGGTCACTCCAAGAACAGGCACTCATCTATGAGGTTGATGATCCTAATTACGACGAACTCGTTGGAATTCCTGAAGATTATATTGAGAAGATTCGAGACTGGTTGTACTACGAAATGTCCGACGAAAACTATCGTCAGATGCTCGAGACTCTCGATGTCTTTGACCGTCAATCGATCCTAATCGAGGCTCGTGGGGAATTCGATATCAGCGGGAAAAACTACGGTAAAAATGAAAATCGTCGGGGGAACATTATTCAAGAAGGTATCTATCCGAGTGAGTTATTAAGGGAAGTAGTTCCGAAGGATGATCTGAAAGATATCGTCGATCGGTATGGTCTCGATGCACACAAACTGAAGACAGGCGAAATGGTATCTGCGATTATTGAGTATTTCGAGTTGTCTCAAAATACGGTTGAGGGTGAAGACGAGAAGATTGATCTGTATTTAAATTCCTATGAAGACATCGCAGATGGTGCCGTTACTGAGGTACCACCGCAGCTCCAGGATCTCATTGACGCCGACGATATTTCTGACAAGCTAGATATACTCTTTGAGGAGGCAACCGGGGAAATATTCCGAGAAGTGTTCAATCTCGAGGAGACAAACCAACTAGGACAACAGGCGACTGGTGTGGTTGCAGATGGCGAAATCGAACAGAACGACCAGTGGCTTCTCTGGGATAATAAACGCCGCCGCCAGGGATTCTCACTTGGAAGTGATACCCGGAGTAAGATTAAGAATTATATCGATACGAAAGATCAACAGCACGACGTAGAGTGGTTCCTTATTATTGCCCCTGAGTTCACAGACAAAGCACCAGCAAACGCATTACAATTAGAAATGCAAGTTGGAACGGATATTCGATTAGTGAGGGCAGAGGATTTGACAGCACTGGCCGAATTGTGGCAAGAGAATTATGCAGCGGAGGGACGGGAACTACCATTATCAGTTTTTACTGGATCAAAGATATTCGACGTAGAGACCGCGGCTAGTTTACTGGAAACCCAGTTTGCATAGCCACTTCGGTGAAATCAGAATTTTGTATCGATTCCTCGGGTAGGGTATTGATTCAGACTAGCGTTCACAGAGGCACTTTTGAAATTTCAAGAGGTGATCATGGACGAGGTGTAGCAGTTACCTGAGGACGTCATCCCCGAAGATCGGGACGCTCCGAGTCGACGTCGGATGGGGAGAACGCCTCGAACTCCGTACAGCCACAGGACTTACAGCCCGCGGGACAGCCGATGGGGTTCAGGCCACCGCTCGCGACCTGCCGTGCTGCGTACTTCCTGCCACACTCCGTACAGATGGCGAGCCCGCGAGAGTTATCTCCCATACCGCGTGAAAACCACCCTGACGGGATAAGCGGCGTGTGAGTATAGCCGGAGTAACAGCGCCGAGGACGTCCCCAGCAGTACCACTCCCAGCGACGCTGCCCTCGCACGGCACCCCGTCGCGAGTCCCCGATCGAAAACTACCACGCTCTTTGCGGAAGCAACACTACTGATGGGTGTCATGGCCGACCCGTCCCAGGGGATCACCGAACAGACCGCGCTCGGAATCGTCGCGGCGATAAGCGGCGTCCTCGCGCTGTTGCTCGTGCTCCCGTACCTGCAGTACGTGTTGCTCGCCGTGGTGCTCGCCTACGTCCTCGCGCCCGCCCAGACCGCCCTCGAGCGGGTGATGAGTCCGACCGCGTCGGCACTGACGCTGATCGCGGCCGCCCTGCTCGTGCTCGTCCTCCCGGTGTTGTACGTCCTCGTCGTCGCGATCCGCCAGGCTGCCCAGCTCGTGGGGACGATCCAACAGCAGGGACTCGACGTGACGGCGATCGACCGACAGCTCGAGCAGTTCGGCTACCAGCTCGACCCCGACGCCGCGTTTGCGGCCCTCGAGGCCAACCAGGACCAGATCGACGACGGCCTCCACGGGCTCCACGGCGCGGTGACCGGTACCCTCGAGTTCCTCGGCGGACTCCCGTCGATGGCGTTCGGGCTCACGGTGACGGCGTTCGTTCTCTTCGGCCTGCTCCGGGACGGCGATCGGCTGGTCGACTGGCTCCAGACCGTCGTGCCGATCAGCGACGACGCCAGAGACGAGCTGTTCGCCGAACTCGATCGGCTCATGTGGGCGTCGGTCGTCGGCAACGTGATCGTCTCGGCGATCCAGGCGATCCTGCTGGGGCTCGGCCTGTGGGTTCTCGATGTACCCGGCGTCGTCTTCCTCACGGTCGCGACGTTCGTGCTTGCACTGCTGCCGCTGATCGGCGCCTTCGGGATCTGGGTGCCGGTTTCGGTCTACCTCCTCGCGGTCGGGGAGCCGTTCTCGGCCCTGGCACTGGTGATCTACGGGACGCTCGTCAGCGCCTCTGATATGTACCTCCGGCCGGCGATCATCGGCAAAAGCGGCGCGCTCAGCTCGGCGGTGATCGTTCTGGGAATCTTCGGCGGCGTCGCCGTCCTCGGCGCCGTCGGTCTGTTCGTCGGTCCCGTCGTCCTCGGCGCGGCCAAGATCGCGTTCGACCTCTTCAGTCAGGCGCGTCGCGAACCGACGGCCGCGTAGAACCAGTCCGGCGTCGTCAGTCTCAACTACGTGTCTGGCTCGTCCCGTCCTCGGGACCAGACGTTCGTCACGGAGTCGCCGCTCGGCGGCGTGTGGCTGACGTCTTTCATCGTCTGGGTGGTGTGTTTCGACATAGCTCGCTGTTTCGATCGAGAACGGATAGCCGTTTCGGTGGTGGAATAATTACAATATAATGTGTTTATACACCATGGTATGCGATGGCTACGAGCTGTCGTCGGTCCGAGTTGAGAGCGAAGCGGTGGTCACACCGAACGGAACTACGCGGTCGTGACGCGGATCTCGCCGTCGGCCGTAACGGTGACCGAACAGCCGTTGTACTCGAAGGTTACCGAACCCTCGCTCCGGAGGCCGTCGGCTCGAGGCGCGAACAGGCGCTCGAGCGCCTCGGGGTTGATCACGTAGTACAGCGGCTCGAGTTCGGTCGCGTCGATGTCTCGGTAGGTCGCGACCGCGTTGGCGATCGCGACGCTGAGCGGCGTCTCGTCGAGTCGGTCGTACTGGATAACGTAGCAGTCTGTCGTCGATACGGACGGCTGTTGTTGTGTCGTTTCAGTCATACTACCCCACTGTGAGTCGTCGACCGATCCTTCTCGACTGGACGCAAAGAGTCTGCTCGTTAACTGTGTAACGGGTCGTTCGGGGGGCGGTTAAGCTATTAACCGTCCGTCGTCACGCCCTCGAACAGCGCCGCGAACAGCTTTCCCTCGACGTATCGGACGTGTTTGTGAAACGCCGGCGGCGAGATCGACAGCGAGTCGGCGACCGACTCACCCGTCGTCCGGCGGGGCCACTCGAAAAAGCCGCTGTGGTAGGCCGTTCGGACGACTTCCCGCTGGCGGGGCGTGAGCTGTTCGAGCAGCGCCTTCCGCGCCGGCCCGCCGAGCGAGGACGCGTCGTCCGACGGGCGATCCCGGCGCGCGACCATCGACGCCGACAGGCCGTGGCGTTCGAAATCCGCGAGGACGGTCCGGAGCTCGAGGCCGGCCGGGAGGTCGACGGTCGCCCGATAGCTCGTCTCATCGCAGACGAGGTCACGAAGCGTGGCGCCGCGGTCGCCGACGATCGTCCCGACGAACGGCCCGGTCACCCGGAGCTGGACGAGCGTCCGGTCCTCGGAAGCGGTAAGCACCATCGCGTCCTCGATCCCCTCGACCGACGCCCCGAGGACGTCGGCGTCGATCGCGGGCTCGAGGGAGACGAACGCCAGCGCGGTCCCGTCGTCCTGCAGGGTCGCGCCCTCGAACGCGAGTCGGCGATCGAGGGCGTCGGCAAACCGACACAGCGGCGACGCGGTCGTCAACTCGAGTTCGACCTCGGTGACGCCGTCCGCCAGCAGCGCGTTCTTTCGCTGGATGGCGTCGATCGTATACGCGACGCTCTCTCCGAGATCAGCGAGCATCGACTCGAATGGGTCGTCGAAGGCGTCCGGTTCGTCGGCGTACACCGAGAGGACGCCGTAGCGGTGGCCGTCGTAGACCAGTGGGATCGAGAGCACCGACTGGAAGCTCCGCGAGAGCGCGTCGGTTCGCCACTCGCCGTCCCCCACGTTGTCGGCGACGTTCTCGACGGCTACCGGACGGCCGGTCCGGGCTGCCCGTCCCGACGGCTCCGCCGCGGAGTCGTCGACGGCCGTCGCCGTGACCGTCTCGAGGTAGCCCCGGTCGAGACCAGCGTGGGTCCGGGGTCGGATCCGGCTCCCGCTCGGGTCGGAGTCGCCGATCCAGGCGAACGAGCAGCTATCGGTCTCGACGAGTCTGGTACAGACGCCACGCTCGATCGCCTCCCGCGAGTCGGAACGCAGCAGGTGTTCCTCGATATCCTGCCGGATCTGTTTCGAGGCGTTCACCCGCTCGAGGTTACGATTCTGTCGTTTCAGCTTCCGCTCGCTGTCGTGGAGCCGGCGGGTCCGTCCGATACGGTCGAGCGCCGCCTCTGCCGTCGTCGCGAACAGCTCCACCAGTTCGACGGTGTCCTCGTCGTACCGATCGACCACCGTCGACACCGCGGCGAAGACGCCGTGTTCGCCGAGCGGAACGTAGAGCCCACTCCGGACGTCGGTCGATTCGTTGTAGACCAGCTCGGACTCCCGAACGTCGCCGAACACCGACGGCTCGCCGGTGGCGAACGTCTCCCACGTGATCCCCTCGTCGGGCGCCAGACGCGGCGGCGTGCCGACCGCCCGTTCGAGCTCGTCGGAGTACGCCGCCGGCACGAGCTCGTTGTGCTGCTCGTCGAACCGGTAGACGATGCTATCGAGATCGAGGACGTCGTCGGCGACCCTGACGACGTACTCGCAGGCCTCGTCCTTCGAGTCGACAGTCAGCAGGTGACTGGTCGCCTCGTGGAGCGCGCTCAGTGCCTCCCGATACTGGACGCGCTCGGTGACGTCCCGGAAGGCGACAGAGAGCCCGGTTGCGGAGGGATAGACGTTGATCTCCATCCAGATCCCGAGCGACTCCGAGTTGTGTTCCCAGGAGAGCGACTCCTGGTGCTCCATCGCCGTCTCGAAGCGCTCGAACAGCTCCGAGCGGAACCCGTGGGGGAACAGCTCCCGGACGTCCTCGCCGAGCAGTTCCGACCGCGAGTAGCCAAGCAGCTCCGCGGCCCGGCTGTTGACGTAGGTGAACCGCCAGTCCGAATCGAGCGCGTAGAACGCGTCGCTGACTCGTTCGAGCGACTCGGCGAGCTCGCGCTCGACTCGGTAGTAGCGAGTCACGTCCCGGATCGAGGCGATCACCCCGTCGACGACCGGGTCCGCGAGGTGGTTCGCGAACGCCGTCTCGTGGACGCGCCAGGACCCGTCCCGGCGGTAGCGGTAAGTGACGGTTCGACTCGCGCCCGGCGGATCGTCGAGGACGGCGTCGAACGCGTCGGCGACGGCCGGCCTGTCCTCAGGGTGGATCGCCCCGAGGACGTCCTCGCCGTCGAGTGCGGTCGCCTCGAAGCCGAGGACGTCCTCGAGACTGGAGCCGGCGTCGGTGATCCGTCCGGCGTCGTCGACGACGATCACGAGGTCCGAGGAGCGCTCGAGCAGCGACCGGTACCGCGCCTCGTCGCAGTCGGTCGACGCGACCGCAAGCCCCAGCCGTCGGGCGAGAAGCGCGGCTCGGTCGCTCGCCCGCGCGTCGACGACGTCGGTCGCGCCGTCGGCCAGGATCGCTTCGACATCGGCCTCGCGGACGTCCTCGACGGCGCAGACGACCGGGAGCCGGCCGTCGACCTCCCGGAGGACGGTTCGATCGTCGGTCAGCACGCAGTCCGCGGCGGCGAGTCGCTCGGGATCGAGATCGCGGGACGGGTCGGTATCGACGAGGACCGCAGAACGGTCCTCGAGGACGGTCGCCGCGCGCTCGATCCAGGGCGCCGAGCCGACGACGAGCACGCGAACCGCCCCCACCCCCGCAGCCTCGAGTCCGGAATCCATACCCTCGATGGGATCGGCGCAGGGAAAAACGTCGCGACGGTTCACCCGGTGGTTCAGTAGCCGATCGGCGTCCCGTCCTTTCGGGGTTCGGTCGCGCCCGACAGCGTTTCCCCGTTTCGGCGGACGGCCTGGGCCCCGCCGAACATCACGGGCGGGAGGACGCCGACGTCGTGGCCCTTTCGGGCGAGCTTCGCGGCGCCGGGCAGTCGTTCCTCGATCCCGAGGCTGCCGTCCTCGCGGTAGCGCCAGCGGGGGCGATCCAGGGCCTCCTGCAGGTCCATCCCGTAGTCGACGAGATTCGAGAGCACCTGGACGTGGCCCTGGGGCTGCATGTAGCCGCCCATGACGCCGAAGGCGAGCCAGTCGTCCTCGTCGAGCTTCGCGATCGCCGGAACCAGCGTGTGGAACGGCCGCTTGCCGGGTTCGAGGCTGTTCGGGTGGTCGGGATCGAGCGAGAACGACGCGCCGCGGTTCTGGAGCGCGATTCCGGTGTCGCCCGCGACCAGTCCGCTGCCGAAGCCGGCAAAGCGGGAGTTGATGTAGGAGACGAGGTTGCCCTCCTCGTCGCCGACCGTGAGCAGGACGGTGTCGGCGTCCTCGGCCGCCCGCGTCGGGACGCCAACCTCGGGGTCCTGGATCGGCGTATCGCCGATCGCGTCGGCCCGTTCGCGGGCGTACTCCTTCGAGGCCAGCGGCGGGATCTCCTCGAACTCGGGGTCGGTGACGTAGTGGTGACCGTCGACGAACGCCAGCTTCATCGCCTCCGCGAAGGCGTGGACCCGCTCTGGCGAGTCGTACTCGTGCTCGCCAGCACCGATCTCCTCGGCGATGTTCAGCGCCTCGAGCGCGACCAGCCCCTGGTTGTTCGGCGGGAGTTCGTACACCTCGGTTCCATTATAGGTCGTGCTGACGGGCTCGACGAACTCCGGCGAGAACTCGGCGAGGTCCTCGTGGGTCATGAAGCCGCCCGCGGACTGGATCTCCTCGACGATCGCGTCGGCGATCTCGCCCTCGTAGAAGGCGTCGGCGCCCTCCTCGGAGATCTGCCGGAGGGAGTCGCCCAGCCGCGGCAGCGTGACCGTCTGGCCGACGTCGGGCGCCTTGCCGTCGAAGAGGTACGCCTCGCGTGCGTTCTCGTCGGTGAAGAGCTCCTCGGCACCCTGCCAGTGGTCCGCGATGATCGGCGAGACGGGGTAGCCCTCCGTCGCGTAGCCGATTGCGGGCTCGAGGGCTTCCGCGAGCGAGAGCGTGCCCAGCTCCTCGATCGTCGCCTCCCACCCCCGGGCTGTCCCGGGCACGGTCACGGCGTGTGGTCCGAGGAACGGCATCTCCAGCTCGTCGCCGCCGGCGTCGCCGTCGACGGCGTACCCTCGCGACTCGGGATAATACTGCGAGACGTCGTCGGCGTCCTCGAGGGCGCCTCTGACGTTCTCGATCGTCGCCTCGGCGGGCGCGGGCCCACAGGAGCGCATCGCGCCAACCTCGCCATCGGCGGTGCGGTACAGCGCGAAGACGTCCCCGCCAAGTCCCGTCGAGGTGGGCTCGACGACGTTGAGCGCGGCCGCGGTCGCGACCGCCGCGTCGAAGGCGTTCCCGCCATCCCGCAGGATCGACAGCCCAGCCTCCGCGGCGAGGGGCTGGCTCGTCGCGACCATGCCCCGGTTGGCGTAGGCCGTCGAGCGTCTCGAGTCGAATCGGTCCGGATCGGCTGTGCCGTCCATACGCATGGACGGAGGGACGGCGATAAAAATCCTGTCGGGATCGGCGTCGTCCCGTGCGGGCGATCAGACGATCGTCACGGGAACGCTCGCACGCTTCGCGACGGTCTGGCAAACGCTCCCGGTACCGAGCCGGCTTGCACTGCCGTCTCGGGAGCCGAGGACGAGGTGGTCGACGTCGGCCTCGGCCGCGTAGTCGACGATCGCTCCCGGCGCCCGGCCGTCCTCGAGGACGGTCCGGACCTCGCGGCCCCGGTCCGCAGCGAGCGACGTCACCTCCTCGAGCAGGGCCGCGCCGCGCTCGCGGCCGGCCCGGGCGAACTCCACGTACCGGTCGCCCGACCCGCCCGTCGCGTCGGCGTAGATGTGCGGATGGGTCGGGTCGAAGACGTGGAGGACGGTGATCGTCGCGTCGGGGTACTCGGCGAGCGCGTACTCGAAGGCCGCCCGCGAGGCCTCGGTGTCGTCGACCGCGACGAGAACGTGCCGACTCATACGCGCCGTTCGGGGTTGTCACTCAAGGCTCGCTCGCTTCCACGTGAAAGCATCCCACGGGAACGCACGACGGGACGGTGGTCGGCTACTCGACGAGCGGTTCGTGGGTCGCCCGGTAGCCGTCGCCGTCCGCGAGCGGGTCGAGCCCGCTGACCTCCCGGAAGCGGATCTCGCGTTCCATCTTCGTCATCACGGGCGTGTCGTAGTACGCGGCCTCGTAGGACGGCTCGTCGCCCTCGCGGCGTCGCTGGGCGACGAACTCCCGGTGGCGCTCGAGGCGTCGCCGCCCGATCGCCCGCGATAGCTCGGGGACGTCCGCGACGCGGTCGGCGAAGACCTTGCGGAAGGCGTCCTCGAGTTCGTACCCGATCGAGTTTCGCCCGGCACACAGCGCCGCAAGCGAGGTCGTCCCGGTTCCCCAGAACGGATCGAGGACGGTGTCGCCGTAGGTCGAGTACATACAGAGCAGCCGGTAGGGGATCTCGAGGGGGTAGGCCGCCGAGCGCTCCCGGAGCTCCTCGTGGTCGTCCCCGAGCGCCTGTAGCTCGCCCCGGACCTCGGTCCAGACGTCGGTGAACCAGCGGTTTCGCTCCTCCCAGAAGTAGGCGGCCTCGTACCGGCGGTCGGCACCGGGCTCGAACGAGCGGCTCTCACCGCCGTTGCGGAAGATCAGGACGTACTCGTGTTCGAGCGTGACGTAGGCGTTTGGCGGGATCATCCCGCTGCCCATGAACTTCGCCGCGCTGTTTGCGGGCTTGCGCCAGAGGACGTCCGGCAACGGATCGAACCCACGGGCCTCGAAGGCCTCGAGCACGCGGGCGTGGTTGGGGTAGACCCGGAAGCTCCCGTCGAGCGTGCGGGTCGCGTCGCCGACGTTGATACAGGCGATGCCGCCGTCGACGAGGACGCGCTCGAGCTCGTCCCAGACGGCCTCGAGCTGGGCGTGCATCGCCTCGAAAGCGGCCCGGCCGTCGCCGTCCTCGAGGGCCGTCCCGATCGCGGGATCGAGCTCGGTGAACAGCTCGTCCCACATCTCGATCATCGGATACGGCGGGGAGGTGACGACGAGTTCGACGGAGTCGTCGTCGACCGCCGAGAGCTCGCGGGCGTCGCCGACGACGACGCGGTGGGTCGTCTCCATCGAGTGGAGTGTGTCGGCGTCGCCCCCTTAGCTCCTTCGTCGAGCGCCGCCGCTGAAGGAACGAAAAGCGAAAGAACGGAACGGCTTACTCCTCGTCGGCGTCGCCGGCCTCGGCCTCGAGCCCGTCGTCCTCCTCGTCCTCGTCGTCGGCGTCGATCTCGGTCGCCGGCTCGAACTCCTCGATCGGCTCCCACTCCTCCTCGTCGCCGCCGCCGAGCCGACGGCGCAACACGGCGAGACCGATCAGGAGACCGGCCGCAAGCACCAGCCGACCCAGCCAGCCCGAGGAGCTGCCGTCCGCGGGCTCCTCGTCGGTTTCGGTCTCGGCCTCGACCGCTTCGGCCTCGGCGTCTTCCGCTTCGAGTTCCGCCTCGCTCTCTGTCTCGTCCTCGTCACCACCCGTCACGTCCTCGATGATCTCGGGCTCCTCGACGTCCTCCAGCGAGACGTCCCCGACGTCGGTGGACTCGCGGCCGGCAAGGTAGCCGATCGCAGCGCCGACACCGACGAGCGCGCCCGCGATCGGAAGGTTTCGCGAGCCGCCCTCGCTGTCGCCGCCCTCGGATTCCTCGACGGCCTCGAGGATCGGATCCCGCATCGAGGACTCGAGTCCCTGTCCGACGAGTTCCTTGACGACGAGTTCCGACAGCGTCTGCTCGGATTCGGTCTCTTCCATACACCGGCCATTGACATCCCGATACATAGGTTTATCCAACGGGACACTCTCCCGTGAGGGATACTAACTCACCACAAGGAGAGACGCTTGCCGGCTATGTGGCGCTCGACCGAACAGTTTCGGACACCGGTTCGGGGGCGAAAACCGGATAACCGTCACATAACAAAACGGCTATACTCGGACGGAGAGGTATGAGCACGCTCCGACAGCCGGGCGCCTTTGGACGGCCGACGCGTCGCCACGTCTTCGACGCCGTCGCCGCTGTCTCGGCGGGTGCCGTCGAGGCCGCTTCGGTCGGCCTCTGGTTCGCCCTGGTTGCCGGCTCGCGGACGACGACGACGGCGCTCGTCGGCGCCGCCGTCCTCGTCGTCGGAATCCTCCTTCGAACGCGGATCGTCGCCGCGGCCGTCGACGGCTGGCGGCTCCGTCACGCCCCCCGGCGAGTCGGGCTTGCGCTCGCGCTTGCAGCGGGCTGGATCTGCTGGCTGCTGCTGGCCGAAACCGTCGGCTCACCGGCAGGGGCGATCGTCGCGACGGCGCTGCTCGGTGCAGGAGTTGCCGCCCAGTTCGAACTTGAGGGTGCGACCTGTCGGCCGCGGTCGGCCGACGGGGATCGCCTGGCGTCGATCGTTCCGGGACTACTGCTCGCACTCGGCGCGGGAGGGCTGCTCTGGGCGAACTGGGCTGCCGGATGGACGATCGTCTCGCCGCCGCTCCCGCTCGGCGTGACGACGGTCGTCGTCCGGATCGAGGCCGTTCAGCTCGGCCTGCTCGGGTTCGCCGTCCTCGCGGTAGCCGCCCACCGACTGCGGCTGGGACGGCTCCGCGGCTGATCGATCTTCGACACGCGATGCCGATTGCGCACATTTATCCAGATCAAACACCTAGTACGGGTGAAACGCGACTCGACGACTCCTTTCGGGACACACCCATGATAGAGACAGCATCGTTCGGCGGCGTCGTCGCGGCCGGGTTCGTCCTCGTCGCGGTCTTCGTGTACTGGTTCCTCCACCGCACCCGCGGATCGGACGCGGCGTCGCAGTCGACGGCGAGTGCCGACACGGAAACTGGGGGGTCGCGACTGCCGTTCCTCGAGCGAGCCGACGATTCCTCGTCCGGGCCGATCGATCCACAGATTCTCCTCCCCGTTCCGAACGACGCCGAAACCGGCTGTCGACTCACGGCCATCGCGTGTGCGCTCAAACACCGCTACGGCGACGAACCGCTCCGCCTCCTCCGGATCGAGGACGGGACGGCTCCCGACGCCGACGCGTTCGCCGAGCGACTCGACGAACGGGAAACCGCGACCAACACCGCGATCCGGTCCGAGACGATCGACGACGAGGACGTCACCGACGCGATCGTTCGGGCCGCGCCGGAGCCGAACACCGATCTGGTCGTGGCGACGTGGACGGCGACCGACGGCGCCGCAAGCGAGGGTGTCGTCGACGGGATCGTCTCGCGAACACCGCTGCCGATCTACCGGTTCCGGCTCGCGCGGTCCCCGGACGAACTCGCGCGGCTCCGGGTCGTGCTGCCGCGCCACGTCGACCACCACGAGGGGTTCTACGAGGGGATCTACAACGTCAAGCAGCTGGCGGACAACCTCGGACTCCCGATCACGGTCTACGTCTTCGAGCAAACCGTCGACCACTACCGGACACTCTTCGATCTCGTCGAGATCGACGTGCTGGCCGAGTTCCGGTCGGTCGACTCCTGGGCGGTGCTGGAGTCGAAGCTCCGGACCGACGGCGAGCCCGACGATCTCCTCCTGGCGCTTGCGGTTCGGGAAGATGAGATCGGCTGGGACCCCGAGCTCCCGACCGTCGGCGACCGGTTCGCCGAGCTGCCGCCCCGATCGCTCGGGCTGTGGTACCTCCGAAAGGACGAACCGGCCTACGACGAGCGCTTCCTGCGGACCGAATCGTAGTCTGGACGGTCGACGGCGAGTGCCGCGCCGCCAGCCGACATGTTCCGACGACGCGATCGAACGGCGCCGAGATCGAACGGTAGAAAAGTCACGACCGTCTCGGGCGGATATGGAGGTTCTCGGCCGGCTGCTTGCGATGCTCGCGGTGTTGTTGGTCGGGACCGGGCTCAGGTCCTCGGGCGCATTGAACGACGCCAGAACCGCACGGCTCAACGCGACGGCCTACTACGTCGCCCTCCCGGCGCTCGTCTTCGTCGCGACCTACGATCAGTCGATCGGCGACCTGCTCTCGACGGAGCTGTTCGTCGGCTCGCTGGCCGTCCTCTTCGCGACGGGCGCGATCGCCTGGATCGCCTACCGGAACCGGCTCTCAAACGACCGCCGGAGTGTCGCCATCATCCAGTCGTACCACTCGAATCTCGGCTACCTCGGGCTACCGCTGGTGGCCGCGACCTTCGACACGCAGGTCACCGCGATCGCGAGCGTGATCCTTGGGTTCGTGACGCTCGTCCAGCTCCCGCTGACGATCGTCGTCCTCAGTGCGTTCGGCGCGGCCGAAGCAGCGATCGGACGCGAGCTCGCCGCCCTCGCGAAAAATCCCGTGTTGCTCGCACTGATCGCCGGGCTCACGGTGGGCTCGATCGGCGTCACGTTCCCGGGCGGCGTCGTCGTCGGGCTCGACGCGCTGGGCTCGCTCGCGCTCCCGCTGGCGCTTTTGTGTGTCGGCGCCGCCCTCCAGATCGACGCCGACGCGGTCGATTTCGAGGCCGTCGGCTCGGTCGTCGCGCTGAAGCTCTGCTGTATGCCGCTTCTGGCCTGGGTGGTGTTCTCCGCGCTCTCGGTCGACCGGGCCACCTTCACCGCGGGCGTCGTGATGCTCGGGATGCCGACCGCGGTGTCGACGTACGTCTACGCGAACGAGCTGGGCGGGGACGCCGAGTTCGCCTCGCTGAACGTCTTCGCGACCACGGTCGCCTCCGTCGCCAGCCTGTTCGTGCTCATCACGCTGCTGGGCTGAGCGCGGCTGGACTGTGTCCTCGCGGCGCCGCGAGACGACGGCTACCCCAGTGGCGTCGGCACGTCCGCGGCGTCCTCGGCCAGGGACGGCCGCGCGAGGACGACGTTGACCACCGCACCGAGAAGGATCAGGATCCCGGCGAAATAGAGCCAGGTGACGAAGAGGATGACGACGCCGATCGCGCCGTAGGCGGCGTACTGGCCGGCGTTCGCGGCGTAGAGCTGAAATCCGACCTGCAGGATCGTCCAGCCGACGGCGGCGACGACCGTCCCGGGGAGGATCTCCCGTACCGTGACCGAGATCGGCGGCAACACGTAGTAGATCGGCAGAAAGACCAGAACCAGTCCGACCAGCAGCGTGATCCAGCTCGTGAGCCCGGCCAGCGGGATCACGTCCGCGGCGATCCCCAGCATCGCCCCGATGACGATCATCAACGCGAGCGCGCCGGTCCCGGCCAGGATCACGGTGATCCCGTCCCGAAGCTCGTCGAGAAACGTGTTCTCGGCGGCCTCACCGTAGACCATGTCGAACGCACGGCTGAGGCCGCGAAAGACCTTGAGCGCACCCCAGGCGGCGACCGCCAGCGCGACGACCGTCGCCTGACTGCGCCCCGACTCGGTCGCCAGCGCCTCCGCGACCAGCTCCTCGCCGGCCGGCGGCAGGAAATCCCCGGTGACGAGCACCAGCCGCTCGGCCACGTCCTCGCCGCCGAGCAAGGAGCCGACGACCAGCGCGAGCAACACCATCGGGATCAGCGAGACGAACGCGTAGTAGGCGAAGCCGGCCGCGAGAAAGGTGATCTCCCGATCCTGTGCCGTCCGATAGATCGAGAGCAGCGTCGTCGACAGCCGCGTCGTATCCATACCCGTAGTACGGACGGCGGCGCCAAGAGTGTAGGACCTCTCGGCTACCACTCGTGACAGAAGTTATGCGTCGCGAACACCTGGCCGTCGTCCGCGACGTAGACGCCGACGCCGCCGCGGTCCCAGCCGTGGGGGACGTTCTCCTCGAGGATCGCCTCGCGGTGGTCCGTGGAGTTCATCCACTGGTTGACCAGCCCCTCCGCGAGCCCCTCCGCGGTCTGGTGTTCGACAGTACCGTCGTCGCCGGACTGCTCGACCGGTCTGTCGACCCAGGTCATCGCGATGTTCTCGCCGTACCCCTGACAGTAGTCCTCGACGTCACTGAACCGGTCGTAGGGCTGCTCGCCGTCGGGGTTCGTGTGCGCGAAGTACTCCCGATCGGCCATGTCGGCGCTGTGGGCCCGCGAGACAGACGCGACGGTCCCGTCCCAGTCGATGGCCTCGAGGTCGTGGTCGGCACGGCGGTCGTTGACCTCGGCGTGGACGAACTCTTCGACGTCCTCGGAGACGACCGTCTCGACGTCAGTTTCGTAGCTCGACTCGTTCGGATCGTCCGGATCTGTCACCTCGGGATCGTCCTCGCCGGTCGGCGGCGGGTCGGAACTAGGTGAGGGCTGCGTTCCGACCTCGATCTCGTCGACGTCGTCGAACTCGTCGATCTCGTCGACCAGCGCGGGACCGTAGGTCGCGCCGGCCAGCGCGATCGCACCGACCAGCGCCACGAGGACGACCAGTCTGAGGAGGCCGCGCAGCAGTCCCCGGTCGGCGTCGGCTCCGTCCGGGCCCGGACGCGCGGGAGGGCGAGTGTTCATCGTTCCTAGGCAAGCGATTGGGAACCAAGAGTGTCGCGGTTGCACACATCCTGTAAGGCGGTCCTACTCCGCTCCGAACAGCGTCTCGTGGAAGGCGATCACCAGTCCCGGCACGACGGCCATGAAGATATGTTCCTCGATGGGGATGCCGGCGACCTCGATCCCGGTCCGGAGCTTGATATCGAAGACGCCGACCGCGAGCGTGTACCGGTCCCAGACGTACGCGATGGGGTACAGTGCGAGGATCGTCGCCCCTGCTCGCCGGAGCGCGTTCGCTCGGCGAAGGAGCAAGAACGCGATCGCACCCCAGAACAGTTCCGTCGCGAGATACGTGTACCGACCGAAGGCGCTGATATCGGGCACCATACGACGGCTACGGAACCGTTATCAAAAAATAATGGCCCTGATCCCAGCCGGCAGCACCGTGCAGTACGTTAAATACGCCGGCGTGAGTAGATCGACCCAGAACGATGAATATCGCTGATATCGCGACGAAGGAGTTTATCGAAGTCGACGTTGGCAAACGGATGGGCAAGGTCCGTTCGACGTTCGAGGACGGCAATCCCAAGGGGATCATCGTCACCGACGACGGGGAGTACGAGGGCGTACTCAGCGAGCGCGAGGTGCTCCAGTCCCACGTCGAAGACGACGCGAAGGTCGCGGCGCTGATCAAGCCGAGTCGCAACTCGCCGGCGCCGAAGATCGACCGCCAGGAAGACGTCCGCGAAACCGCGCGGATGCTCATCGAGAGCAACTCGAAGGTCGCCCCTGTCTTCGAGAACGACGAGCTCTGGGGTGTTATCACCGACGACGCCATCCTGGAGGCGGTCCTGGAGAACCTCGACGCGCTATCCGTCGAGGACGTCTACACCTCCGACCCCGTAACACTCCAGGAGAAAGACGGAATCGGAAAGGCGATCAACCACCTGCGAGAACACGGCATCTCGCGGCTACCGATTCTCAACGAGAACGGCTTCCTCACGGGCGTCGTCACGACCCACGACATCGCCGACTTCGTCATCCGAGAGAACAACAAGACGACGGTTGGCGACCGGGTCGGCGACACCGACCGGATGCTCGACGTCCCGATCTACGACATCATGAACAGTCCGGTCAGAACGACCTCGCTCGATACCTCCGCCCAGGACGCCGTCGAGACGATGCTCGACGACGACTACGCGGGACTAATGGTCACCCCCGAGGACGACGACCGGGTCGTCATCGGCGTCATCACCAAGACCGACGTCCTGCGGGCGCTTACCTTCACCGAGGAGGAACGCATGGACGTCCAGATCACCAACATCTCGATGCTCGATACGATCACCCGGGAGGGGATCACTGAGAGCATCCAGGACGTTGCCGACAAGTACGCCGACATGCAGGTGATGCACGCCCACGTCCGGTTCACCGAGCACAAAGAGAAACTCCGGGGGACGCCGCTGGTGCAGTGTCAGATCCGCCTGCGGACGAACAAAGGCCAGGTCGCCGGCACCGGCGAGGGGTACGGCGCCGAGAACGCCTTCCGGGTCGCGCTCGATAAGCTCGAGCGCAACGTCTTAGAGCTGAAAGGCGTCACCAGCGACGAGGAGTACCGCGGCCAGCTGCTGCGGAAGCTGAACGAACTGTAGACGCCAGTCACGGCCGTTTTTCGCGCGATTCGACGGAACGGAGCGTTCGCTTCCCGACGAGATCAGCGAAGCCTGTCGCCGTCGTCGGCCTCCAGTCCCGTCTCCGTGATCCGGAACTGGACCGAGTCGCCGACGGGTTTCGAGCGGTGTTTCTCGAGGGTCGCCCGTCGGTTCCCGCCGCGGAACCGCTCGATCCGTAGCACCGACCCCGTCCAGTGCTCCAGGGTGTTCCCACCGAGCGGACGCGTTCGATCGGCGTCGGGATCCGAGAAGACCTGGTTCGTGAGCACGACCGCCAGATCGTGTTTGCGAGCCAGCGAGAGGAGATGGGTGACCTGACGGGCGACGCCCCGAAGCGCCTCGCCGTCGTCGCCCTCGCCGGTGCGCTCGAGGCGGTAGAACCCGGTGGCGCTGTCCAGGACGATCAGCGAGGCCCGGTCGGCGAACTCCTCGGTGTCCCGGACCGCCTCCTCCTGCTGGTCGAAATCCAGCGCCTCCTCGATGACGATCCGGGAGGCGACGCGCTCGACGTCCTCGGGGTCGTCGACCCGCGCGGAGAGAAGTTGCTCGAAGCGATCGACCGAGAGCCCCTCGGTGTCGATGTAGACGGCGGTCCCGTCGGCGACGGCGGTTTCGACCGCGGCCGACAGCGCGAGGTTCGTCTTGCCCGCGGCCGGCGGCCCGTACAGCTGCGTGACGGTTCCCCGTTCGAATCCGCCGCCGAGCAGCTCATCGATGGGTCCACAGCCCGTCGGAATCGCCTCGTCGTTCACGGGCGATATTGCTCGCCATCCCGCAAAAACCCCCTGAAATCCGCCGTGGCGCCGACGCAGTTCGCGTACGTTTATTCGAATTGGGAGCGAAGGGCGACCGTGATCGTCGTCGCCACGTCAGACTTCGAGGTGTACCACGGCGTCGTCAACGAGCTGCGCGAGCGCGGCGCCGCGTTCACGACCGTCGAACCCGACGACTCGCTCCCCGAGGAGACGACGGTCGTCGTCACGGACGAGTCACACGCTGACGCGTTCCCGGACGTGACGACGGTCGTCGCCGCTCCCGACGGCTCGCGGCGGGCGGTCGATCAGGCGCTGACGACGGCCCGCGGAGAGGGCGGACGAACGATCGTCGGCGTCGATCCCGGTCGGAAGCCGGGGATCGCCGTGCTGGCCGGCGAGATGGTCGTCGCCGCGTTCCAGGTTCCGCTCGCCGAAGCGGTCGACGTCATCCAGCAGGAGGTCGCCGAGGCGTCCTCGCCGGTCGTGCGGATCGGGGACGGCTCCCGGCTCCAGAGCTCGACGCTGGTCAACGACCTCGAGGACGTCCGGGTCGAGCTCGTCGACGAAACTGGGACGACACCGTACCTCGGGACGGGCTCGCGAGGGATGGGGGACGTGCTGGCCGCGGTCAACATCGCTCGCCTCGAGGGCGAACCGATCGAGACCCGTGAGATCGAACCGACCGCGGGTGAGCTTCAGATGATCAAGGACCGAGCGCGCGAGCGAAGCGAGACCAACCGGGCGATCGACGAGCGGCTGGCACGGCGGGTCGCCGCGGGCGAGCTGACGATCGAGGAGGCGCTGGCGGAACACCGCGACGGGACGGACGACGAGTCCGACTCCTAAGTGGATCACCCGCGTTCATTCCGAGCGGTTCAGCGGCTTTCTCGGCTCAGCGTCTTTCTCCGGGATTTGTGGGCTGTTCAGCGGTTTCTCCGAGGTTCGGACTACCATATTCTCCCCCCAACCAACAGTCAAGTTAAACTGTAAGTTCAAAATTCCATAACAGTAATATAGTTGGAAGATATGAAAGTGTGTATGGGTGAATGGAACCGACGATCGGTGATGGTCTCGAGTGCCGCCCTCGCAACCGGAACCGCTCTCGCCGCAGCCGGAACGAGTAGCGCGAACGACTCCCCCGCCGCCTCCGTGCCGACCGAGCCGAGCGGCTGGTCGTCTCACGGCGGGACGATCGGCAACTGTCGGCACGTTCCGGCAACCGACGGGTTCGAGCGGCCCGATACGATCGCCTGGCGGTACGACCACAGTGGCCCGGCCGCAGCCGTCGACGGCGCCGTCTACCTCCAGACCGAGGGCGAGCTCCACTCACTGGACGCGAGCGACGGCTCTCGGCGCTGGATCGCCGACGGGATCGACGCCGCCGGAACGCCCGCGGTCGTCGGCGGGGTCGTCTACGTCGCTGGCGAGGGAGTCACCGCGTTCGACGCCGAAACCGGCGATCGGCACTGGAACGTGTCGTTCGACGGTGCAAAAGCGGTCTCCGCTCCCGTCGTCGCCAACGGGACGGTCTACACGAGCGCCGACGGAACGCTCCGGGCGCTCGACGCCGAAACCGGCGACCGCCGCTGGGAGCGCGAGACCGTCGACGTGGCCTTCGACGGCGAGAGCGAGACCGGGCCCGGCGAGGTCGCGTACGGCTTTCACTCGAGCGACGGCACGGTCGCCGTCGCCGACGACACCGTCTGGGCGCTGCTCGACGAGGAGCGAACCGAAGACGGGGCAGACGCCGACGCGGTCGCCGCGCTCGATCCGGCGACGGGCGAGGTTCTGGGGGCGACCCACCTGTCGTCGGGACGGATCGCGAGCGGGCTGGCCGCGACCGAGGACGCCCTGTTCGTCGAGACGCCCAGCGAGGAGGGGGTCGTCGTCCTCGACCCCGGCTCACGGGAGGTCGTCGACACCGTCAGCGACGCCTTCGACAGCGCGGCGGTCGGCGGGACCGCGGTGACCCACGGTCGACACACCCTCTCGAGCACCGGGGCCGACGCGCCCTGGAACGACCGGGAGACCCACGCGTACGGGAAGCCGACGATCGTCGGCGATCTCGTGGTCGTCGCCCACAGCCGCTGTGGCCGCTCCTCGCCCGACGAGCTCGTCGGGTTCGACCTCGAGGACGGCAGCGAGCGCTGGACGTTCGCGTTCGACGACCGCCACTGGTGTGACGGGTTCCCGATCGACGCGGTCGTCGAGGGCGAGACGATCTACGTCGACAGGGACGGTCAGCTAACGGCCGTTCGACCGTCGTAGTCGGTTACGACGGCTGCTCGGGATCGGTCTCCATCGAAGAAACATACGTACTTCTATCCTCCGCGATCGTAGACGACGTATGAACGGAGCCGCGCCCGACCGTACCGCCGAGCTCGCACTTCTGCTGGAGGTCGCGGGCACGCCGAAACCCGGGAACGTCGATCGCCACCGGGATCTCGAGGACCTGCGTTTCGAACACTTCCTCGCGGGGGCCGTCGGCGCCCGCGACGGGCTCGAGCTGGCCGCCTCGGGGGCGGCCGTCGGCCCTGCCTTCGAGCGGGCCGTCGAGGGGATGGCCACCCAGGAGGGCGGCAACACCCAGTTCGGCGCGTTGTTGTTGCTCGTCCCGCTGGTGCGGGCCGCCCGCAACGAACTCTCCCAGCCCGTCGTCGAGAGCGTCCTCGAGGGAACGACCGTCGCCGACGCGGCCGCCTTCTACCGGGCGTTCGAGCACGTCGACGTCTTCGTCGCCGACCCGCCCGCGGAGCTGGCCCCGCTCGACGTCCGCCGCGGCGCCGACGCGATCCCCGTCCTCGAGGAGCGTGGACTCACTCTGCTCGACGTGATGGACCGCAGCGTTCCGGGCGACGACGTCGCCCGCGAGTGGGTCACCGCGTTCGAGCGCTCGTTCGCCGCCGCCGAGGCACTCGCCGCGGCCGACGGGCCCGTCCCCGAGCGAACCGCCGCCGTCTTCCTCTCCCTGCTGGCCGAGCGCCCCGACACCCTCGTCGCCGATCGGTGCGGTGAGTCGGTCGCGGCCGAAGTGACCGAGCGCGCCGCCACGCTGGTCGAGCGCGACGCCCTCGAAACTGATCGCGACGCCGTCGAGGCGTTCGCCGACGAGCTCGTCGGTCGGGGCATCAATCCCGGAACGACGGCCGACGTCACCGCCGCCGGACTGTTCATCGCCCTCGAGCACGAAACGGTCGAGCTATGAGCGACGATTCACGGCCGGACGGCGATCGAACCGCCGACGTCGAGTGGCCCGTCGAACTCGCCGGCGTCACCGAGTCCGTCGTGACGACGCTTGGCCCCAACGACCGGTGGAACGCCGCCCCGCTCGGACTGTTCGCCGCCGAGGACGAGGACGCAGTTACCGCCACGACATGGGGCAACACCAGAACCCGACGGAACTTCCACCGCCAGGGCGAGGGGTACGTCCAGTTCACCGTCGACCCCGTCGTCTTCGCCGACGCCGCCCTCTCGATCGTCGAGTTCGACGAGCCCGTCCTCGAATCGGCCGACGCCTGGGTGCGAGTCGAGGTCGAACGGATCGAGGCGGGAACCGAGGACGGCACCCGCCGGGAGAAGTGGGCGCTTCGCCCCGTCGAGTCGCAGGTCGTCAACGAGCGGGTGACGACGATCGATCGCGGATTCGGTGCGGTGATCGAGGCGACCGTGGCCGCCTCACGGCTCGACGTTCCCGGGTACGACACCGAACGGCTCCGGGATCGCCTCGAGTACTACGCCTCGGTCGTCGAGCGTGCGGGGAGTCCTCGGGAGCGGGCGGCTCTCGAGCGCGTCCGGGACTACACCGACTGGTAGCCCGGCGGCGAAGAACGAATGGCTTTAGGGCGCGCTCCGAAAACCCATCGGTATGGCAATCAAACCGGCCTACGTCAAGAAGACCGGGAACCTCCTCCTGGAGCGGTACCCGGAGGCGTTCACGACCGACTTCGAGCAGAACAAAGACAGCGTCACGAAGCTGACAAACGTCGAGTCCAAGGGCGTTCGCAACCGGATCGCCGGCTACGTTACGCGGAAGAAAAGCGGCGAAGTGCCGGCGTAGTTCGAGTTCTCGCTCACGTTCGTCTCCGAAAGAACGCAACCCGATAGCGACGGGTTCGGTGCGTCGAAGTCGTCGAACGTCGTTCTGACGGGGAGTCAGTGTCCCTGATCGTCACCGAAGCCGGGGTCCATGTAGACCGCGGCGACGAACGCGACGAGAGCGAAAAAGAGCCCGAAGAAAAGACCGACAGTTCCGGTGATGATCGAGAGGTCACCGGCCAGCGGAAGGCTCATCTCCTGGTACCCCATGACACCGAAGGCGACTCCGAGCACGAGCGCCAGCGCGGCGATCACCGTCGCGCCGGTGCTAAACCGCGTCTCGAACAGGCCGCTCAGGCCGGCAGTCGAGTTCGTCATCGGAACCACCCCGAACGAGGCTGCTGGAGCAGGCTGCTCCCGGTGGCAGCCGGATCGATACCTGAACCGCATCGGTCCTGGTGGAAGCGCATCGGTCGATACCATCCACTCCGTTTTCTTAACCTCTTCTATGCAGTCCGCTGTGGACCGACAGCGCTCGGTCGAGTATCGCCGTCCGCAGCAGTCGCGCGAATCCAAACCGTTTTGCGCACACAACCCCGAGCAACGGGAAAATGGCAGTACGAGTAGGCGTACTTGGCGCAACCGGAGCCGTCGGACAGCGACTGATCCAGCTTCTCGACCCCCACCCGGAGTTCGAGATCGCCGCCCTCACGGCGAGCGACTCCAGTGCGGGCAAGACGTACCGACAGGCCGCGAAGTGGCGCGTCGAGGGTCCGATCCCCGACGACGTCGCGGAGACGACCGTCTCGGCAACCGACCCCGACGAGGTCCCCGATGACGTCGACCTGCTGTTCTCGTCGCTCCCCTCGAGCGTCGGCGCGGAGGTCGAGCCCGACTTCTGCGAGGCGGGCTACGTCATGTCCTCGAACTCCTCGAACGCACGGATGGCCGACGACGTTCCGCTCGTAATCCCGGAGGTCAACGCCGAACACCTCGATCTGCTCGAGGTCCAGCGCGACGAGCGGGGCTGGGACGGCGCGATGGTCAAAAACCCCAACTGCTCGACGATCACCTTCGTTCCCACGCTGGCCGCGCTCGCGGAGTACGGCCTCGAGTCGGTCCACGTCGCGACGCTGCAGGCGGTTTCGGGCGCGGGCTACGACGGCGTCTCCTCGATGGAGATCATCGACAACGCGATCCCCTACATCGGCAGCGAGGAGGACAAACTCGAGACCGAGTCCCGCAAGCTGCTCGGCGAGTTCGACGGCGCCGAACTCAGCCATAACAGCGTCGAGGTCGCCGCCTCCTGTAACCGAATCCCGACGATCGACGGCCACCTCGAGAACGTCTGGGTCGAGACCGAGGACGACCTTACGCCCGAGGACGCCGCCGACGCGATGGCTTCGTACCCTTCCCTCGAGCTGCCGTCCTCGCCCGACCAGCTCATCCACGTCTTCGACGAGCCCGACCGCCCACAGCCACGCCTCGACCGAACGCTCGGCGACGGGATGGCTATCGCGGCTGGCGGGCTACGCGAGTCGTCGTTCGGGCTCCAGTACAACTGCCTGGCCCACAACACGATCCGCGGCGCCGCGGGTGCGAGCGTTCTGAACGGCGAACTGCTGCTCGAGAACGGCTACCTGTAGGCCGTTACGTCGACTCCTGGGGTAAAGCGACGACGGGCACGGACGCCTCCTTGACGAGTCGCCGCGCGACGTCGCCCGTCAGCAGCTCCGCGAGGCGGTTCCCCTCTCGCGCGTTGAAGACGACGGCGTCGGCGCCCTCCTCGCGGGCGGCCTCGAAGATGCGCTCGACGACGTCGGTGCCGTACAACACCTCCGTCTCGACCGCGGCTGGTGACTCATCGAGGACGTCCCTGATCCGCTCGAAGATATCGGCGGCGTGGTCTTCGCGTTGTTCCATCGGGGCCTTGTCGATCCCGCCGCCCGATTTCTCGACCACGTTGACCGCGACGACGGTGCTTGCCGGAGCGAGATGGGGCTCGAGCGCCCTGGCGGTTCGCTCGCCGTCGTCCGGATCGGCCGCGGGAACGACCACCGTCCCGTCGATGGTAAGCGTCACCGGCCGCCACCTCGGTTCGGACGAGCCGTGGCAACTCGAGGCGAGCGCGCTGGGCGAGCCATCGCTAGTGGTACCATGGTTCAACGTGGTTCGCCGCGGGGAAAAAGGTACAGTCGGACCGCGCGGGGATCAGGGAACGACCTGGTTGCGAAGCTCGTCGCTTCCCTCGTCGAACCGACGCACGTTCTCGACGACGATATCGGCCAGACGCTCGTAGTAACGGGGCGTCTGACCCGCGTTGTGGGGCGTGATCTGGACGTTCCCGAAGTTCCACAGCGGGTGGTCCTCCGGCAGCGGCTCGGGGTCGGTAACGTCGAGCGACGCCCCGCGGATCCAGCCCGAGCGCAGCGCGTCGACGAGCGCGTCGGTGTCGACCACCGGTCCTCGCGCGACGTTGACGATCACGGCCTCCGGATCGAGCGTGATCATCGTCTCCCGGTCGATCAGCCCCCGGGTGAGATCAGTCAGCGGACACGCGAGCACGAGGTAGTCGGTCCGGGCGAGGGCGTCCTCGAACGGCTCGTCCTCGAAGCCGACGACCTCGTCTGTCGGGCCGCCCTTCTCGGGCGTGTAGCGAACACCGATCGTCTCGACGTCGAACGGCTCGAGGCGCTCGGCCGTTGCCCGTCCGATCGCGCCGAGTCCGACGATCGTGACCGTCGACCCCTGAAGCTCGTGGGCCTTGTAGTGGCGCCACTCGCGGCGGCGCTGTCTGCGCTCGGCGACGTGAAACCGACGGGTGAAATGCAAAATCGCACCGAGGACGTGCTCGCCCATGTTCGGCCCGTGGACACCGGACGCGTTGGTCACCGCGACGCCGCGTTCCCGAAGCCGGTCCAGCGGCAGGTGACCCGTTCCCGCGTACGCACAGGCGAACACCTCGAGGTCTGGGGCGGCCTCGAGCAGCTCCTCCTCGAGGGTCATCCCGGTGACAAAACGGGCGTCCTCGATCAGCTCGCGCTCGGCGGTCGGCGTGCGAGCGAGCTCGACGGTCCGATCGGGAAGTCGCTCCCGGAGCGTCTCGGCGTACTGCTCGATCGGCGTTCCGTGGGTCCCCTTGCGCAACACGAGGAGGTCCGTCTCGTCGGGCATGTCAGGTGTCTCGAGCGGTATGGTCAAAAACGTTCAGTTCGCGGGGAGTACCGCCGCGGCAGTCGATCCGAACTTCAGACAGTTTAATACGGGCCGTCCAGTCCCAACGAAGTATGGAACGCGTTGATGTCGCGATCGTCGGCGGCGGGCCCGCGGGCGCCTGTGCGGCGGAACGAGCCGCCGCACACGGCGCCGAGACGGTCCTGTTCGAGCAGGGTGTCCCGCGGGAGGACCGTGACGAGCTCGGTCCAGACTCGACCGACGCGGCCGGGATGCTCGACTACTGGATCGATATCATGGATTTCGACCACCGGGAGATCCCCGACGACGTCATCCATCAGGAGCTCGACGCCACGGAGTTTGTCGGCCCGTCGAGCCGTCTCGAGCTCTCGACCACCGGGATCGACGCCGATTATCCAAGATTCGGCTACACCTTTCACCGCGCCCGGATGGACGACTGGCTCCACGAGCGCGCGAGCGACGCCGGCGCCGACCTGCGGGTCGGAACCGGGGTCAAATCTCTCGAGACCGACCTTCGAGCCGCGAGCCCGAAGGGGCCGACCCACACGCTGACCCTCTCGGACGGCGCCCAGCTCGAAGCCCAGTACGTCGTCCTCGCGGACGGGCCACAGCGACGGATCACCCTCGAGGCGCTGGATCAGTTCACCCCGCCCGGACGGAGCGTCTCGGACCACCTCTCGCCGCCCGAGGCGAACCACATCGCTTACCAGGAGTACCGGGAGTTCCCGCCCGAGCTATTCGAGGAGGACCGACTCAAGTTCTGGTGGGGGTACATGCCCGGTGAGACCGCCTACCCGTGGATGTTTCCCAACGACGGCACCGTCGCCCGCGTCGGCCTGACGATGCCGATCGGGATGGACCTCGAGGACGTCCCGAACCCCGGAGCGTACGCCTTGCTGGAGCCGACCGACGACCAGCTCCCCTCCGGCGCCGAGTACATCCGTCGACTGCTCGAACGCGAGTACGGCGACGAGTACGACGTCGAGGAAGACATCCCGATCGTCGAGGACCGCGGCAAATCCAAGGGAACGGAGACCTATCCGATCTCCTCGACGCGCCCGATCGACTCGCCGGTCGGCGCGAACATCGCCGTCGCCGGCGGGGCGATGGGGACCACCTCGGCGTTCCACGAGGGCGGCTACCACGTTGCCGTCCGAACGGGGAAAATCGCCGGGCGTCTCGCCGCGACCGACTCCCTCGAGAGCTACAACGACGTCTGGAAGCGCGCGATCGGCGACGAGATCGTCCGCAACGTCGCCTTCGCGGATATCGTCGCCGACTACGAACCCGACGACTGGGATCGTGCGTTCGAGATCGTCACCGACATGCAGGGCTCCGGGGACGAGAACGCGATCCTCGAGCGGACCTACTCCGCAGGGATCGGGGCGACGAAGCTGCTCACGGCCTACAAGAAACGCAAGTTCGGCTACCGCGACGGCCGGTACGTCCAGCTCACCGAGGACGAGTACTTCTACTGAGCGACGGCCAATCCGTCGACTCGGTATCACCGCGACGGACCACGGACGATCGGCTCACTCCGTTTCGGAATCCGCCGACGGGCGGAGATCGAGCCCGACGGTAACCAGCGCGCGGTTCGTCTCCGATACCGCGTCCCGTATCTCACCGATCGCCAGCGATCGATTCGCACGAAGCGGACCATCGGTCAACAGGATCGCTCGCAACGACGGGGCGTGATCGTAGCTGATCGCGTGTGCCCGGTCGTACGAATCGAACCCCCGCGGCTGCCACCCGACCCCTTCTTCGAGGACCGTCACCCGGGAGCCGGGAACGACCTGATACGGAGCTATCGCCCCCTCCTCGATCTCGGCTCGTTCGGACGGGCCGTCCTCGCGAGTCGCCCCAGCGGCCGTTCCCGAGCCGCCCGCGAGAAGGCCAGTCGAGAGCGCACCGTACTTGGCGAAGGTTCGTCGCGACATCGATCGCGTGTTGCGCGTGTACATCGCACTCATGTTCGCGGTAACACCACCGAGATCTCCATAACCGTTCGCCAGTCTGGTGCAACGGTGGACGTTTCAACTATCCATTCAGGCCACAGTTTTATTTCCGTCACCGTGGCCCGCTTCCCTGATGTTCTTCCACGAACCGGAGCTCCAGTACGAGGTCACGGTCGAGAACCCGGATCCCCACTTCGCGAAACTGCTCCAGCAGGCTATCGGCGGCCAGGAGGGTGAGATGCGCGTTGCGATGCAGTACATGTTCCAGGCATGGGCCCTCCCCGAAGAGTACGAGGAGTATCGAACCCTCCTGATGGAGACCGCCGTCGAGGAGCTCGGCCACATCGAGATGCTCGCGACGGCCGTCACGAAGAACCTCCGAGGCTCGTCCAAGCAGATGAGCGAGGACGCCGAAGCGGTCGCCTCGACCGCTGCGTCGATGACTGGACAGAATCCGCGTCAGTTCCTCTCGGCGGGCCAGTCGGCGATGCCCGTCGACAGCAACGGCGTTCCGTTCTCCGGGGGCTACGTCGTCGCCTCGGGGAACCTCGCTGGCGACCTCTACGCCAATGTGATGGCCGAAGGGACCGGGCGAACCCTCGCGACCCGCCTCTACGAGTACACCGACGATCCCGGTATGCGAGACATGCTCTCGTATCTCATTGCGCGCGACACGATGCACCAGAACCAGTGGCTCGCCGCTCTCGAATCGCTCGAGAACCCGACTCCGGTACCGGCGAGTTTCCCACAGGAGGAGGAGAATCAGGACGTCAACTACGCGTTCATGTCGACCCGTCGGGAGCAACAACCCGATCCGGAAGCACCCTGGACCCAGGGCGACGCCCCGGACAGCAGAGGCGAGTTCTCCTATCTCGCCGAACAGCCCGGCGACGGCGACGGTGTTCCGCCGGCACCGGATCCGAGCACGTACAACGTTCCCGAAGACGAGTAGGGATCGGTTCCGATAGGGACCGGCCCCTCCATCACCGATACTCGACCCTTCACGCGACGCGTTCGTCTGTAAGACTTAAACGGGCCACGACCCTATTACGACTGCGTGCCTTTAGTCCCCGTCCGAGTGAACCCGTTTCGGGTGCGATGACAGCACGGCGAACCCGGGCACGCGACATTGGATCGACCGCGACGGACCACTCCGTCGCACTCGGGGACGATCGTCCCCCGCCCGGCACGAGGGTTAGCCAGCCGACGCGGCATGCCGCCACGGGATGACGCTGGACGTTAGTGTTCCGGGCGACAGTCGTTCCTTCGACGACCATCTCACCAGCAGCCGCTGTTCTCCCCGAAACCGTTCTGGTTAGTTACCCGACGCAGGCTCCGCGTAGCGCACCGAATCGATCGGCTCCTCGACCGGACCCACGTCGCCATCGAGAACCCGGGCCTGCTTGATCTCTTCGCGTCTCGGTTCGAACCCTGCAGCGCGTGTGACGCTTCCACTTCGAGGATCGAACTCGACGAGTCCGTCCTCGTCAAGTCGCGGAAGGTGATCATGTATTAGTGACGTTCGAACGGGACGACGTGCCGACTCGGAAACCGTCTCCGGAGACTCGCCGCGTTCCCAGGCGGTGATCTGTCTACTTAACGTTTCGATATCCGTATGGCGGGTTTCCAGTAAATAGTACGTCACGTACCGACAGCGCGAGTGGGAGAGAAGACCGGAGGTAGACGGTGTGGTTGGCCGAGTTGCTTTTGACATATTGCGTGGATTACTACCGCTCTCGCATAAGATACAGTCCAAAGATATTGGGAGGTTACGAACAGTCATCGATGGTGAGGATCTTCCTATACGACGTGTTCTCACACCGTATAAATACGGAACGCCCACACAGCGGGCGCTGTGCGGGCGTGAATCAGTATGAGTGGTGGCGGCGAATCGGATTTCCCAG
>JGI2924J29684_1078155_pt1 | contig 33463 bp, 28 predicted proteins | sample BenlonsequencITS_FD_29684 | JGI IMG/M metagenome (IMG submission 29684)
AGTAAACTCTTGTTAACTATCAAAAAATCAAATGTTTACACCCAGCGCTTTACATAATCATATACTTCACATAATGGGCGAGGATAATGCCCGATGCCGATGCCTTCATGGCCGCTGCAAAGATCACTTTCAGGTCCACTACGGTTCCGCATGTTCCACCGGACGAGGCGTTGACAATGCCCAGTACCCGGTTTGCCCTGTTCAGCAATATCACCTTGAACTCTTCGATGAACTCCAGTTTGGATTCGTCCCAGTTGGCCCTGAGCACTTTGGCGGCACCTTGGGAGGAAACGATCTGCGGCTTGTCTGACATCTTGGAGTTGGGACGGTAGCTCAAGGTAATTTCGGCTACTTGGCTGAGAACGGTGTTCTTGTTGGTATCCATAACATTTCATGTTTAAGGTTAGAAATTAATTATGGAAGCCCTACAGCTTGAGGGCAAACAAGGCCAAGTGGCAACGGAATAAAGGAGGGCACAGCGGGAAGCGTGGTGTTTATGCCGTAAGCTCATGGCTGCCCTGCCGCCCGAAAGCTAATTTTGTGGAGTGATTAATGCACAACCCCCTCCTACTTTTCAAAAAGGAAGGTATGCTAAATAAAATGAAAGGACAGTACTATTGTTATGGGGGTTAATTGTGGGTAACTTTTGGGAAGTAATCCACTGTTCACGGCCCACTTCAACTTCTTTGCAAAGGGAACGCGCTTTTTCACTTCTCAGCAAAACTGGCCCAGAAGGCAAGAAAGTAGCCAGAATCCGTCTCAAACAGGCCTTTGATCAAAGGCCAAAAAATCGTATCGGGTGTTTACGGGGCACAACTCCATCGCACGGCAGGGATCGCAACGGCATCGCCGCCCCTGGCGGGAAATAGTGGACACCCCGGCCCACAGGGCTGCCCAATTTTGATTTTTATCAAATCATCACATTTTTCCCTTCGATGATCATTAAAGACACTGTGATACTTTCCAAAAATGTTTTTGGAAACAAACAGTATTATTGTATACCGATTTAACATCAATTATTATTTTAAAAGCATTAATCTTTGCTCTTTCTCAAACTTTTCATCGTACGATGGATTGGGCTCTGTTGGCACAGGAGCATCGTATTTCTTCCTCCATCTCACCAATTTGTCGAGAAGTCCTTTTACCACCTCAGGATGCTCACTGGCGACATTGTGCTTCTCACCTAGGTCCTCTCCAAGATGATAGAGCTCCAATCCCCCATCTTCAAAATATTGATGCAGTTTCCAATCGCCGGAACGAATCACTGATCCTGGTCTGGTCCTAAAAAGCGGATCCCTGGCTTGGTCCTCTAAAGGTTTATAAGCTTGCAGGTAAATAGGAAAATGCCAGAAAAGATCCCTCTCGGCCATTTTTTGCCCTTTCAACGCGGCAGTAATATCACTGCCTTCTAGATCCCAGTCCTCTTTTTCGTCACCAATGATTCTGGCTAGTGTAGGAAACAAATCCATTTGGCTCACTGGATCATTATTCACGTCCGCTTGGATAGTGCCAATCCAGCTTATGACCATAGGCACCCTGATTCCACCTTCATAGTAACTTCCTTTACCAGCACGAAGAGGATCTTGATGGCTTGTTGCCCTAATTCCTCCATTATCCGAAGTAAAAATTACAATGGTATTTTCAGAGATGCCCAACTCATTCACCTTTTCCAGCAGTCGTCCTACATTCTTGTCCATGGTATAGATCATGGCCGCATAAGTGGAATTGTTCCTTCCTGGCTTTCCTTCTTTTGATGAGAAACGTTTGAGATCTTCTTCTTTGGCCATCAATGGACTATGCACAGTATAAAAAGGAAGATATAGAAAAAACGGTGTGTCCCGATGGGATTCCACGAAATCAATGGCTTCTGAGGTCAGCCTATCGGTAAGGTATTCTCCTTCCTTTTGGGGTTTAATATGATCCACTTTAAAGGGGCTAAAGTATCCTCCTCTACCAGGATGGCCCTGTGGGCCGCCCGCTACATTATAGTCAAAACCATATTCCAGGGGATCTACAGAAACATGCCATTTCCCAAACGTACCGGTAACATAACCATTTTCCTTAAAAAGATGCCCCAGGGTTTTCATTCCATTGGGGATAAACTTTTCATTATGAGAAGGAATAAGGATCCGGGTTTTGGGATCGCCCCTATCTGGTGGGTGCACGGTATATATGCCATGGCTCATACCATACTTACCTGTAAGCATATTTGCTCTACTTGGAGCACAATTGGCAGCTCCAGCATAAGCCTGTCTAAACACCACTCCACTGCTGGCCAGCCGATCCAGGTTAGGGGTTTCATAAAATTCCGCACCCATAAATCCGAGATCCTTCCAACCAAGGTCATCTACATTGATCAAAATCACATTGGGCTTTTCTGAGGGGCCAGCAAGCTCCATGGATTGACTAAACACATTGGCTGAAAGGGCCAGAGCAATAAGAGTACTCGCTATAATCTTACTCATTATGATAGTAATTGGATATTTCCTTGTCTATAGGACAGCCAATATACCCCATTTCTATTGATTCCAATACATCTGCAAATGGTTCTTTGTTTTTCTGTAATTTTATGGTAAATGCATAATAATGGTCATGTGGCAAAATCCTGTACTGGGTATGGGGCCTTTCTCCCCAGCTGTTGTCTCCTCCTACACCCATCTGTCCATAGTCTATGTTCACCTTGATATAATCTTGTTTTTTCATATCCACTGTATGCCTTACCTCCATTTTTTTCTTTTGGCCGAAGGAATCCTCATCATAATAACTGGCGCCCCACGAAAACTGGGAATGTCCCACTACCACTAATCCAGTCCCCTCTTTATCGGCAAATCTCACTGCTCTGGTGTCTGTGCGGTATCCGTTTTCCTGGGGTCTTACATAGGGATGAAAAAGCCCCTCGACACTGGAATGATAAGCTCCCACCAAGGCCAAAGTCTTACGGTCAAGATAACTTTCATGTGGTCCTGGTCCATCCCAATCCACTTCAGCAAAATCATTTTTTAACTTTAGCCACATTCCGAAGGGAGTTCGATTGAAGATTTTGAGATACAGTGCTACCAAAAATGCGGTGTTGCTCTTTCCCTTCGCGCTGTGAGTAAGCGGTTCATTTTGATTGGTAGAATGTCGTAAAAAATGGCTACCCCCAGTTTAGATTTAGTGTTTTTACACCAAAGTAAAGGACCGGACCACAAAACAAAAAACACCTCCAATCTCATTGAAGGTGTTGCCGTATTATCAAGTGCTGCCTAGGATTACATCTTCGCCCCTCTCCCCTTCTTGGGTTCCTTGGGAGTGTTCTTCACTCCTGCGGCCTGTTGCTTTCCTTCCTGTTTCTCCTGCTTTGACTCTTTTCCCTGGTCCTTGCCCAGCACCAGGTCGTTTGTCTTGACCATCTTCATCTCGGCATCATGGACTTTTACCGACTTGAACTTGGGATTGGCCGATACGTACATGATCTCTTCCTTGCCTCCCCTTTCCATGGTCACCGGATAGACATTGCCCTTTTCAAAGGCCTTGACCATCCATTCGGTCTTGGTAGGGTCCTGCAGTTCCTTGATCGGCAGTTTGGACAGGGCCTCCTTGCTGTCAAATCCATAGTTCTCATGGTAGGACTCTATTTTGAAGTTGTTGTTCTTGTCCTTTTGGGAAAAGTCCAGTTGCATCCAGGCCTGGTAGGGCTCGTTTTCCTGGTTGAGCATCCCCTTTTTCACCGCCCTACCCTCCAACAGGTTGAAGGCCTCCTTGGCCGTCACCGATTGGTTGTTGTAGAAGGTGTGCTGTTTGGGGGCAATTTCCGGATTGGGATTGTGGAGGCTTGCATCGTATTTGTTGAGAAAGTACCGCTCCGACGTATTGGACTTTCTGAAATAAAGCGAAAAGTCCATTTTCTTGCCTTCTATTTCCATTTGGTGCGGCAACTGGAAGGCCTGGTTTCCTGCCTTGATCTGTTTTTCCAGTGCCGCGTTCAGGTCGGTATCAAAACCTGTGTACTTTAACTTTTCCTTGAGGTATTCCAAATTTTCCTGGTCCATGGTTTATCTTGTTTCAGGTTGAACATCGGTCAGGTTTCTTGTTTTCAGGATGTCCCTGCCCCTGACCTTTAGGCGAAGGTTCCTGTCCCCGTTTTTTTCATTGAGCTGTATGTCCAGTAGCTTTTTATCGGATAGGGTAAATTGGGGGAATCCGGCCACCAGCAGGTTGTGCCCATGGCCCTGGACCCCTTTGCCCGTTTTCCATTTCAGGAATATCGGCCCAAGGGACTGCTCCCGGACAGAGGCATGCCCGGACTGCTTTTTATCGGTAATGGAAAACACCGGCTCTTCCGGATCAAAGGCCAGGCGGGAGCGGTTGTCCAACCGGAACCTGAAGAAGAGCAATCCCTCCTTTTGGTAAATCCCTTCCAGCCTGAATTTCATCCGGTAATCCCTGGACGTCCTTCGAAGGAACGCTTCTTCTTCCATCACGGCACCTCCTGCCCTTTCCAGCTTATCTATTCCTAAGCCGAGGCCCCTTAACCGCAAATTTTCCCAGAATAATAGATCCTGACGGGCGATGTTGATGGAAGAGCGGGCAAGGGACTCATCATAGCTGACCCTGAAATGGTACAGCCGCGCATCGGCGGTGACCACATGCAGGTTGGTGGTCCTGAAGGAGCGCTGCCCTGCCTTCAAGAGCAACAGGTTCGGGGCTTTTGCCTCTACCTTTGCCATGACATGCCCGTGGCCGCGGTCCACGCTCACCACCTTGGAACCAAAGACCAGTACGGTGGTGTGGTCCCATCCGACGCTTACCGGGTAGGCAGGAAGGACGGCCTCCTTTGGGACGGGGGTTATGGCCACCTGTCCCTGCGCCTTCTGTGCAACCGTCAGTATGCACAGAAAGGCCATTATTGCCATTCGTATTTTCATCATTTTATGCGTTTTGGGTGTTGATGAGTAAAATGGGGTGGCCGGCCTTCAGTGTTATTTTTATGGCCTTGTTCTTCTTTCTGAACAGGCCCTTTGCTGCCGATACGCCTGCCGAGGCCATCTGGGTTTCCAGGGTCATGCCCGAGGCCATATTGGGCATTCCGTTTACCAGGGCATCGCCGGCCCCCTGCTGTATTTCCTGCCCAAGGCTGCCACTGATGGGAATACCGGGCATGGCGTCCTGGTCATGGGCCTCCAGTTCCACGGGAAGGATATATTTGCCGGACCGCAAGGAGGTGACGACCAATTTGACCCGGCTTCCGTCCAGGGCCGCCTCCCCGTAGACCAGGCTCCCTTTTGGGTAGGCCATGCCGTTTACCCGCACTTCCTCCAACAGTTTGATCTTGACCCTGCCCTCCCTTTCAAAGGTGGTCTCTTCGGCCACCTCTGCGGCAATGGCCGCCTTGACGGCATGTTCCATGGGGGACTGCTCCTCCAGGCCGTAAAAGGCATTTCGCTCGATAGACCCATCTTCCATGTCGGGCAGGGTCAATTTATCCATGCTTTCCACCTTCCTTTCGTTTTCGGTTAATACCTTGAACCGCGGTCTTTCCATCTGTTTTTCACGGTGGCGGCTTTCGACCCTTTCCGGGTGCTGTACGTCCAGGATCTTGTCGAGCATCCCTTCCAACTGCTGCAGTTCGGGATCCGGGCCGGTGGGCTGCATCCTGTCCATCAACGCTTCCAATTGCCTGACGTCGTTGGACAGTCCGGGTGCCCGTGCCGGGCCATTGGCAGCAGGCTGCCCTTTCCTTTCCAATTGTGCCCCCGGGCTGCTTTGCTGGAGCTGTTGGTCAAGCTGTTCCAGTTTGTCCAGCAGGTCGCCTTCCCTTTCCCCGAGGTGCCCACCATCGGACAGGGGAAGCAGTGGACCACTTACTTTTTCACTATCGGAAGCCCTGTCCTTCAGATAGGGGTCCATCCGCATCAGTTCCTTCCGGTGGCTGGCCGCTTTGGCCTCCTTCCTGTAAAGTTCCATTTTTCCGAGCGTCCGCTGTTCGAGCTGCGGTTCGGGAAGGGCCGTGCTCAGCCTTTGCTTGGTGGCCCCGTTGTTCTTGTCCAGTCCCTGTCCCGCCCAGGTAAATGCCAGGATAAAGGGCAGGACGATCAGTGGCAGGACCAGCAAGAGGGTCCGTTGGTTGTTGTTGAATCTTTTCATGGTCTGTGTGTTTAAATTGTTGAACTGTCGAATCGATTAATGGCCGTTGGGGCCCAGGGGGCATTCCTGCTATTTCGGATACGGGCCCATGGTCCGTGCCGGAATGGGCCTGCAGGGCGATGACGGCCGCCCAGGCGGCAAAGAACAGGGAAAACAGTCCTATCCGCTGGTGGTACACCAACCGGTTGTCCAGTCCGGACAGGTAGGCTGCAAGGTCCCTTGGCAATCCCCTTATCCAGCTGGGCGGTGTTTCCATGTCGTTGTCTGGGTCCATTACGGTAGTAGTGGTTTGTTTCATCTTTTTTCGATTTTAAGGTCCTTGTTTTCCAGTGTTTCCCATTTTTCGATCAGCAGGCCATGCGGATTGTGCCGGGAGCGGGCCACTTCGCGCAGCACCCCGGTGGTGACCAGTCTTCTAGTCAGTTTCGAGGTGGGCCTGGTGATCTGCTGCCTGCCATAAAACCGGAAGCGGTAGGGCCGACTGTCCATGGCCAGTGTCACGCTGTCCACTGCCATTTCCTGGCTGATGTTCCCGGTAACCAACCGGTCATAGTACCCCTGCTCCCGCAATACCCGATAGGCGTCCCGCACCGTGCCGTCCCCCAGGTAAAGGGCCTCGGAGAGTTGCTGATTGATCAGGTCCCCATCAGGGGAAAGGGTAAAGAAGCGGTCATGGAACCGGATGACATGTTCCCTGGCTTCCACTTCCAGGTTGTCCTGCCTGCCGCTCGCAAAGGCTTCCATGACCTTTCCGTCCAGCAGGATGTACACCCGTTCGGTGGCCTGTTGCTGGAAGCGGTAGGAAAGCCATACCGCTCCCAGGGCCATCAGTATGGCCCCAAGGGACAGCACCAGGCTAAAGCGTTTCACATGCCCGAAGGCGGTTTCTATATTGGTCAGGTGTTCGAACATATCAGGTAAGGATTTTGGCAGCTGTGGTGGGGGCAGAGGTCACCATACGGCTTGTCTTGTGGAGCAGCGTGTCCCCACCGGCTGCATGGACGATGTAATTGGCCACCGAGGGCACGGTAAAATAACCGATGATGGCAATGACCAGGAAGATCAAATAGGCGGTATCGGTACTGGAAAAGAAGGTCTTGCCCTGGTTTTCCACCTGGCCGATGTCGATCAGGAGCATGTTCTCCTGGATCTTGCCGATGATGGCCCCGAAGATATTGGCTACCGGAAGCCACATGTACACGTTGATATAGCGGGCAATCCAGGAGCGCAGGGAATGCCCGAAACCGTCAAAGACGGAAATTCCCATGACAATGGGGCCCAGGACCGAAAGGATGATCAAATAAAAGACCCTGATGGTATTGATGCAAAGGGCGGCAGCATGGTAGAGCACCTCCAGCACTTCGCTCATCCATTTTTTGATGGAGTTGGAGAAGTTGAAGGAGGCCTTTTCCATGGCAAATTTGATATCATTGCCCAGGCCTTCCCAAAAGCCCTCTTCACTGCCTTCCGGATGGGTGTATTCATACCATCCTTCCCGGTTCCCGCTGCCGCTTTCGCCCACGTACATTTCCCAGTACTCGGTGGATTCCAATGCCCGCTGCTTTGCCTCCAGCAGACGGTCCACTGCCGCATTCGACCCTTCTACCATCCTTCCCGTTTCATTTGCCAGCGGGGAAAGCACGGCGTTCATCAAATGGAGCACGGAGGGGAAGAGCATGATGGCCATGCCCAGGGCAAAGGGGCGCAGCAGCGGATAGAAATCCACGGCCTCTGCCCTGGCGATATGTCCCCAGACCCTGCTTGCGATATAGAACAGGGCCGCAAAGCCCGCAATTGCCCGTCCTGCCCCGATCAGTTCGGAGGCCAGCGGCACCATGTCGGCATAGAGGCTGTCCAACACCTGGTGGAGTCCCCCTGCCCCGCCACTTACCCCTTGCGCCCGTGCACCGAGGGCCACAAAGCCCAATATTGCCGTTGCGATGGCCCTTTTCATGGCCGAAGGGACCGAAGGGTCTTCAGATCTGCTGCCCGCTGCTTTCGCTGCCGGTTCAGGACGGCGGCCTCGTTGTTGAAGGCCCGTACAAATACATAGCGGTCCTTGATCTCATCGAAGATCCGGTCAATGGCCGCCATCCTTTCCCCATCGGACATTTGCAGTTTGCCTCCCGTCACCACCAGCAGCAGCTCTTCCATGTTGCAGACGCTCATGTCGAGCAGGTTGCCGTAGACCAGGGCCAGGTAGTCGAGCTCTTCCCGGGAAAACTTCCCCCTGTCCAAAAACTGGCGGTAGGCCCTGCGGTATTCGGACAATATGACCTGTTGGTAGTGGATGATCCCGCCCACCTTATGGTAGCGTTTCACCACGGGGCTTACCGTGGAAAGCCCTTCGATAAAGAGCTTGTGCAGTCCAAAATTTCCCGAGGCAATGTCCCTTACCGCGTTATAGCCACGGCTCAGGGTCCGGTAGCCCTGGTACATGTCGTTGAGGATCTGCTTGAACTGGTTGAGCTTTTCCACGTTGAGCAGCAACTGTGAGGCTTCTCCGACCTGGGCACTGGCCCGGACCGGGGAAAGGCACAACATGCCCAGCAATAGTATTCCCGTCATAAAGTGTTTCATGGTTTTTTCAGTTGGTTCAGTTGTCGAATCGTTTTCAAATCCCCCGCATGCCAGGCCCGGTGCCGCAGCAATCGGTAGTTTGTACTGTTGAATTCCCGGAGAAACCGGTCCAGTGCCCGTAGTTCCACGTATAACCGGTCGACCAGCTCCAGGCGCTTCCCTTCGGAAAGCTCCAGTCCCGGTTGCAGTGCCACGGCCATCAGCTCGTCGAGCAGCTTGGACGCGGTCGATACCACATTTTCGAATACCTGTCCGAGGTACTGCTTTTCGGATGGCTTCAACCTGCCCTGGGCAGCAAACAGCTTTTTGGCCGTGTTTATCCGGCCCAGCAACCGGAGCTGTAAAGCGATAAATTCCGGGACAACTTGGTAATTTCTGACAGCCGGGCTGATCGAGGCAAGGCCGCCAAAGAAGTCCCCGTGCAGGTTGAACTCCCCGTTGCGGACCATCTGCACGGCATCCCATCCGGTTCGGAGCGTCTCATATCCTTTCCTGGCGTACCCGATATACAGTTGCAGCCCGGTAATCTGTTTGGCCAGGTAGGCCTTCTGGGTCTTTTTCTGCCGGAACCATTCGCCGAAGGTCTGGGCCCTGCCCGGCCAACAAAGCAGCCACAGCAGGAGTAAAAGGCTAGTCGTTTTCATCATGGATATCCTTTAAGGTTTTTACTGCTCCCTTGGCATGGCTCCGCTGCCGGGCGATCAACAGGTTGCGCTCGTTGAACCGCATCAGGTCGCTGAGGTTAAAGCGCACCTTCTTTTCCACCCTGTCGATCAGGGCAAGGCGTTCGCCGTCGTCCATTTTCATGTTGAAGGCGCTGACCACGCCGAGTACCTGTTCGAGGTTGCGCACCGAATGGTCGAGGATGCCCAGGTACACTTTTTCCATCCAGCGGAGTTCGGATGCCGAAAACTGGCCGCTGGCCGTGATGTGCCGCCAGGCCTTTTGGTATTCGGTGACCAGCCTGCCCTGCATCCGGGCAATGTCCCGGACCTTTTGGTACTGGGCAATGGCGCTCTTCACCTTCCAGAGACCGTCGTAATAATCCCCGTAAAGCTCCTTCTGCCGCTCGCCCCACTCGGCGATCTCCTCCAGCTTGAGCTTGTTGAGCGTATTTTCCAGCACCTTCTGGGCATTCTGCAGCCAGATGGTGTTGTTCTGCATGCGCTGGATCTTCAGGTCGATGGCCACGATGGCCTTTTTCACCCCTTTGCGGATGATCTCCAGGATATAGGCCGGTACTGCTGCCTCCGTGCGGGGCATTTGCGGGGCCCCAAATAGCAGCAGCCCGGCCAGTATCACTGTTTTCACTCCCTTTGGCACCCTCATTCCTGACCTCCCTTCATTTCCATGGCCACCGAGGCGATCCCCTTTTCAAGGTCGCCCCCGAAGGCACGGGCCCTTTCCTGCACCTTTATCTTCTCCTTTTGTTCGGTGGTATAGGCCAGGTATTCCTCCGGCGACACCTCGGTACGGTACACCTTGCCCACCGGGCCCAGGCCGATGAACACTTCCTTGTACTTTCTGCCCGGTTCGTTGGCCCTGTTGATCGACATGACCTGCATGGTCTCCTTCTCGGTAAGGCCCAACAGCTCGCGGATCCCGTCGAACTTGTTGCGGTACTTGGACTGGTCGAGCAGGATCTTGCAGTCCGAGTTGTTGATGATGGCCTGTTTGATGATGGGGCTCGAGATGATGTCCTCTACTTCCTGGGTGACCACTACGGCCTCCCCGAAGAACTTGCGGACCGTCTTGAACAAATATTTGATGTATTCTGCCATCCCTTCCTTGGCAATGGCCTTCCAGGCCTCCTCGATCAGGATCATCTTGCGCACGCCGCGCAGCTTCCGCATCTTGGAAACGAAGATCTCCATGATGATCAGCGTGACCACCGGAAACAGGATGGGGTGGTCCTTGATGTTGTCGAGCTCGAAGACGATAAACCGCTGTTCGAGCAGGTCGAGGTTTTCCCGCGCGTTGAGCAGGTAGTCGAACTCCCCGCCCCGGTAATAGGGCCGCAGCACGTACAGGAAGTTGTCGATGTCAAAGTCGCGGTCCTTTACGCCCTGCGCTTCCAGCTGCTGTTTGAAACCTGTTGAACAGAATTCAAAAAAGGTATCAAAACAGGGAAAGGTCTCCCCGTCGAGTCCTTCATAATAACTTCCCAGGGCGTTGGAGATGGCCACGTACTCGCTGCGCGTAAAGGTCTCGTCGTCCTTTTTCCACAGGGCCAGCAGCAGCGTCTTGATGCTTTCCTTCTTTTCGGTGTCCAGGGGCCTTCCCCCCAGGTGGAAGGGGTTGAAGCAAATGGGACGGTCCTGCTCATAGGTAAAGTAATAACCGCCCACCAGCTCGCACAGTCCGCGGTAGGAATGCCCCACGTCCACCAGCACCACATGGGCACCTTTGGCATGGTAGCTGCGCACCATATGGTTGGTAAAGAAGCTCTTGCCGCTGCCCGATGGCCCGAGGATGAACTTGTTGCGGTTGGTGGTCCAGCCGCGTTCCATGGGCTCATCGGAAAGGTCCACGTTGACCGGCTTCCCCGTCTGCCGGTCTCCCAGCCGCATGCCAAAGGGCGAGGGGCTGGAGACATAGCCCGTTTCCATGTTGAACAGGCAGCTGGCCTGCCGGCCAAAGGTCAAAAAGGTCTCCTCCTTGGGCAGTGCCGCCGCATTGCCGGGGATCCCTGCCCAGAACAGCTGTGGGGCGGCAAGGCTTTCCTCCTTGGCCACCGCATCGAGCCTGGCAAAGGCCGCGCCCGTTTTGTTCCTGACCGCTTTGGTTTCCTCCGGGTCCTCCGACCAGGCGACCACATTGAAATGCGCCCTTACCGGCCGGCTGCCTTCCCGGATGCTCTCGTTGAGGTATTCCTGGATCGCCTGCCCGGAATGGAGGTTCTCCCTGCTGTAGGCGGAAAGGCCCTGCATGCGAAGGGCCCTGCTCTCGAGCTCCTTTGCCACGGCCTGCCCGTTTTCCATGACCACATACTGGTTGTAGATATGGTCGATGTCCAGCAGCTGGCCCAGAGGGGCTGCCTGGCCGATGGCAAAGGTCCTCTTGTCGGTACCGTATGCTTCATGCGACATGTGGTCGTGCAGGACATTGGGCAGGCATTCCATTTCGGACAGGGAAAACACCTGCACCCTGGAAGTGCCTATCCGCAGTTCCGGCTTGAAGGCAATGTCTTTTATCCGGGGCTTTGCCGCACAGGGATCCAAAAACAGGTAGCTTTCCAATAATCCCGGGGCTTGGGAAGTACCCAGAAGGTCCGCATCGGCCATTCTCACGATTTCCGTTCCGCCGTCGGCGACCGTTTGGACAAACTGGCCCAGCACGTTTTCAAACTCCTCCAACCTTTTGCCGTCCAGCAGTTCGGGCGAAAGGAACCTTGGCGCCAGCAGGTTGGAGCTGGCCAGACCGCTAGGCCCCTTCCCCTTTCGCGGAAGCGTCAGGAAAAGGCAACAGCGATGGTCAAGGTAGGGACGCTCGTGGAAGAACAGCCCGCTGCTCCTGTCCAAAAAGTCCCTGCCTTCGGTTGGGACAGTCCCCTTAAAGCCCTTTCGGACAAACCAGTCCTGTTTATGGAGGATGCACCCTTCCGGTAAAAGCCGGATCGCTTTGGCCCAGTTGGACTGCAGGGCGGAATAGCCAGGTCCATCGAGGGTAAAGATTTCCGGTAACCGGAGCGCATAGCTTGCGGTGATGTCCCCTGCTCCGCTGATCAGGAATCCCTTTTCCAGCTTCCTGATGGGAAACCACCTGTCCAGTTCCCTTACATTGCTCCTATCCATGTGCTGTCGGGTTCAGTGTTCTGACAAAGTCCCGGTCACGCACCTTGATCCCCAGGGGGACCTTGCGGTGGACCAGCCGTTTTTTCAGGCCGTGCCGGCCATATTTCCTGTTCATTTTGAAGGTCCCTTCCACCAACAGGTAGCCCATAAAGCCACAGGCCACCCCGTTGGTCCAAAAGGACAGGCCCAGCACATAGCCCATCGCAAATACCAGCAGCAATACCACCAGGCCAATGCCCAGGTACAGGATGTACTGTGCCTGCAGGCCCTTAAAGGAAATGGGCCGGTTGACGCCCTTGTTGACCGTATAGCGCTTCATGTCAACCGAAGAAGCTGGTGAGCACGGTGGCCACGATGACCAGGAACACGCAGCTGCCGAACCATGCGGCGGCCACCTTGCCGGTATCCGGCTCCCCGGAGTTCCACTTGTTGAAGACCTTTACCGCGCCGATCAGCCCGACGATGGCACCGATGGCGTACATCAGGTTGACCCCGGACTGGAAGTAGCTGCGCACCTTGGTGGTGGCCTCCATGATGCCGGCATTGCCGTCCTGTCCGAATGCCGACAGGGAAATCCCCGTCAGCAGCAGAATGAGCAGCCCTTTACTGAGTTGGTTGTGTGTCATGGTGTGATGGTTTGGTGTTTTCCCTTTCCACCGCCCGGCAGAAAGGTGCTTGTGAAAGCAGGTCCAATTGGATATGGGAAGGGACGATCAGTTTGCCCTTTTTGAACCTGGGCGGGTCAAGGCCCGCATGGATACGGGCATACTCCTGGAAGGCACGGCAGAGCGTTTCCTCCCCTGCCGGGGAAATGCGTGCATGTTGACGGGCTTTCCTTTTTGCAAGGGCAAACGGTCCGAACAGGATGGAGAGCACGATCATATAGTACAGGAGAACGGTTCCGGCCAATGCTGACCAGAAACCCGGGCCAAACGAGATCCATTCCGGCATATCCTTTTTTGGTTTGATGATGGTACAAATCTCAAAAAGGCCGCAATAAAAAATTCACCAGTCGGTGCGGACTCCGGTAAAAAAAATCTCCGAAGCACCAATCCTTGGCCCCTCCCTTGGGACCAGGGCCCTTTCCGACCACACGGGCCAAGGGTACCAGGCCCGGAGGGAAACTTCACTCCATGACCGGTTGCACTGCCCCGGCCATTGGGCAATGCCAAGCCGCACCCAGGACGGTCGCCCCATGCATTGGAAGGGACTAGAGTCCTTCACTCTCCAGTATATAGTCCTCCAATTTCTCCTTCAGCACCTCCAGGAACAATGTCCTTCCCTTTTTACGGATCCTGATCTCCTGGAACCGTTTATATACGTCCCCCATGTCCCCACCGAGCAGTTGCCCCATGACCTTGGCCACTTCCCTGATCTCTGCCTGTCCATGGTTGAGCACTCCGGCCACTTTTAGGGCATAGACGAGTTCTACCAACTGGTTTTTCTTCCCCGTCCATTTGAGTGTCACCTGTTTCTGTGCCGTGGCCGGCGGTCCTTGGAGGGACTGGATGGCCGAATTGATGTACTTGTTGATCCTGATAGCGGCAAGTATGGTCGAGATCCCCAAGCAGGCCACGGTACAACTGCTCCTGTCGATCGGTGTGTGAAAGGCCCTTGACACCAGAAAGTCGGCCCTTCCCGCCCGCAAAAAATAATGCCGGTCGAAATGGGTCCTGTCCAGCATGTAATATTGGTGAAGGTCCCTGTTGAAATTCAAAAATGCCTGGAGCTTTTGCTGTTCTTTCAGGAGGTATTTGACCTGGTCACCTTTTTGGGAAATCGGCCGTGCTGATTCCAGGTTGAACAGTTCGGCATAATAGATGGATTCCGAATGGAAATCCGGCTTTATGTGCTTAAAAAAATGGATTTCCGCTGCCTCGTCACCGAATTCATATTTTGCCAGGGCCACATCGAGCTCCCCCAGTACCTTTTCGGCATTTTTGTGTGCGGCCTGCAAATGAAACAAACGGTCCTCTCCCAGGGCACTGGCCTCTGGCAGCTCCCTGTCCAGGCGTTCTTTTAGCGTTTGGGCCAATTTTTGAATATCCATGGTTTCAGTTGGTTTTCCTTGCGTGCATCAAAATTGTCCTGTACCAGGTCTCCCATGCGGCCACCTGTCCTTCCATCAATTCCAAAAATGCCGACATTCCATTTCGTGCTTCATTTGGCCTTTCGGCAAAAAACTTTTCCTTGAGGGCATTCATGAGCTCCCTTTCCTCTCCGTACGCTTCCATGAGTTCCCGCACCACCCTTTTGCTGTCCTTGCGTTCCGCCCTGCTTTTAAGGGGTACCAGGTTATGGGGAAGGTTGCCGAACACCACCGTGTCCACGGCCAATATTTCATTGGACAACCGTACCAGGTTGCTGCCCATTTCCATATAGGCCTCCAAAAATCCCTGGTGGGGCCTCAGTTCCCGCCACTGTTCCCTGTAGACGATCTTCAGCAGCTGCATGCACAGTTTACCTTCCGAAAACCGTTGGCGCTGCCGTTCATATTCCCTTATTTGGGATTCGGTCTCAATGGGATAATGGATGAATTGCCAGTCCCTGCCGCCGACATAGTCCCCTATCAAGGCCGACAGTAATTCAACTCCTTCGGCATCCATGGAAATTTCATTGAACAGGTCTTTTACTGCCGTAACATAGGCCTGTCCCCGTACCGGTACATCCGACTGTGTTCGTGTCCGTAGACCGGGATCTATCCATGTCTTTACCTCCTTCCAATATTTGGATCGTTCCCTTAGCGGTACCTGGTACATAAAAACATCAATGGCGGTAAGCAGGGAGATCACCCTACCTGCCCAGGCCACCCGCTCCTCGTTCCCCAGGGGATATAGCCTCCCCACCAAAAAATCCATTTTCATTTCCCCCAAGGTCCTGGCCGCCTCGGTATTCAGTGGCACAAAAAAATAGGTCCGCCAGGCATCCAGTGAGCCTTTGATGAATTCCCGCTCACGGTGGTCCCGCAAGGGGAAGCCCTTGTGCAGGACCATTGAGGTCCGGTCTGAGGTCCTTTCCCCGGGATCCGTCCCGATCCTTGCCATGGTCCTGATGGAGATGTCCAGCAGTTGCGCCAACTGCTTCTGGGTCAGTTTTCCCACTTCACCCCTTAATTTCTCCCTGACCATCCGCCATGCCGATCGATAGGGCAGTCCATCGATTTCCGTCCAAAACCGCTCCCAGCTTTCCGTATGGGCCACCACCCTTTCGTATAAAATCCTAAAACCCTCCATATTGGGAAGGATCATCTCCAGGTTGTCCCTTGAGCAACAGGCCACCCTGCACGGTTGCAGGGCGACCACTTCATGGTTGCTGTCCAATTGCTTCTCGAAACTTGCCAGGTCCATGGCAAAATACTGTGGCGGGTATACCCGGCGTAGCCTGTTGTTCAGGGTGATCCCCGCCAACCCTTCCATGATAAAATTCACTTCGTTTTCTTCCCTGCCCTTTTTTCTGATCACTTCGTTTTTCCGATAGGTAAAAAATTTAACCCGGTGCTCGATGGATTCATAGTGTTCCATATCCACCTTGTAAAAATCGTCCAGCAGGTCTTTGAGTTTTTCGAGGTCCGATAACTTTTTCATAGTTTCTTATTTAGATTAAAAAAACCAACATTCAGGCATGGCAAAAAACCCATTCCTCAACAGTCAAGGAAAAAGCAACCACACATTAAAACAATGGCTTTCAATAGATTATGGAATCAAACTAAAAAGAGTTCAAAAATCAAGTCAAGTTTTTCAAGCACTTTTTTCCATTTAACCTCAAAAAAAGGACATTTTCGTACCCAAAGTATGACATTTTCATACTTTACGACCCTCCTATTGTAATTTTCTATGTTATCGTCGAATTTGAAGCCATGAAAACGACGGCAACAGATTCAAAGGATCCATTATATCAAACGGCAGCCATCCTTTACCTGTCCCTATGGACATTTACGGGGATCGAAAAGTTAGTGGATTACGCTAGCTACCTTGGAGAAATCAGGAACCAGGTTTTCCCCCTGGCTTGGGCAGAAGGGCTAGCTCCGACCGTCCTGATCATCGAATTGCTATTGGCATTGCTGCTTTTGAACAGCAAGACCAGAAAAACCGCCCTATTGCTTTCAACCCTGTTGATGACCGCTTTTACGACCTATATCGGTCTTGTCTGGATGGGGGCATTCCCAAGGGTTCCCTGCTCGTGTGCGGGCTTTCTTGAGGCAATAGGCTGGAGTGGACATTTACTGTTCAACGCGGCATTTATACTCTTGGGAATAATAGGCCTGATAAGGCCACTAAACACGATATAGAAGAAAATCAACAATAACTGCCCAATCTCACGGGAAAAAGTCATTAGGTGAGATTAATCTTTTCCCCAGGCAGCAAATGGAGGAAGCCGAAAATCCCGATAAGAGTAGGCAACGTAACCATAAAACGTTTATGGGATTTTGATGGTCAAAAATCCCGATTTCAATCATGAAAAAACTATTGAAAAACATGCCGCTATTGGCCTTTGTACTGGCAGCGGCCAGCGCGCTGGCCATTAACCTTCCGGCTGAAGAGGTCCAAGGGACCAAAGAGGCGCTGAACCCGGCCAATAACCAGTGGGAGGACATCACTGGACAAATGCAGGGCATCCACTATAACTGTGACGAGGAAGTGGAAACGGACTGTACCCGTGAACTGGACGAGTTCGGCCAGGAAATCGCCGGCACCCGTGTGGAAGGAGAATACCAACCACTTTAGGGGCAGGGGTTAAAAAAAGGCCAGGGGCAGAACCCCTGGCCTTTGATTTACCTTGGATTCTGTGGGATTCCGTTCATTTGGATTTCGTCCATGGGTATTGGAAAGGCATATTTTGCATCGCCAGGATTCAGCCGATAGGTAAGGTCCCCTAATTGCCGGACGATCGTTTTTTCATACCTACTACCAGAAAGCCGTCTCAGGTCTTCCCATCGCAGCCCTCTGAACACCAACTCCTTCCTTCTTTCTCTGAGGACCTTTCCCAACAGTTCCTCTCCGGCAAGGCCCGATACTTCTTCAAAAGCCCCATCCTCATAACGATGTTCCAAGAGCTCATTCAGACATCCCAGGGCCAGGGCATCATCACCCAGCCTTACGGCGGCTTCCGCTCTGGACAGCAACAGTTCATCCGTCGCTATCCCATCAAATTGATAGAGATTGCCCATATAGGTACCTTTGAACTTAACCTGTCCCTCTTCATTCGGAGCGGTAAAGAACAAATCCTTTCTAAGATCACCCGGGCCGTACTCATCATACAGTTCCGGTACAATAAAAGCATCGGATGTATAGGCAACGGACCCAGAGGAAAAGTAGCTGCAATAGATGATTTCCTTGTTCAGTCCCGTGAAGCCGAAAGGTCCACTTGAATTTAAAGCGGCGTAGTCCATCAGCTCGGCATTCAGGTCAAGGGCCTTACCGGTAGATTCCAACACCTTTTCATAATTTCCCATCGTAAGGTATACTCTTGAAAGCAGGCCGTATACGGCCTGCTTGGATGGCCTTGTGGTCACCGGGACCTTGTCGGGAAGATAGGGCAGTGCCTGCTCCAGGTCCCCTATCACCTGTTGGTAGCATTCCGATATTCCGGACCTGCCGGCCAACTTGTTGACATCTGCTTCCAGCCGGATAGGAATACCCAACTCTTCCGGTGCTAGATGGAAGGGCATCGTAAATATCCTGAGCAGGTTGTAGAACGCACTGGACCTGTAGACCAATGCACTTCCGTACAGGTGCTCCCATTTCTGCCCTTCACTGTCTTCCCGGATCCTTCCAAGTTGTTCGATGGACACATTGGCATAGAAAACCTGCTCGTACAGATTGTTCCAGGCCACCGAACGGCCGGAGGGAAAGACCTGGTCGTTCCATATATGGGCGTTCCTTGCGGTCTCGCTCCAGCTATCCCATTCTGCCCTGGTTATTGTATAGTCATCGGAGGCGATCTCCCCCAGGTCTGCATTCCTGTTCATAACGTAATCATTGTCCAATAAGGCCTGGATGTCCTCTAGGTTATCGGGAACCACCAGTCCGGTATTCGGCTTTTCATCCAAAAAACTATCACAGGCAGTCAGTAGGTGTACGATACTGATTATCATAATGGCAATGGGGTAAGGAGTTATCTTTTTCATGGATTATTAACTTATTAGGTCAAAGAAAAAAGGTCCCGGTTTCCCGTATGGAAACTTGTCCCGCTTTTGGTTTTTAATGTATGGTACTTACATATGAAGAAAGTGGCGGTTAGGGACCTGAAGCCTGTAACCACCGTATCATTTTTCGGTGGCTCCATTTATGTTAAAAGCAGCCACTGCCCGGTCTTCCCCTTAGTGCTATTAGGTAGTTTTCATTTATTGTTGAACATATAAATAAATGGGCAGGGCTGCTTATTTGTGGTTTCAGAGGTCAATGCGTACCCCCATGGAAATGCTCGACAAGGGCCTGGCATTTCTAAAATCAGGATCCAGGGGATCGTCCTTCGCCGCTTTCCACAGGATCCCCAGGTTATTGGCATACAGGTAGATCTCCGCATGCCTGAAGGGCATGTTTGGGAACAAGCCGGTTTCCAGTCCATAGCCCAGCCTGACATCCTGTAACCTGACATGGTCACCCCGTTCGACCAATACCGAAGAGTAACTGTAGAAATTATCACGGTTCGCGTCCGTGCGCTCAGGGAGGGAAGGCACATGGGTAAATCTTTCATCTCCTTCTTCCTTCCACCTGATGGCAAAGTCCCCGTGGCCGCCTTGTCCGGAAAGGACCGTGGCGTACCGCACGCTTTCCTTTCTGTAATAGTATCCCAACCGATAACTGATGTTTATCGAAAGGCTGAGGCCCTTCCAGCGAAGGTCGTTCCGCACCGCGCCAAAATGGGTTGGCCGTGAGGGCCCGTGATAGGTCAGGCTTTGAGGACTTGCCCCCGTTATGATGGCCCTGTAATCTGTTGAAGGCTCCCCGTCCACCCATCCCATTGGGTCCCCGGTCTGTGGGTCGAGCCCTGCCCATTCATAGCTGTATATCGCATAAAGGGGCTTTCCGCTCAGCGGAATAGGGGTATCCTGTTGGCTCCCCATCCCCCGTGACAAGTATTGGTTGACCGGGCCCTCAAGTGAGTAGTCCCCTACCTCTTCCTTTACCCAGGAATGGAAGTTATTGATCTTCCATTTAATACCTTTGTCCAGCACCACGGTGGTGAAGGAAGCGTCGATCCCCCGGGTCCTTGTGTCAGCGGTATTTCCCCGAAATTCCGATATACCCGTACTTGGGGGATATGGGGTATCACCGATCAGATCTAGCCCATGCTTGCTGTAGTATTCGATACTGCCTGAAAACCGGTCGTCCCTGGAGGCCCAGTCAACGCCGATATTCACTATTTTGATGCGCTCCCACTTCAGTGAAGGATTTGGAGGATTAACCACAATGGCCGTAGGCAGTCCAGTGATGGAACTGTTGTTCCTTCTTAAAGCAGTGGTGTATGCGGATATCCCCTTGTCAATATTCCCGTTATACCCATAGGACATCCGTAGCTTGACATAGGGCAGCCAGTTGGCCGCAGGATAAAACCCCTCGTCACTCAAGGTCCATGCCAGGCCTGTTGACCAGAGCGGCACCCCTTTCTGGTTGGCATCCACTCCAAACAGGTTGGACGCATCCTTTCTTGCACTGGCCGAGATGGTATATTTGTCCTTGTGCGTATAGGCCGTGTTGAGGTAATAACTGACATACCGGTCAATGGCCCCTCCGATGTTGTCCAGGTAGGGAATTCGAAGGCGAGCAGCCGGGTAATAGTATACCGGATATGGATTGACATAATCCATTTGTGCTATGCTGCCCACTCTTGCGTTGTACCCGTAGAAGCGGTTGCCCATCGACCTGCTGTTTTGGGACTTGATTTCCGCCCCTGCGATGCTCGTCCATTCACCGCTTTCCCCTTCGGCCGCATAACTTATCTGTGCCCTACCGTGGTGGGAATCCGATGAAGTGCTCGAGTGGTCAAGTATCCCCCCAAGGGGGATTATCCTGGTCAGTTGACCGGACTCTGACACCTGTGTATATTGGTTGATCAGGTCCCTGGCATAATAGCTGTCCGCGGTATAATGTTGCGTCACCTCCTGCTGATTACTCCAATATTGATAAGAAAGCCCCATTTTCAACCCTTCCACAGGACTGTATACCACCCCCGCATTCATCCTGATATCACTTCCTGTCAGGACATTGCTTCGCTCCGAAACATCCTTTAGGGGTACGTAGGTCCAGTCCAGCAACCCTTCTTCGTGTGCGGCTTCCAAAAATCCCGTCCTGTAGTCCTTGGTTACGGGCAATGGATCCCCGTTTTCGTCCCTGAACGTGGTATATGGTGGCAATACATCGTTGGCGGATTGCTTCATCTCCCCGTATGCCAAACCATTCCGGGCATTTTTGGATTTCACATAGTAAATTCCGGTATTCAGTTGAAGCTTTCCCCCTCCCATTTCCAGATGGTGTTTTCCCCCGATGGTCATCCGCTCCTTCCCATCCCCTATATTGCCTTCCAGGTTCCGGTCCCAGCCCGCGGACAGGTAATAGTCCTGATATTCGTCCCCTCCGGATATGTTCATGGCATATTGCTGGTTGACCGGTCGTCGATAGAATTCGCGCAGAAAATCCTCGCGTACATCCTGCCGGCGAAAGGCCTGGATTGTTGAGGTGGCCTCTTCTGGACTGATCACCCCATCACGCGCGGCTATCAAGGTCTCGACCACTGGGCTGAGGGCGGTCTTTCTTGCCGAGTTTTCCATGGAAACATAATATCCCTTTTCGAATAGGTCCAACTCCGTATCAATAAAATCACCGACATCCATGACCGGAAGGTAGTAGGGGTCAAACCGTTCCCCTATGGTCAAATTGCTGTTGGCCGACACCTTGATCCCTCCGCCTGCTTTTCCTTTCTTGGTGGTAATGACGATCACTCCATTTCCTGCTCTCACTCCCCAGATGGATGCCGCGGCGGCATCCCTTAACACATTGATGGTTGCCACGTCATTGGGATTGATGGATCCTATCGGACCGTCATAGGGGAAACCGTCCACCACGATCAAGGGCTGAGTATTGGAAAACAGGGTACTCCTGCCCCTGATGGAAATGGCATCGGAATCGGGGCCCGTACGGTTGAATACCAGTCCAGGGGTCACATCGGCCAGCCTGTCCAGCACATCGGTACTGACAGGCCTGTTCACAAGGGTGCTGTCCAACTGGACAAACGAGCCCGTGGCCCTTTCCTTTGCAACCTGCTGGTATCCCGTTGAGACCACCTCCACCGCATCCATGTCCAGGCCATCAGGTTCCAGTACAAATTCCGGCTGCCCGGAAATGGGAACATTGATCTTTTTAACCTGCTTTTCATATCCCAGGAAACTTACCGAAAGCCGATGTTCTCCTGGTGGCAGGACAAGGCTGAACGTCCCGCTTTCATTTGTTACGGCTCCATTATTGCTTCCCACAACCTGGACCACCGCCCCAAAGAGGGGCGTTCCCTGAACATCTTTTACGCTCCCGGTCAGGGTCTCCTGTGCCATTGTGTCCATGGCCCAAAAGAAAAAGTAGGCTATCAGAATATATCTTTTCATGTTACGGCTATTATCTTTCAATTATCATTTTTCCTTTCGGAGTCCCTGATGACCAATATATCGATGGGCATTTTCTTTTTGATCAGGTCCAGCCCATAGGGACGAAGGCATTTTCTGATTTCACCAAGGTCACTCATTTTTCCTTCCAACAGGATGTCCACGGGATAATCCATTCCCGTGGCATCGATTATGGGGAGTTTCAAATGCTGCAGGTAATACCGCCAGTAATAGGCCAGCAGTGATATCTTTTTATTTTTCAGGGAGGCTCCCACATAGTCCATGTCGCTGTAAGGTTCCCCACCCGCTGTCCCCAGTCGGATGCTGTCGTCTGTCCGCACCAGGGCCAGTACTTCGGTTTTACGTTCTTCTATGGTGGCCTTATATTGTGGAAACATCCGCTTGAGGTCCTCTTTCATGATATCATACTCCTGTCCCGGGTATTTTGGGGATACCAATAGTTCGTAACAGAACCTGTTGGCCAATTTCCATTCATCATAATCGTCCCTTGAAAGGCTGTGACGAAGTTTGCCTGGGTCATCCACCTCCAAGGCCCTCCTGTTGCGGTTAAATTCCACCTTACCGACCCCATAGGCCAGTCCAAAAAAAGTAGGGATAGTGGAATTGGTCAAAAGTATCCGCATCCGGCTCCTGTCGGGTTTTCCTGAAACTTTGTACATGGCCGGCATGTCCTTTATATATGGGAGGAAGACCGATTGCAGCAGGATTTCCTTATCCTCGTCAAATCCGTGGTTTCCCATGAGCAAGAGCTGGTTGCGGTCGAACAGGGCCTTGGGTGGCTCCTTGGTCTCCAACATTTCCTCTCCTTCAAGGACCTGCCGGATGGAATCCTTGGCCACGGCCTCCTTTCCTGTAAATGCTATCACCACTCCCTCTCCATTTATCCAAACATAATGGGGCAGGGTCCTGTGAGGAAACAACTTCCTCAGCTGTTCGTCCGATACGGCCATGGGCATGGATACTTCCTTCAGGTAATCCAATCGGGAAAACAACTTCTCCACCTCCTCCTTGTCCTGATAGGTCACCGGGAGTATGGCAACCTCGTCCAGTTCCTGGTCAAGTGCGGCTATTTTTGGCATTCCCTTCACGCAAGGGGCGCACCAGGTAGCCCAAAAATCAAGGATCAACAACTTACCCCTGTAGTCCGATATCCTTAACTCTCCTTCCCGATGGTTGATGACATTTTCGATGGCCAGATCAGGAACCCTGTCCCCTATCTCCAGTGGCTTTAAGTCCTGTAGGTCCGAAAACTTGTTTTCTTCGGTGGAAGGGTCTTCGTTCAATTTGAGCTGTGCAAGGGCAGCCTTGCCATAAAGGCATAGGTATGCCAGTAAACATAAGTATATTATTTTTTTCATGTTTTTAGGATTAAGTAGAAAACTCCAACACCCACTAGTAGCCGATCCCCCTTGTCCTCCCATAGTACGGGAAAATATTTCTGGAAGGATCCTGACCAAAATCGGGTGTCCCCATCTTCAACGGGGATTCCTCTTTCTACCTGGATAAGAAATAAATTGAATATCACTGGTCTTCTTCCGGTATCCCGGGCAACCGGAAAAATGGACAGCAGTGCTAGCCTCCCGAAGGCGGCCAAAAATCACTTGCCGAAAAGCAGACAAGGAACAGATAGGAAAATGGGGCAAGCCGAGAGCAGGCAAAAGCACCCATTATATAATAGGTTATATCGGATTCTTTGGTTTCCGACGAAAGACGATCTCGAAATTAGTGATTCCTTGCTTTATTTGTATGTATAGAGTTGTTTTTGAATCAACCCAAGCAGGATTATCAGTTTGATAGTCTGTTATTAAAAAAGGATATACAATATGTCCCATATTTTGTAAAGTCTTTTATGGAACGCCTTTCGCAAAAAATAAAGCGTGAGCTCTCTTTCTTGCCGAAACTGAGGTACGACCAAGCACCTTGGAACGAACAAGCGAGTAGCTCACGCCAATGGCGTGAGCATTTCCCCACTTTTTGTCTCGTTCCTTTTAAATTGGTCGTTTTCAGTTTCAAGACGCAAAGTGCGAATGCTTCGAATGTTAAACGAAAGATTCGCTAAATTAACTTATTCTTTTCAATAAACTAAATCATACATGCATAGTTAATGTTTATAGTTTTTTATTGGTAAAGAAAGTTTAAAATATTAACTCAATGCATAAATATACATATAAATATATTAAAATACAACTTTTTACATATAGATATTATACACTCTTAATATTTACCTTGCGATTTAATAATGAGCATTCATAATAAGGTACTACTGTGCATAGAGGAAAGGTATTAAAATCGATTATTAATTCTCATCCTGATTCAGGAAAAGTTATTGCTAAAAGAGCAGGGTATGAACCTGGAACATTATATAAACATTATCAAATAGAAAATCTTTCTTACCAAATTATAACTAAATATGCTAAGGCAATGTGGCGAGACTTATCTATTGAGTTTCCCGAGATAAATAAAGAAATATCATTCCAATCATTTAAACAAGAATACGATAATAGAGATAAGCAACAAAATGCAAATACAGCTTATGAATGGAAAGATAAATACCATCGCCTCCTAGAAAGTCACAACGAAATTCTTAAAATGAATATGAATCTTAAGGAAGAAATTAGAAACTTAGAAAATGAATTGAAGAATTTGAAAAGAAAAAAAATATAGAATTCCTAACCAAAATCAATCAGACTTTAACTAAACAAATACAAGGCTGTCAAAGGGTTACCTGCAATAGCAATCACTTAAAAAATTTAGTCTTAATGGGTGTGTTTGCGAAACTTCGATTATGTCAACCCGGAAAGTACCCCCTATTTTCACAATAGAAAGTCAGCCTTTAAAATTCCCTCCACCAAACAGTTGCCCTATAAGGTGAAAACCCTTTATTTTGCAAAAGGCTGGAAATGGCGGATAGATTTCATATCAAAACACTCCCAATATGCCCAATCCCAAACTACAGGTTTACTTGATGGCCTTTATGGTAGTCGTTACCCTGATCATCCTCTTTTGGAACAAGCTGAGGTTGGACAGGTTCTCCATCAAGGAAGTTGCACGGCCGGAAATGGTAAAGGAATATAAGCTGCTAAAAAGGATTAGTGGTTATTATTGGTTGATCTTTTCTTGCTTCGGCCTTATGACCATAGTATATGCAGGGCTGCCCCAATTCTATTATTTATTCCTACCGTTGGACGCCTTTGACTTGCCTGTAATCAATACGATGGGACTCCTTATTCTCGGGGTTTCACTTGTATGGATCATCATTGCCCAGATCCAGATCGACAAGGAACTTTACCGACTTTCAAGGAATATTGAAAAGCTGGAGGCAATGGAAATGGTCCGGTTTTCCGAAAGGCTTCTGATCTCGGGAATGTTTATCCTGTTCCTTGGTTTTTCTACTACCATCACCAATATTATGGGCATTGTCCTGGTCCTTATCAGTGGTTTCATTTATCTAAAGCAGTTTAGTATAAGCAGAGACCTATACATATAGCGAAAAGGTAATGGACGTCATCATAAACTGAGGAATTTTCCAATAGTGCCGACAGAAAAAGGTGACAAGAACCTCCCGGACCTTTTTAGAACACCTGCAAGGACAATTGTTATTTTTATATCTCAGCCATAGGTACTCATTGGCCGGGGTTTCTTCCAAAAGGAACTATTGGCCGGCACTTTATTTATCCATCTGTTTTACCCTTCACAAAGAGCTGCATGGTTACCAGATCATGAACGGAATTACACCTATTGGTTTGCCTGATTAATTGCTCCAAATATTGCCTTATACTGGGCACCTCTAAACCAAAGGGGTGTCAACAGGACCACAAGGACAACCTTTTGTCCCTCTTGAATTTCAATCAGCTTGTTCACCTTGATCCCCTCTTAACTTTTATTGGTTCTTTCTCCTCTCCCTCATTATCAAAAAGACAAATCGACTTTTATTTCCTGTAGTATTTCACGGGAAAGGGGTTTTGGTAAATAATCATGAACAATATCAATTCCCTTTGCACGGCCAACATCCCTGGGATCGATGGAAGATGACACGATAAAGACATGTACCCTATCGGTCAGGTCCATTCTGAGCAATTCATCAATAAATTCCCAACCGCCCATTTGTGGCATATGTATATCCAGGAACAAGAGAAAACAAGTCTTTGGATTGAGCATTACGTAATCCAGACAGCCCCTAGCTGATGTATGCACAACCAGCTTGAGGGAAGGAAAATTCTTTTTGATCATTCTTTGATGCACCAAGTTGATCACGTGGTCATCATCCACCAATAAAATTTCGCGTTTGCGCATAAAATGTTAGTTGAAATATAAAAACATTACCAAGGCCCTTGAAATTCTAACCAATACCTTCATGACACTAAAAATGGAGTCAACTGGTTCTTTAACCGGGACTTTCCTATCCCAAAAAGGGCAATTGGATGGGGATTAAAATCGATAACTAAAAAGCCTGACATTTGTCACCCCGCCCTGCTGATCCACTTGACTTCTCCAAGTGACCGCTTTAAATTAACAATATTATTTATACATATCCCATTAAACATTTTATTATATGCATTTTACTAAAAATCAGCACACATAATCTATAATACGCATTTGAAATGCGTATTATTTATTTTCACACCTTATGACAGCTGTTCTTGCTTTCCGATCGTCTAAAATAAACATCAAATAAAACCTGTATTTTATGTGTTTTATCCCAAAAAACTTTCTAAGACAAGTTATGAATAAACCTTGTTTTATAATGTCCAATTAATGATGTATATCAGCAGAACGAAAGGGTCCGTGAGTGAATGCGGATAAGGAGGCCGAAAGTTCCCGCTAGCGGTCGGATTTATTATCGCCATCTCACTGTTTGGCGCTTTTTGGGACCTTCCATTGTCATGAAGTTCAGCAACAAAAAGTAAATACCTCCTACTGGTCAAAACTATCAAATAATAGGAGGATATTATGCCTCCACGTTAAAAATGTGTGGAAACCTTGAAAATTTAAGCACAATATCCCCAGCCAGCTCTCTTGGTGAACATAATGGATCTACCGATGGGAAAAGGCCAAGGCATACCATCAAGAAGGTTGTTCATCCAATGGAATGGCAAACCAAAAGGTACTTCCTTTTCCCTGTTCTGACTCTACCCCAATTTTTCCATTGTTCATTTCAATGTATTGCCTGCTCAGGACAAGCCCCAGCCCTGTACCTATTTCATGGTGGGTACCTTCTGTGCTCATGTTCACTTCATCGAAGATATGCGGCAACCTTTCTGCTGGAATACCTGTACCAGTATCCACCACGGAGACCATCAACAACCTTCCCCCACTATTGGTCTTATTGTTAATGATGATCTGGTCACCCTGTCCAGAATATTTAATGGCATTGGCCAGAAAGTTACGTACAACAATTTTGACCATTTCCACATCGGCAAGGACCATCCTTGGTCCTGTACGATCAATGATCTCTATCCCTTTCTTTGTTGCGTCAGGGAGGAGTAAAGATATGGTCTTTTTCACTATTTCCTTTATTTCAAACCTGACCGGACGTGCTGAAGTTTCGGTCATCTGGCTTTTCGCCCACAAGACGAGGTCCTTTACAAAATAATTGACCTCGCTTAATTTCGTGCCGATCTCCTTGGTAAGCATTTCCATTTCTTCTTTGGTGAACATCCCTTCCTGATACATGTCAATGGTACTTTTAAGGGAGTTCAACGGTGTCTTTACATCATGTGCCACTACTGACAATATCCTGTCCTTGAAATTCCCCATCCTTTCAAGTTCCCTGTTCTGAGCATCCATCTCTTCTTGGTGTTTTTTTTGTATCCTATTGGTACGGCGTATATTTCGGAGATAGAGAAATAACAACAGGACCATCAAGACCAATAATATCGATAGGACGAGGATAAAATAGGTGAAATTACGCTGGCGAAGCAATTGCTCCCTGTGCTTTTGGTTGACTGTTTTTATCGCTTGGTCATGCCGGAACTGCTCCTCGGCTCTCACCAATTGAATCCTTACCTCTTGATTCATCAAACTGTCTCCAAGAAGGGTATATTCCTGATAACTGTCAAGTGCTGCTTTATAATCGCCCTTTGCCGCTTGTATCCCACTTAAGACAAGTAATCCCTCTCTTGTCAGGGCAATATGGTTGATTTTCCGTGCCATATGGAGTCCTCTTTGCACTTGAACATAAGCTTCAGTCGGTTTCCCTGCCTCAAGTAGGCATTTTGCTATTTTAAGGTCTGCTTCGGCTACTTTTTGTTCGGTCCCCATCTTCATCGCAATATTTATTGCTTCAGCATACTTTTCCATGGCCGTCACCGGATTTCCCGTCTGCTCCAATAAGTCCCCCAAAGCCATATAGGACCTGACCATTCCGGCCCTATGCCCCCCCCTACTTTCTTTTAATGCCCGCTCATAAAACTCATTGGCTTTTGCATGCAGGTTTTCCTGGAGATACGACCGGCCTATCCTTATATCCAACATGTGCTGGATATCGTGGTAACCTGAACGGTCATATAGGGACTTGCTCAGGGTATAGGACTTCCTTGCTTCCCGTAAATTCCCCTGAAGCTCATGGACCTGTCCAATGGTCCAGTGATTTCGGGCCACTTGCTTGTCAAAACCGTTTTGGGTGGCGATTTCCAAGCCTCTATAAGCCAGTTGCTGTGCCTTTTCGTACAAACCTATATCCAAGTAGACCATCGACAGGTTTATGCACAATACCCCTATTTCCTTTCTGAATCCCAATTTTTCGGCCTGTGCCATTGCATCCTTTTCCACCACTATGGCTTCCTTGAAGTTTCCTTTTTCATAATGGGCCGTACCGATATTGATCAGCGCGGCCAACACTCCCCGTTCGTATCCTATTCGATTGCTAACCAGAAGGGCCCTTTTCGATATGGCCATCACCGAATCCGGGGCGGTACTCCAATACCGGAATTGATATAGCCTGTGTCCTTTTCGTAACCGGGATCTTGCTGAAACTGCTCTACTTTTTTCCGCAAACTATCCCTGTCCAGCTCCTGGGCGAACGTTACGGAGGACAGTACAATATTTACTGCCCAAAGGTACCAAGATGCTATACAGGACTTACGTACCATAAAAATGTACACTTTAGTTTTCTTGCTCTTGGTATACAATAAATAAACTTTGACATTAAATAACCATTATTCCCCCTTAAAATTTTCGAAAAAACCACTTTGCCACCATTGGTTTTGCCATGATGAATTTTATAAGAAAAGCCCATTTAAGTCCTTCAATCCAAGAATGGAGGGAAACCATTTCTGAATACTAAAAGGCACCTTCCATACGGATTTCGCAATTCCTTGGCCTTTCATGAGCCTGACTTAGTTTACCATTCAGCTACCTTACTTTTGCAATTCAACCATGGTTCAATCCGCTATGGGCTTCAAGTCACCAATTATGGATCTTTATCGCTTTCTGATGATCAGGCCTGCCAGTCCTGGGCTGTCCAGCATCCTGTCCAGTTCCGACTCTATCAGTTCGCTGACCTCGGATTTGATCCTTTTGTAATTATTGGCCACTTCGTGTTCGGTTAGTTTCCTGCATGGTGGAATGGGCCGGTATCCTCTTTCTTCCCTTCGGATTGCCTCATGGTCATTTTGGATAGCGGCATGAAACCCCTTTAATTTGATGGGCTGATCGGGCGTATCGGCCACCATCCCCACAAATTCCCCCGAGGACAGGGAGGCGATCGTAGATTGGGGCACTGCAAGGTCAAGCTGTACCGAATGGCTTATGGAGGTATCGTTGGAATTGACGGACCTGCTCTGCCTGGGCTGTCGGATCTTCCCAAACCGTTCGGACAATTGCTTTGCCGTATCGCCAAGCACCTGCCCTGAAACGATATTGCCCACCGTGTTCATGATCACCTCTGCATGCTCCCTGCCGTAGTCCTTTTTGAGCTGGCTGTAATCCTGAACGCCCAGACAGGTCGCCACCTTGTTGCTCCTTGCCGTGGCGATCAGGTTATCTATCCCGTTAAAATAAATGGTCGGAAATTCATCGAAGACCAGGCTGGACTTGAGCTTTCCCTTCTGGTTGGCCAGCTTGGTGATCCTGGAAATATACAGGCTCAGCACTGCACCGTACACCTGTTGCTTTTGTGGGTTGTTTCCCATGCATACGATCTTCGGCCTGTCCGGATTGTTGATGTCCAGGGTAAATTCACTTTCGGAAAGCACATAGTAAAGCTGTGGGGAGGATAACCGGGCCATGGTGATCTTTGCACTGGCAATCTGGCCTTCAAGTTGATCGGCAGCCCCTTGCATAAATGCGGAGACAAAGGGATTGATCAGCACCTCTATCTCCGGTTCACACCGCAGGACCGAAAACAGCTTCTCGTACTCTACCTGCATCATTTCAATGACATGGGGAAGGGTACAGTACTTCCCTTCCTTGTACCGTTTGAGAAACCAGATCACGGCAGTTAGAAAATTAATCGGCGATTCTACAAAGAAGTCCCCTTGTTTTTTAATCCATTCCCTGTTTAGCCCCATCATAATGGTCCGAGAAGCCTCGCTGGCATCGGTGATGTCCAGCATGGTGGACGGTTCAAGGGGATTGCACCGATGACTGCGGGAAAGGTCATCAAAATTGATGGTGTAGAATGTCGGTGCTATCCTGTAGGCGGCCTTATTTTTCCGCAGGGCATTATAGGCAATTCGGGAGAGGTCATCGTACTTAAAATCATAGATAAACATGGAAAAGCCCTTAGCTATGTGTTGAACGATCACATGCCGGATGACAAAATAGCTTTTCCCTGAACCTGGTGTTCCCAATACCAACAGGGCCCGGAAGGGGTTGATGATGTTGATCCAGCTGGGCCTGCTTTTTTGTTTCAGGCGGTATATCGCCGGTAGGTTCACCGAATATTCATTTTCAAGCAGGCGCTCCTCTTGGGGAAAGGTCTCATTGTCATGATTGAACACGTCCTTGCTCACCTGCTCTTTTAAACAGCGCGACAACCTACTCCCTCCCCATAGGACCATAAGGTAGCCTGTCACCATGGAGATAAGGTAGCAGTATCCGAAAACCAAACGGCCCAGCACTACTGCCTCCCAATAGGTGGCCAAGAAAAACAGGACACTTCCCAGCACCATGGTGATCAAGGCCGGCAGCCACTTTATGGCGGTATCTTTTTTCCCCTTTGCACCAAGCAGGCTAACGTAGAGCATTCCCAAACATAGTATTTTTGCATAAATGTCGTCCTTCAGAAAAGGCAATTCCCCTACGTTCTCCACAAATACCGTTAGGACGGGCAAGGAAAGTCCCCATTTTGAAAAGACGCATGGAAGTTCCAGGTAAAGGTGGATGAGCAAGATGGCAATGCTTACCTTACGGGTGAGGTCAAGGATCTTACGAAGGGTCTGTTGGTTCTCTCCTGTAGCCATTATGATCGGTTTGGGGAAAATTTGGAATTTCGGGACCTTGGGAGGGAAATAGACTGTTTGGGCAGGACATCCCTGAGCCTGCTCACCCTTTCAACGAATTTCTGGAATTCCGGTGCGGTATCCAGCTTCCATACAGGTATTTCTTCCTTCCGATAAGCATTATCCACGGTTTCTTCATGCCCTCCATTGCTTGACTTTTCCTCTAGTGCTTCCTGGATCACGGGATACCTTTCCACCAACTTAATGGCCACTTGCCGTGAAACTTCCCGTAACAATTTCCCGGAGATGGTGAACGTCGTCCTGTTAAGGTGGTCTATGGCTATTGCCCTTTTCTTATCCCTTCCCATTTGGATACTGATGGCAAATCCATTTTTTTTAAATGTTCCATCCAGGTCCATCAATGCATCTTTTACCATGTTATCCTGCACTTCCAAAAAGCGTTCTTTTGCTTCAGCCACTTTGGAGGGAGACACTCTTTTATTCCGTTCCATCCGATTGGTTATACTTCCAAATGTGGGACGCAGGGATAAGGAACTTGCTTTCACCAAACCTCCCAAATGCCTTCCATGATCGTCCAATGGACAATAGGCCAGTCCACGGTTCCTCCACATCCTCCCTCCTCTTTTGCCCTGTACCAGCCCCACGTTGAACTGGTGCAAAACAGCTGCAAATTCAGCTATTGAGCCAAAGGTATACTGGCGCAAGACTCCCTTTATGATGCTTTCCATCCTACCGAGGGTTTCTGTTTTACCATACTCAAGTTTCTCCAAACGTGCCGGATATGAATGTTGCTCCGGTGGTTGAGGAGAAGAATGACGTCCCATCTCGGCCACCAACTCCCTACAGGCCTTCTTGGAGAGTGTCTTACCCAAATGATGGGTTTCCAACCGTTTTCCGTTTTTGGATATGGTAGTACTGAGGACATGTATGTGGGGTTTGTAACTATCTGTATGGTTGAACACCACATAGGGTTGTTTGCCGTAACCGATTCGTTTCATGTATTGCTGGGCTATGTATCGTAAACTGCGTTTATCCAAACTGTCCGTTTGGGAAAAATGCAGGAAGATATGGATCGCATTTACCTTTACCCTATTGTTCCTGAGAGTATAGGATCGAAAATACGCATTCAATTCCTTTCGGTCCATACGCTCCCCCTGGCCCCCAAAACCGTGTACCGTGATCAAGTCGGCCTTGCCTTCACTGATCTTCCTGAAATGGTAATAAAGGATGCTGTTTATGTTCCTTCCTACCTTTATCACTGCCATCATTTCCTGAAATGTCCTTGTACCACTTTCTCCAAAACCTCCAATTTCACCAGCGCCTCCTTCACCATTCCTTCCAGCCGTCTGGCCATTTTCCGGTTCCTGGGAGTATCATGGTTGACCAAAAATCCATGGACCATTTGGTCTACGTTCACCCCTATTTCCTGGATTTCCATGTGAATGGCATGCATCCCTTCCAGGACCCTTTCATAGGTCTGATCATGTGTTCTACACTTGATAGGCCTGTTTGACAGGATTTGCCTTATCAGCGCACTCATGGAGTGGTTGGTTGATTTCGACAACAGTCCCAACAGCTCTTGGTAGTGGTCTTGGGATATCTTGGACATCACCACAACTTTTTCCGTCTTTTGCTTTGTCGCCATAAAACACTAGTTTTCGAGATTGTACAACCAGTCATGGGCAGCCTCTTTCCAATTGCCTAGCGGCATGCCATTTTCCTTGTGCCACCCGGTGGACTGGTAGTAAAAATAAAACACTTCTGCCTCGGAAACGGGGACGGACTGTTGTAAAAAAAATGACTTTACCTCTTCAAAATGCGGTGTCGAGGAAAGGATATTGTTTGATGATTTTGTGTTATAGTGTAACCGCCCTATTAACCGCGTGTTGTTTGGTTAAAGTTTTGTGGGTATAGGTCACGGATGTTCTTATGGTTGGTGGTCA
>JGI2924J29684_1078154_pt1 | contig 33437 bp, 29 predicted proteins | sample BenlonsequencITS_FD_29684 | JGI IMG/M metagenome (IMG submission 29684)
AAATTATGCAAATTTTAAGCGCCACGAGCCGATATCACGATAGATATCGACTAATCTCTACGAATGTCATATTTGATATTTCTAAAATTATATGGAATGAGTCTGTCTGAAATTTTACGCATGTAAGATTTTGGAGTTTAAAAACTACACTTGCGGTTGCTATAAAACACAATCTACAAGCTGCATCTAATATTCTGGTTGCATTCCATAAAACGTTTCTGAGGTGAAGAATGAAATTATTAAAGTCTATGGCTTTTGCGTTTGCGGCGATATCAATAACATGGGGTGCAAACGCGCAAATTCCTGTCGAGGATTTAGGGCGATACCCAGCCATGTCTTCGCTGGACATGTCCCCTGATGGGAAATTTCTTGTGGGCCTTATGACCCCTCCCGGAAACGACGGAACAGACCGTGGTGTCGCTGTTTGGGATCTCACAAAACCAGGATCAGCGCCAACATTTACGCCATCCAATGACAAGATGAAATTCATCGGTGCATCCGCATTTAAGGCGGGTAAAATTCTTGTTCGTGCCAACCAAGCTTGGACTGGCGCGATGTATGGATGTATCGAAGGAAAGTCCACAGGCGCGACTAAAACCTTCATTCAAAAAACTTATATGACAGACATCAAAATGAAAAAGTTTGATGAACCTTTTGAGCCAGTTAAGACTGGAAATGGGATCTTAGAAACTTGCGCGAAAGTGTCTGACGTTGGTGGCATCGTTGCGGATCTACCGCTGGATGATACTAGAGTTGTCGTAAGCCGCGTAAGTAAAGAGTGGGAATTTACCGAATACCTCGTTTATGATTTGAAAAAGGATTCTTATAAGCTTATTTTTCGCGAAAACGCCACTGATAGCCTCGGATTGATAGATACTCGAACAGGCGAATTGTTGACCAAACAGCGTCTAGATAATCTAGCAGATGGAGAATATTATTTCACCACTCTCATTGTTAATGATGCAGGTGAGTTTGAAGAGCACAGCCAACTAACTTGGACATCTTCAAAACGCAATACAATTGATGTTGTTGGAAAAGATGAAACATCAGGTAAATATTATGTTGTGACTGATCAATTCAGCGATAAATCTGCGCTTTACATGTATGACGCAAAAGCTAAAAAGTTTGATGATCAACCACTTTTTGCGCACCCTGATTTCTCTGTCACAGGCATATCACTTGGCCGGAAACCTAATAACTTCAACAAACTGTTAGCTGTCTTCTATGATGCCGCGGATGAGGAAGTTTACTATGTTGATGAGGATCTTTATGCTATTCACGAAGGATTAAAATCAGCATTTCCAGGCAAAACGATCACTATCAGAGAATATACAGAAGACTTTTCCAAAGTCCTCTTTATAACCGGTAGCACAGTCGACACGGCAACTTATTATTTGCTACGCGACCGTAAGGTACCGGAACTCATTGGCGCGTCACGTCCATGGATTTTACCTCAGGACATCGGACCAACTGAACTTGTTTATTACAATGCTCGTGATGGAATGAAGATTCCGGCATTTCTAGCAAAACCTCCAGGTTGGAAAAACGGTGATGGCCCGGTTCCAACAGTTATTATGCCACACGGGGGGCCTTGGGCGCGTGATTATGCACAATCCTCCGGCGGCGGCGACACATGGGTGCACTTTTTTACATCTCGTGGTTACGCAGTTCTTAAACCTCAATATCGCGGTTCTCGGGGCTGGGGCCACAGTCTTTGGTTAGCAGGTGACAATGAGTGGGGGCAGAAAATGCAGGATGATAAAGACGATGGAGCTGCTTGGCTTGTTCAAGAAGGCATTGCCGATCCAAATAAACTCGTCATGATGGGATATTCATACGGAGGCTTTGCAGCATTTGCAGCAACTGTTCGTGAGAATAGCCCTTATCAATGTGCCATTGCGGGTGCAGGTGTTGCCAATTTAGAACGAGTAGGCGCACTTTGGAGCAATGACCGCATCCAGCGTGCTATTCAAGGCCACACTGTGACAGGCATGGACCCGATAGAGAACACAGATAAAGCAAACATTCCAATACTGATTTTCCACGGTGATCGCGATGTGCGTGTGCCACTTTTCCACTCAACTGATTTTTACAACAAAGTAAAAGACAAAGTGGATGCTGAATTGGTTGTTGTGAAAGACATGCCACACAGCAATCCTTGGTGGCCTGAAAACTTCAACACAAGCTTTAATGCAATTGATGATTTCTTGGACAACCGCTGTTTTAGCAACTAAAAAAACCTACGAAAAGGGCTTGGCATCAAACCAAGCCCTTTTCATTTTAAGCTCAGGGAATGATCCAGCAATTTATATCATTCTTCCTTCCCCACAGTCGTGAATTTAGGGATAAAAGCAATACCGGATTTAAGCGACCTTTTGATTTGGAATTTCAGATAAAGACTTCTATTATACAAATCGCATAGACTTAGTTCTGACTTCAACCGATGTATTGAATGATTACAGCCATGCATTAGAAATGAACGTCGCAAGTTTCATGGCTGATAGCTGCTTCAAAGGATGCGTGCACATTGTCTTTACAAGCTTGAAGGTCTACTTACTTTATTTGTTCAATTTTCTGAAAAATTAGTCAGACGAGATGAGATGGTGGTCTGGGGAGGATTCGAACCCCCGACCCCTTGATTCGTAGTCAAGTGCTCTATCCAACTGAGCTACCAAACCATTCATCATCTCGTCTGAGAGGCGGTTTCTATCGTTACCTCCCAAAGGATGCAAGTAAAAATTTCAAAAAGATCACTATTGAGTCAAAAAACTTCATCTAGCTCTGTTTTTTAATAGATTTATTCGCTTCAAATACGCCGCGTGCAACAGCGCGCGCTAAAGTCCCGGCCGCAAGCTCACCGAGTCGAGCGAGGACCAATGGATGAGGCTCAGGCAATGCTTGTTTTGCTGTCGACATAACAAATACCACATCCCCGTCAAATGGTGCAAAAACTGGACGTATCGCACGTGAAAGCCCCGACAATGCCATTTGAGCCACCCGCTTGGCTTGTGCTGGTGTTAAAGCGACATCTGTTGCAACACAGGCAATTGTTGTATTCTCTCTATCTGTAGAAGTCGATTGCATTGCTAAGGGATTTATCTTCGCCCCCCCCCAATCATCGGGATCAAGAGAGAAATCAGCTGGAGGCCGCATACCGCCAAACTCATTTTTAATTTCATAGGGAAAGGCCCAAAAAGCATCACACCCCGGCATACGTGTTGCACCAAAACAGTTTACACCAACAAGTGCTCCAATCGTCATTCCATCCAGCGTTACTACACTGGCAGATCCCAATCCTCCACGCTCATTGCCTGCACGGGCGCCAAACCCCGCACCAGCTTGCCCAATGGCATGTCCATCTTTTGCATTTAATGCATCAATATAAGCGGCACGTCCTAACGCTCTATAGGGCGTATCTTCCCCCCATTGCTTATCGCCGCCATTCGCAAGGTCATATAAGATGGCTGACGGGACGACAGGAGATTTTGGCACATTGGGTAAGTCCATCAATCCAAACCCCTCTCCCTTAGCGCCAAGCGCTGCTACAACACCATCTGCTGCAGCCAGTCCATAAACAGAACCACCAGAAAGAACGACAGCATCAACAGCATCTACCAGTTTGTCAGCCCCTAAAGCATCCGTCTCTCGTGTACCGGGGCCGCCGCCCGCAATTGCAGCAGCACAAACAGCGCGCGCATCAGGTAAGATAACCGTGCTTCCTGTGAGTACCTTTTCATCGTGTGAATTACCCACTTTTATTCCAGGCACATCAGTAATTAAATTTTTCGCGCCGACGCATGTTGTAGTCATAGGGTGCCTGTACTTATCTAAAGTCATAGAATTCTGGATAGAGATCAAATATCTATCCTGATATACCAATCATGAATAGATCAACCGAACTAATGACATTAAGGGACATCGATCAATATGCGCTTTAAACACGTTTTGATGACAGCCAGTTTTTTGACAGCGCTTGTGGCCTGCCAGATCAATGAACCCCATTCGGATTCAAAAAATGCTAGCGATGAACAGGTAATCTCTAGAGAAGCAAATGCACTCGCTACAGAGTCAAACTGGCGACTATCAGGTCAAGCAATGGCAACTGCAGCAAATCCGCATGCCGTTAAAGCCGCTGAAGCCGTATTGAAACGTGGTGGCCATGCTGTTGATGCAGCTATAGCTGCCCATGCTGTGCTAGGACTTGTTGAACCTCAAAGCTCAGGAATAGGCGGTGGTGGCTTCATGATGGTATATGATCGCAATAGCGGCACGACACGCATGTATGATGGACGCGAGACTGCGCCTGCCGCCATTGATGAAAACTTGTTCTTCAATGATGCTGGTGAACCGATGGATTACGTCACAGCATGGCAAAGCGGCAGAAGTGTTGGTGTCCCCTCAATCGTACGCACCTATGGCCAAGCTTATGAAGATTTTGGGATCGTTGAATGGAGCAGCTTGTTTGGCGCAGCTGAAAAGCTTGCAAGTGACGGATTTCCAGTTTCCCCCCGCCTCAATGGATTGCTTTCCAATGAACGCCTACGCGGCGCAATGAACCTTGATGACAATACAGCAAGTGCTGCCTATTTTTACCCTGACAACACCCCTTTAGAGGTGGGTTATAATCGCACAAATCCAGCCTATGCTGAACTGATGAAGAATATTGCGACCAAGGGCGCGGACTGGTTTTATGAAGGCCCATTATCTGACGCAATTGAAAAAGCAGTAAAATCCGCTGAAATTCCTGGTGCACTTACCGCTAAAGATATCCGCGCATACGAGGCTGTTGAACGCAATGCACTCTGCGGACCATATAAAACCTACAAAATATGTTCAGCACCGCCGCCGTCATCAGGCGGTATTACACAACCCATGATCCTCGGCTTATATGAGCGCTTTACTGAAGGTATGGATTTTTCAACATCTGATCATTCAAATAGCTTTCCATCGGATACACATTTAAAAGCTTTTGTTGATGCACAACGCCTCGCTTATGCTGACCGTGATCACTATGTTGCCGATACAGATTTCGTTACAGTGCCATCAGAAGATTTGATCAACCCCAAATATCTTGATGCTCGCGCGAATGACCGATTTTCAGCCTCACAATCCCCAACAGCTGGCGATCCCGGAGCGATATTGCACAACAAACCAATAATAGACATGTGGGGCCGTGACACCAGTGACGATAAACCTGGCACAACTCACCTTTCCATTGTGGATATCTATGGAAACGCTGTTTCAATGACAGCTACGGTGGAAAGCCCATTCGGCTCCTCCATCTGGGTCGAAGAAGGTGGTTTTGTTCTCAACAATGAGCTCACAGATTTTGCCCGCACGCCCCGCATAAATGGCAAGCTAGTTGCCAATGCACCAGCCCCTAATAAACGTCCTCGTTCGTCTATGTCACCAACTATCGTATTTGACGCAAACGATGATCTCTTCATGGTCACCGGCTCCCCCGGCGGAAACTCAATCATCGCTTATACTGCTAAGTCATTGCTAGGAGTGCTTGATTGGCAAATGGATGCTCAAGCAGCAGCTAATCTACCCAACATCATAGCTAGAGGCGATAGCGTGAATGTTGAGATTGGAGTTCCTGACGGTCAAAATGCTGCGACGACCTTGAAAGACGCCGGATATAACGTACGCGAGCGAGAAGGTGAAAACTCTGGTATTCACACGATTGTTGCCCGCTCCGATCATTTTGAAGGCGCTGCAGATAACCGGCGTGAAGGAATTGTCGCAACTGTCGATAATAGAGAATAATACAAATTTAATTTTGTTATCAGATATTTGGGTCTGTTCGCTGCAGTTTCACAACAAATGCAGCGCCATGCTCATAATCATGGTTTAGATATACGTCTCCTCCCATTGCTAGGGCTAACTCACGAGTGATCGCAAGCCCTAGCCCTGTGCCTCCTTTATTTTCAGAGATAGAAAAAGGAAGGAAGAGTTTGTCCCTGACGTGAACAGGCACACCTGGCCCATTATCTTCAACAATGACATGCATCCACCCTTTCTCAACAGTCGCAGCAATACGGACTAGCCCTGCTTCGATATTGTGATCAGAAATAGCTTGGCCTGCATTTCTCACTAAATTTGATAATAGACGATGCAACATATCTGGATCAGCATATGCAGATATGTCTTCATCTACATCATTTAGCCAATCAATTTCAGCAAACGCAGATATACCTTCAAGAAAAGCTTCTTCAACGATATTTCGAATTTCAATCGACGCCATTTTGGCCTTAGGCGTGTCAGACTTCCCATACAATAATGTTGACTCAGCAAGGCCGATGGCACGTTCAATCGCTCTCTCCAACCTTGGGGCCACGGATTGAACACGCGGATCTTCTGAACGCCTTAAACTATCGGAAGCTAGCCGAGCAACAGCCAATGAATTGCGTAGATCATGGGTGATTTTAGCAACCGCTTCTCCTAGTTCCGCTAGACGTTTTGTTTGTCGGAAGGAATTAGAAACTGCACTCTGCATATCAATCAATGCGTTTTCTGCTTTACCAATTTCATCTTGACGCCCCGACGGCTTAAAAGCTGCCAGACGTTCAGGCGCTTCGCCAAAATCGGCAACAGCATTGGTAATTCGCATCATAGGCTTTACCACTAAGCGATATAGTGACCATGAAATAAATGCCCCCGTTAGCCCTGAAACAAGCAGAGACAATAGCAAAATATTGTAAGCATACTCCAATAGATCGCTGCGCAAAGCAGCTTCAGGCACAATAATATCAATGTATTTATCATCACTACCACTGTCGGTTGATGATAAAATGCGCAGGATGCGGCCCTCTTTTGCTGTTGCATGTTCTATAGTGCGAAAGAAAGAATCCCAACCGCGCTCTTCGCGCAAATCCATCGGTACAGGTATCGAATCGATAGGCATTTGCGGGCTAAAGACCAGCTCCCACATATCTTCATCCCCCATTGCCACTGCCAGCAATTGGGTTTCAAATAACAAGCGCTCACTCAATCCCTGAGATACTTGACGGTTAGGTGCAGCCTCTAGTGCAATTGCTGCTATTTCCGCAGCCTGCACTCTTTCATCGAACCAATCATTCCTAAACTTTGAGACTGAAGGCAGAAAAATCAGAAATTCTGCCAACAGTACAAACACAACGGTAAGACTCAGTAGTCTTGCCGGTAATCCAGTTTCAAATTTGGGTAGCTTAAAAAAGCGATTCTTCTTGTGATTTTCTACACCACTCTTGTGCACGCCAGCCCCTGCTGGGTGATTTCCGTCCAGAGACAACAAGTTTTTACTTGTTTCCTTAGAAGAAAATTCCTCTTTCACTCATCCCCATTTTTCTGTTCGAGTCAGGCAAATCTAATCAAAATGCCTGCAGAATCTTTACTATGAATTTTGCTTTTTTACCGAATACAAGTGGTTCATACCATTTTGATGCCGCCCGTTTAAGTATCTCAGTGCGTGTTGGATAAGGCGAGATGAAATTCGTAAGAGCTTTAATTTTTAAACCATTAGACATTGCCAGTCCCGCAAGCTGAATGATATCTCCAGCCCCCTCACCAACTATCGAAGCACCAAGAACAGTCCCATTTTTCAGGGCAACAATCTTAGCACCTCCAACTGTATCTTTTTCTGCAATAGCCCGGTCAATATCATCAAACTCGAATTTTGAGACTTTTACTTTATCACCATATTCTTTACGTGCCTGAGCTTCCGTTAGACCAACCTGCCCAATCTCCGGTGAGATATAAGTTACCATTGGCACAGGCAAAGAATCTGCGCGTGTTGCAGACTTAAACAACGCATTGCGAACAAAAACAGATGCATGCCAACCTGCTAGATGCGTAAATTGTCCGCGTCCCGCTGCATCGCCCAGCGCCCATACACGTCCATTCGACACAGACCGTAAATTCGGTTTCGTCTTGATACCAAGATGATCATATTCAACGCCGCCCGCCTCCAGCGCTAGTGTATCGAAAAATTGAACGCGACCAGTTGCGACAAGTAAATGACTTGCTGTCAACGCAGACACTTCATTCGCAGCGTTTTGTACTTCAACACGTATGCCTGCCCCCGTCGTAGAAACAGCATTTACCGCATGTTGTTCAAGTACCTCAACACCCTCTTCTCGCATTTTCCTTAAAGCTAAAGCCGCGTGCTCTTCATCTACACAACTAAGCGCTTTAGAGCGCTCAATGACAGTCACCTTTGCCCCTAAACGCCGGAAGGCCTGCGCCATTTCAATGCCAATTGGCCCGCCGCCGAGAATAGCCAAATGCTCAGGCAAAACGTCAATATCAAAGAGTGTTTCATTCGTCAGATATTCTATATCTTCAAGGCCGGTGATTGGCGGAATCAACGCCCGCGATCCAGTTGCGATAATTATACGTTTCGCTTTCACCTGTGTGGTTTGAGATGCAATCACATGCTCTGTTACAAAATGAGCTTCTTCCCTGATCACGGTAACGCCCATGCTTTCAAACCGCTCTTGACTGTCATTTGGTTCAATCGTGCCGATAGCACCTTGAATATGTTCTTTAACACGCTTCCAATCGACACCCGGATCTGCTGAAGTCAATCCAAATTTATCTGCAGTCCTAAATGCTTGCGCCTGTTTTGCTGAAGCGATCAGAGCTTTCGACGGAACACACCCAAAGTTAAGGCAATCACCACCCATCTTCCCTTTTTCAAAGAGCACAACTTTCAAGCCAAGCATCGCTGCGCCTGCAGCAGCAGATAAACCGCCAGCACCCGCCCCGATCACAACAAGGTCAGCTTTGAGACGTTTTTTGGTGCTTTTTTTCATAGCGACTTCATCTAAACTGCTGGGCATGATTTATTCCTTAGAAGTTCTTATTCGCTATCAACCACAACAGCAGATTTAGGCCCAATTTTTTTCCACGCAACCGGTATGAGCGAAACAATCCCCAACGCAATCAATGCAGGCAGTAAATTTTTTGCGACACCTGCAAAATCAGGAGTCTCCCCGGCGTCAAATGTTGCACCCAATCCTGCACCAATCCAAGTGTATGCAATAACCCCCGGAATAATACCTAGAGCAGTTGTCAGGGCATACTGACTATATTTTGCGCCTAGGATAGCCGGCGCAATATTAGCGACAGGAAAAGGGACAATTGGCAAAAACCGAAGTGCAAACATATAAGAAAGTGCATCTTCTTTAAAACCAGCCTCCATCTTTTTCACAAATGGCCCTGCCTTATCCTGCAATGCGGTCCCTAAAGATGTCTTCGCCGCAAAAAACAATGCTGACGCACCAAGGGTTGCTCCTATAACAGTTAGGATGCTCCCGCCGGCCAGTCCAAACAAAAAGCCGCCAGAGATAGTTATCCAAAGCGCGCCAGGAATCATAAACAAAGTCGCAAAGGCGTATATTGCCAGATACGCGAAAACAGCAACAATCAGGTTCTCAGATACAAAACTTGTGAGCACTTCACGTTGAGTTTGCAATGTTTCCAGCGACAATAATTTATGCCAGCCATTGGCAATAAAAACTGCGATCACAACCGCCATAATATATATTGGCCACATTCTTATAAGCAAATGTGGTCCTGATTTCGTATTTTCATCAACTTTTGAAACTGCGTTCATAATGATCGTGCTTTCTTATTTTTTAATATCATTGAGCGACCAATCATATTGATATGATTTGACCATAGTCTCTGCTGATAAATTTGACGCTAACGACGGCGATGCAAATTTCATCAAATGCATAACCGAACCAACTTGTGAGTCGCCAAAGTCCTCCTTAAACCAACGATATATACTTGAAAGTTTCAATCTACCGTCAGGTAATACTTCCACGCCTCTAGGGTGGTTTATAAACTCTGCGGCAGCACGGTCCAATTCAATATCCAGAGTCTCAGCTTCCCAAGCGGCCTTCTGAAGATTGGGACACCCGATTGACGCACAATTTACTGCATAATGGACGCGAGGATCATTCCATTTCTTACGCAATATCTTGTGTTCAATATCATTTAAGCTCAGACTAGAGCCATCCACTTCAACGATATCCCTATTCCAAGGTCCGCGCGAAATAAAGTTTCCGCCAATGTCACGAATAGAATCGACTGGATAATTTTTAACAACAAGTTCAATTGTCAAAGCGTTATACAGATTAGCCCATGCAGCAAAACTTTGTTCGCTTGTTCCATTGTTGAAAATTTCACTCTGGGCAATCTCTTCAATATAAGTTCGAAGTTTACGCCTATCTAAATCACTCTCCTTCAACCGCGCATAATCTACACGATTGATACCATCACTATTTTCCTGGACATACTTTCCCAATAATTGCGTCCAAGCTTTATGTGATTGCGCCTTTGCAGGCTGCATCATCAGAGTAAGTACAAGGCTTAGAATTGAAAAAACAGGTAAACGCATTGAGATAGTCCTTATTTTTAGAACTATCTCAATAGCAGGTTTTATGTGAAATGCCTTTTCACAAGACTATTTCCATCGCTAACAAGCGTGTGATTGAAAGTTTACAAGTTAGTTCACAGGATCAATGCGACCTATTCCGTGCCGTCCCAATCCAGTTGCTCAATTGCAAACTCTCTCATACGCTCAGACCGTGCAACGATATCTTGAGGACGCCATTTATTAAGTTGTGCGACCTCTTCAGACATAGCAAATGGCTGTTTCATTTCTCTGTAAAACTTTACTTTCTCAGAGAAATCACCGGATCCCGCTTTGTTATTTGTTTCTCGATCAATCAAGATCAAATTACCCAACATATTGCACAATCCTAGGCGAGCATCTTGATCTGGGAAATCTATCGCCCATTGCTTGGCATCAGGTGAAGGCGATGTTGGCATCACATGCTCAACTGTTCCGCCAGCGACATAATCAGGCAATGCTTCCCGCGTCCAATGCAAACTCTCAAGCCAACGCAAGAATGCAACGCGGGCCTCATAATCATCAAACCCCGTCGACAATTGACGTAATGCTCTGTCCTTTTGAGTCGGTTTCAGGCGGAGCGCCCCATAACTCAAAGACATACAATTTCTAGACTTACCATCTCCGGTAAGCCCTTCTGATTGTTCTATAGCACGGCGAATAATCGCATGTCGGGCTTTTGCCCCAAGTCCAGCCAATGAAATTGCCATCGCACGACGGTGAAAATCTGAAAAACGGTTTTCAACCACATCCATCCGGCGCTTATTGTTTTCCAATTGAGCCTGCTGATAAACAAAAATAAAGTGGAGCGCCAATGGCTTCCATTCATTCCAGTTTTGCAATCCCAAACGCCATAAATCCCCATCAAACGGATCTTGTTTAGGATCATAAACAGCTGTTTTCAAAAGTCGCCATGCATGAGACAGGCTTTCTAAACGCTCCATCCATTCCAAAATAGCAAAACCTGGACGAGCTTCGGCAAGATAATCACCAAACTCAACAAGATGAGACGGTCCTTGCTGTTCACGGCGTTCAATATAATCCACCGCGCTCATAAAATTCTCGAGGTCGGGCGTCGTTGAAATACGATCCCACACATCTTTGACTTGACGGGCGCGATCATCATTGCCTGCGATGTCCATAAGAACACCTTTTAAGATATCAACCGCTGAAAGAGCCACTCCGCGCTGATTGGAGGTGACGAATGCCTGACGTGCTAGCCGCATGTCTTCGATTTGAATGGCAACAACCCGAACGCGAGTCATCAAGAACTCGGCAAAAGCCGTCAATTCTGTTGCACTCATGTCCTGAGTCAACCTTCGGAACTCTCTTATTGCACGTGTTACACGGCCACGCGGCGTATTTGATTCTAGATTGCGTCTAAACTTAATACTTTCGCCTCGCTTCTGCGCGAGTTCAGTCAACCAACGCGCTGTACCAGTCTCTTTATGACTTTTGACAGGATAAGTTAAACGATACCCCCACTGAGCGTCCTCAACAAAACCATGGATCCAATCCCCCCACTCTTTCGAGACAAGAGAAACCCGATCACGCAAAACAGACAGCAAAATTGTCAAACTCGTTAAACGCTGCAAGCCATCATAAACTTCACTTACACCATTTTTAGGAGGAGCAAGATACATTGGTCCCAGCAGGTACGCATTGGGAGGGCCTTCAATGACCGTTTCGATTTCTGGAGCGACACCAGATAGATCACCTGTTTGCAAATCATCCGGCGACAAAGACAAAAGATTATCATCATCATCTTCCTCGGCCACGTCATAGTGAGCAGAAAAAACACGATAAATATCTTCAAACAACGCAACGCAGTTAGCAGCTTCCCATTTAAAATCTCTTTGAATGCTTGCAGGTTGAAACAACCTTCGTCCCATCAAGGAGCCGACTGTTTCCACGCGCGTTGCAATGTCATTCGTTGGTTTAGCGCCCATGAATGGTGACCACCCTCCTAGTATTTCCCAAGCAGGCTCTTTTTGCACCATCTAATAGCTAAGGTAAACAAAGGAGTGTAAGAGAAACCACGAGAAATGACTTGTGACTAAACTTTTGGCATAAGGCCCTTGACTTACTTGCCCCATACCTATAGCAACCGCTCCTTCTTATTACCTAGTTTTTTGTTAGAGGGCGTGAGCCGTGAAACGTACATTTCAACCAAGCAACCTCGTTCGCAAACGTCGCCATGGCTTCCGCTCGCGGATGGCTACAGCTAACGGTCAGAAAGTATTGGCCCGCCGTCGTGCGAAAGGCCGTAAGAAGCTATCGGCTTAAGCCCGATGGCGTCTGAGGCGCTGAACGAGACTACAATTGACCGCGTCGAGCGCTTACGCGTTCGGCGCGCGTTTTTGTTTGTGGCCAAAGGATATGCTGAAAGACGACGCTCAGTCGTTGTTCAAGCAAGACCTAGATTAAGCCTTCAAGTAGATTCCGTGACAAATCCCCCTTCCCAAAACAACATAAACACACCAGTAAACAAACTCATTTCACCGAAAATTGCAGGTGCAGGTTTTACAGCAACAAAAAAAATAGGTGGCGCTGTCGTTAGAAATCGCGCAAAACGACGCCTTCGAGAAGCTAGCAGTCAATTAATGTACAAACATGCCCTTGCTGACGTGGACTATGTGTTTATAGCAAGACGTGACACAGCGACCCGACAATGGGATGGATTGCTTGACGATGTAGAAAGCGCATTGCTAAGCCTGCGTCAGAAAATTCTATCAGGTGATCCACCTGACCCGAAACCAAATCGTTATGGCAATCAACGCAATAAAAAGCGCTGAACGCAAATAATAAAACTGAACTAGAAGAAGTAGAGAACGCGCCAACATGCAGCAGCAACCACAAGACCAAAAAAGTTTTATGATTGGCATTGGCCTTGTCCTCTGCGTCATGGCTCTATCTCAATTCTTTATCTGGGGACCTCAGCAAAAAGCGCAGGAACAAGCCCGCTTGGAAGCTCAAGCGCAGGCTGCGATTGCCGCACCTTCAGTTTCATCAGGAAGTGTTGACACAACGGCCAGTGCCGCACCTGTAGACCGTGCTGAAATTCTTACAGACACATCAAATGGTGGCCGCATTGATTTTGATGCTTCCAGTGTCGATGGTTCAATATCCTTAAAAGGTGCACGCTTGGATGATTTGTCCATGAAGCGCCACTTTGAAACAATTGAAAAAACAGAAGAAGTACACCTTCTATCACCTCAAGGATCCAAAGGCGCTTACTATGCTGCTTTAGGGTGGCGCGGTGATGCGGACCGCTTGCCTGGCGTTAGCACACTATGGAAGCAAACAGCCGGTTCCACACTGACACCTTCCACTCCAATAACATTAGGCTATGAAACAACTCAATTGTCGTTCTCTCGTAAGATAGAAGTCGATGACAATTATATGTTCACATACACCGACACTGTGACGAACAATAGCTCTGAAACACTTTCCATTCGTCCATTTGGTTTTATGCGTCAGTTTGGAATGCCAGACGACTGGAAACCATTCTACATCCTTCACGAAGGTGCTGTCGGAATGGCTGGCAACAAACTCAAGCTTCAAAAATACAAAAACCTTGATAAAGGCAAAGCCCTTGCTTACACGTCCCAAGGTGGCTGGATTGGATTAACCCAGAAATACTGGATGACAGCTTTCATTCCAGCCCAAACTGAAAACGTCGCAGTCCAGTCAAAGGTTGTTATGGATGGCCTGCGCCCAACATATGTCGCTTCAATTGAAGGAACAGACCGCGCGATTGAACCGGGTCAAACCGCAAGCTATTCTCAGCGTATATTTGCAGGCGCCAAGCGTGTTGAAGTGCTTGATGCCTACCAACAAGGCGCAACAGGACAGGAAGCTATTCCACGCTTTACCGATGCCGTTGATTGGGGAAATTTCTGGTTTTTCACGAAGCCTTTTTTCTGGCTACTTAGCCATTTCAACAGTTGGTTTGGCAATTTTGGTTTAGCAATCCTCGCGCTGACGGTCATCGTCAAATTGGCCTTCTTCCCTATTCAAAACAAAGCATACGCTTCCATGGCGAAAATGCGTAAGCTTATGCCGCAAATGGAAGAGATCAAAAAGAAGTGGGCTGACGATAAAGAACGCCAACAAAAAGAAACAATGGAATTATACAAGCGGGAAAAAGCCAACCCATTCTCTGGTTGTTTGCCTCTCATCCCGCAAATGTTTGTGTTCTACGGCCTCTACAAAACCTTGTTTGTAACGCTAGAAATGCGCCACGAACCATTCTTTGGATGGATCAAGGACCTTTCAGCACCAGATCCAACCTCATTCTTAAATTTGTTTGGTGCGCTTCCATTTGATCCTTCCAGCCTTCCTCTTATTGGTGCTTTATCAATCGGTGTTTTACCAATTCTATATGGTTTCACCATGTGGCTCTTGCAAAACTTGAACGCACCGCCGCCAGACCCAACACAGCGTATGATGATGCAATTCCTGCCAATCGTATTCACGTTTATTTTTGCAGGATTTGCAGCAGGCCTAGTTATTTACTGGACATGGTCAAACATTCTATCCATTGCGCAACAATATTACATTATGCGCAAAAATGGTGTGGAGACACAGTTTGATAAATTCATCAAAGCTAAATTCGGCAAAAGTGAAGAACCAGCCGAATAGCCCTAAAGAGTAGACGTACTCTAAAAAACAAGCCAATTTGAACGGGGCCATCTGGCCCCGTTCTCTTTTTCTAAACGACATAATCGAGCCACTAAATGACGAGCGATGAATACGAATACCCAGCCCTACAAATAGAAGATGGCCGCAAACTCTTTGCGTCTGAGGTCAATTTCGTCAAAGGTGTCGTAAACATGCAGGGCCTTCCCCCAGCTGATCGCCCTGAAATCGCATTTGCTGGCCGCTCTAATGTTGGAAAATCTTCTCTCATCAACGCTTTGTTCAACCGCAAACAACTCGCACGCGCTTCTGGCCAACCGGGGCGCACACAAGAGATAAACTTCTTTACCATTCTTGAAGCTCTATATGTGGTGGACCTTCCCGGCTATGGTTTTGCAAAAGCACCCAAAGCCGTCGTCGATAAATGGACAAATTTCACCCAAACCTATCTTCGCGGACGCACAAATTTACAACGCGTATTTTTGCTCATTGATAGCCGTCGCGGTGTTGGAGATGTTGATAGAGGCATCATGAAAGTTCTCGATCGCGCAGCCTTAAATTATCAGATCGTTCTAACAAAAGCTGATAAGCTCAAAAAATCAGAGCTAGACAAAGTAATTGATGACGCTGTTGTTGCAATTAAAAAAAATCCAGCGGCCCACCCTCGCATCATGCTTACATCGGCAGAAAAAAACATCGGCCTCCCCGAACTCAAAGCTGAAATAGTCGCACTTTTATAAACAATGCTGGCCTTTTCCAGACCACGAGTATTGTTCAAATATGGATGCGCGTTTTATCGCACTTATCATGAATGATTTAGGATGCTAGAGAGCGCCTCAACTCATTCTGAAAGTATGTGAAATTCAGTTAATCACAAAACATAAGATCCGCTTCATCGCGTTATTGACGATGTGCTTTGTTGCCCTGAATGCAACAATAGCTGACGGCTATATGGTCGAGACAGACCCTGACAATCTCATTCGTGTAAAAATTTGTGGTGGCGGCCATAATGACCGTTTTGCAAAACTCGACATCACAACTGGCAAATTTTTAGACTCGATCGAAGATCATCAAAATTCTGATGACAGCACTTCTTGTGAGTACGCGTCCCTAACACACTGGACTCTTAACTCTGCTTCCCTCAAACAAGATATAATTCTTCAAGTGATCCCATCTTCGGGTGGCATTCACCCTAAAGATGTTGCTTTTATTTATTCAACGTCTCCACCGCTTCCTGCGCGTGGCCCACCAGCTCTGCTTTGGATTTAAACCTCACCGTAAAAATCTAACTCGCTCGATAAAGCGAGAAAAGTATGAGAATTCAAATGACACGTATTTCAAAACTATCTGCAAGTGCAATCGCGCTTTGTGTTTCCATTTCAGCGCCTGCTTTCGCCCATGATGGTGATGGCGGTAAGGTAAATTACGCCACGGACCATGCCCCTATCGGTGTTATGGCGGACCATCGCCACAAAAAAGGTGAATGGATGACCTCCTATCGCTTTATGTACATGGATATGGAAGGCAATAGAAACGGCACAGACTCACTTTCCAATGAAGAAATAGTCACCACCATTCCCAATAAATTTGCTGGTATGCCTTCTATGCCGCCTACTTTGCGCGTTGTGCCAAACGATATGAGAATGAAAATGCACATGGTCGGTGGCATGTATGGTCTATCAGACCGCATCACACTAATGGCTATGGGCATGTACACAACAAATGACATGAACCACACCACGTATATGGGCGGAATGGGAACCAATATCCTTGGAGAATTCAACGTTGAGACATCTGGCTTCGGGGACACAACCATTGGTGCAATCATTGGCTTAGATGAAGGTAAAACACCCCACCAGCAATTCAATGTTGGTTTAAGTCTTTCCTTGCCGACTGGTTCAATTGAAGAGTCAGCGCAAGTTCTCACACCTATGAATATGCAGCCCACGCTACGTTCACCGTATGCAATGCAATTGGGTTCAGGAACATTTGACCTAAAGCCATCCATCACAGCACGTACCCTCAAAGGACAATGGAGTTTAGGTGGTCAAGCAAGTGCCGTTATTCGGTTAAATGAAAATGATGAGAACTATTCATTGGGGAACAAATTTGAAGCAACAGCATGGGCTGCCTATGAATTTATTCCTTCGTTTTCAGTTTCTGGCAGAATCCGTGGTGAAACTTTAGGTGCAATTGACGGCCAAGACATCAATATAATGGCACCTGTTCAAACTGCTGATCCGGACAATTATGGTGGCGAAAAAATAGAAGCACTTATTGGCTTCAATTATGTTGGACAATCTGGGTTTCTCAAGAGTCAACGCATCGCTTTTGAAGCAGGTTTTCCCCTGTATCAGGACCTGAATGGTCCTCAAATGGAAACAGATTTAACGCTAAACCTTGGTTGGCAAAAAGCTTTCTAACTGGATAGTTCAGCGTAAAAATTAAAAGGGAGTATATCCACATATACTTCCTTTTTTTGACTGAAAAATCGAGCAAAAAGGAATTTTTATGAAATTGATAAAAATAAAATACTGAATATCCGCCTGATTGTGCAAATACCTACTTTTTACTTCTTCGCTTTGCAGTTAAACATATTCGCATGACACACGATACACTTTCAGAGGCTGGCGCATTGACAGTTAACACCTTGTCCGAAGCCCTTCCGTTTATTCAGCGCTATGACAAAAAAACGATTGTCATAAAATATGGCGGACATGCCATGGCAGACATCTCGCTCGCAAAAGGATTTGCTCGCGATGTCGTTTTGCTAAAACACATGGGTGTGAACCCTGTAATCGTGCATGGTGGTGGCCCTCAAATAGGTGATGCGTTAAAACGCTTGAATGTCACAAGTAAATTTGAAGACGGATTACGCGTCACAGATGCAGCAACGATGGAAATCGTTGAAATGGTATTGTCTGGATCTATCAATAAAACAATTGTACGCGCAATTAACATGGCAGGCGGTAACGCAGTCGGTCTTTCTGGTGCCGACTCAAATCTTATTCTCGCTGAGAAAGCTACAAAAACGCGTAAAGATCCCGACTCCAACATTGAAAAAATCTTGGACCTCGGATTTGTTGGCGAACCAAAACATGTTGATCCAACAATTTTAGAAACCCTCGCTTCACAAAACACAGACTTTATCCCTGTTGTTGCGCCTGTTGGATTCGGTCTTGAAGGCGAAAGCTACAATATCAACGCTGACACAGCAGCAGGTGCTATTGCCAGCGCATTAAAAGCGGAACGTCTACTCCTTCTCACAGATGTGAAGGGAGTACTTGATTCAGACAAAAACCTGATCCGAGAACTGGATCAGGAAATGGCTACACAATTAATCTTATCCGGCGCAATCAGCGGCGGCATGATCCCTAAAATCGAAACTGCACTCACTGCAGTTAAGAATGGCGTAAAAGCATCCGTTATCCTAGATGGACGCACCCCACACGCCCTTTTAACGGAGTTGTTCACTGACCATGGTGCTGGAACACTTATCTCTTAAATATTTTCGCACGGCTGTTTTTCTTGCATTTGCGACAACAATGTTCGCAATATTTTCACCGTTTGCTCAAGCACAGTCAAATGCCAATGGTTGGAGATTGTGTAACGAAACAAGTTTTGTTCTAGAGGCCTCAACCGGACGTCCAGAAAGTGCAGCAAGTGTTGTTGTAGAAGGCTGGACACGGCTACGCCCGGGTGAATGCCGAATAGCTATACCAGCACCACTTCGTGAAGGTTTACACTATGTTATGGCACGCTCATCCTCGGCGCATCATGGTGGACAACGCACTTGGGGCGGTGACGTACCACTTTGTGTCGATTCCACTGGGTCATTTGCAGTTGAAAACCCACCCTCATGCACCGCCATGGGGTTAGAAGAACGTAGTTTTCGTACTGTAAAAATTGAGAACCGCAATAATTGGACAACTCGCCTAACCGAAACTGAACCTTATGGTATCAAAAGATCGGAAAGTGCAGGTCTTCAAAGGTTGCTAAAAGATGCTGGTGTCGCAAATACATCAATTGATGGTTATGTCGGTAGACGGACACGGGGAGCAATTGCCGCTTTCCTTAAAGCAAATAATCTAGACTCATCAACAAGTGATTCCACACTCATAGATATCCTAGAAGAAGTTGCGAATAACCGCTCCAGAGATGTCGGCATGACGATATGTAATCGCACACCTCATCGTATGTGGACAGCTATCGGACGTCGTCGTGGTAATGGTTGGGAGAGTCGCGGCTGGTGGTCACTCGATTCAGATGCCTGCGCTCGTACCATTGATGAAAGCCTCATCCCCACGCCGCACTATGTCTATGCTGAAATAGAAACAGACGAAGGCATGCGTCATCTGAAAGTTGCTGATCACATTTTCTGCATAGCAAGATCGAAGTTTGCAATTGTTGGACGCGAAGGGTGTGAAGTTCGCGCATATAAAGAAGCTGATTTCATTGTGACAGAATCACCCAAAGATGGAAAACTAATCTACGAATTCTTTGACCGCGATTTCAACGAAGAACCAACGGAGGCTTTCTAGCCCGCTATGACAAACACTCAACCTCTTCTGGTTTCCGCTGATTTTAATCACGTCGACAATTGGGTGTTTGACCTTGATAATACACTCTACCCTGCTGCTTGTGATCTATTTGCTGAAATTGACCAGCGCATGACCGCATTTGTGCAGAAAGAGCTAAATTTACCTCATGATGAAGCGCGGATCATTCAAAAAGACTATTACAAAAGATATGGCACAACGCTGCGGGGCATGATGATTGAGCACAAACTCGATCCTGCTATATTTATGAGCTATGTGCATGATATTGATCATAGTCCACTTGATGCTGCACCAGATTTAAAAGCACAGCTTTCTGCACTGCCCGGCAAGAAGTATATCTACACAAACGGCTCGACCTGCCATGCTGAAAAAGTGACGAAATACATGGGAATTGATCATCTTTTTCAGGATATCATTTGCATCGCAAAATCAGAATTTTTACCCAAACACGAAGACGGAGCTTTTGAACGCTTTATCGAGTTAACCAGCGTTGACCCCACAAAATCTACCATGTTTGAAGATCTACCGCGTAATCTCATCCCTGCACACCAATTGGGATTCAAAACAGTATTGGTGACATCGGATAAGGATTGGAGCCATGAACCTGAAGGCGTCCGACCAGCTCATGCCAATGACATAAAGCCCGATCATGTTCACCATACAACTGATGACCTTCCCCGCTTTCTTGAAGAAATCGTCAAAGACATTGCACCGAACACTTAAGCGGGCTACCCCCTGCTGCTAAGCCTTATTAAAATTTAGACGAAAGCCTGACCCTATGACTGATATTTCCGCCCTTGAGCTTGCCATCAACTCTGCTTGGGATGCACGCGATACTGTATCCACTGCAACACAAGGTGACATTCGTGATGCTGTGACTGAAGCTCTTTTGCTAACAGACCAAGGTATACTTCGCGCAGCAGAACCAGACGGCAATGGCGGCTGGAAAGCCAATGAATGGGTTAAAAAAGCAGTTCTTCTATCATTCCGTTTAAACCCAAACGAAATCATTAAAGGTGGACCAGGTGAAGCCACTTGGTTTGATAAAGTCCCGTCAAAATTTGATGGTTGGGGTGAGGCTGAATATAAAGAAGCTGGTTTCCGAGCAGTTCCCAATTGTACAGTACGTCGCGGTTCATTCGTCGCAAAAAATGCTGTTTTGATGCCATCATTCATCAATATTGGTGCCTATGTAGACGAAGGCACAATGGTTGATACATGGGCAACTGTCGGTTCATGTGCGCAAATCGGTAAAAACGTGCACATATCCGGCGGTGCCGGCATTGGCGGCGTGCTAGAACCACTTCAAGCAACGCCTGTCATTATCGAAGATAATTGCTTCATTGGTGCCCGCGCTGAAGTCGCCGAAGGTGTTATCATTCGTGAAGGCTCCGTTTTGGCGATGGGTACTTTCATTTCTCAATCAACAAAAATCGTTGACCGCGCAACAGGTGAATTCACTTACGGCGAAGTGCCGCCATATTCTGTTGTCGTTCCAGGTGCCATGCCAGCGGCAAATGGTGGTCCATCCCTAGCGTGTGTTGTGATCGTTAAAACAGTGGATGCAAAAACTCGCTCTAAAACGGGCGTGAACGAATTGCTTCGCGACTAGACAAAAATCTATACCGGTGTCGCTTTAAGCAAACGAAACATCAACGTTTTGTTCGAGCATTTCAGCGGCACCAAAGATTGTCATAAAACTAATATCAGTTGCATCTCGGCCCACAGCCATGCGGGCCATATGATCAACCGGTGCCAATCCAGTTGGATCAACAAGAAACCACTCCCCATTCAACCAAACTTCAACAACAGCGTGAAAATCAGGTGGCATGACTTCGGGAGCATATACAGACACCATTCGCGCTGGAACACCAGCAGCGCGTACAAAAGCTATCAGTAAATGCGCAAAATCTCGACACACGCCACGACGTGAAAAGAATGTATCAGAGGCAGTCGTCGTTTCATTGCTTACACCATGCGCATAGGTCAGATTCTGATTTATCCATTGCGACATAGCATCAATTTTGTCACCAAGGCATTGTTGCGGAAATGTTGCCTGCACAAAAGCCACCATATTATCTGACTCGCAATATCGGCTGGCAAACAAATACGGTATCACATAGGGCGGTAATTCTTCATGCTCGCTACCATACACGCCTTGTGTGCTTTTAGCTTGGCGCAAAATATCGACTTCTGCTTGATAAGTTATCTCCAAAATACCTTCTGCATTGGTGATCCATGTCCTGCGTCCAAGACCATCAACCCCTTCTGCCGTATGCAGACTTGGGCCAGAAGAAACATTCATCTGATCCTGTATTAAATGCTGGTCCGCCATAGGGATAACTTCTATCGCCAGCAGGACATCTGATGTCCCCGCGAAAGAGTATTTAAGATAATTATTGATTTTAATACGCATGACACCCATCCCGATATTGAACACCTACTCAGCCTTAAGGCTAAGTAACTACTATTCTTCACAGCCCATAAAGTTCCGCCTCTTTGGCCGAAACCGGAAAAGAAATATGTTAGTGAGTGAAGCTAAGCCGGAAAAAAACCGGAGCAAGAAAAGCTTGCTCCGGTTTCAACCAACATACCAGCTAAATAAAATTCTATTTTTCAAATTCAATTAATACATACCATCCTAAAAAGCGAACGCCTGGTATTTTAAAGAGTACTGAATCAAGCATTTCGCACGCACTCAATGCAATTTTATGGGCGGGTGTATTCCGTAAAGGTGTTGTACCAATAGTACTCAACCCATAAAACTTTGTATTTACCGTACTGAAGTGTTTTTTAAATATTTTCCAATCAGACACCAATAGTGGATGCTCATCAGGTGTACGCGCTTCAGGAGTGGCATTCCTATACATATTGATGATTGGATTATGCCCAAGCGGCTCCATAAAAACAGCACGACCATTTTCAGCTAACATACGGCTAATCTGGCTAATTGATTTTTCTAAATCCAAATGGTGAAGAATCCCAGCACCAAAAATAAAATCGAATGCTCCATCTTCAAAAGTTGGTTCTTCTGCATTCATGACGGACAGAGAAGCGTTGGTATAACCCAATTCATCTATTTTGCGTTGACCAATTACCACTGCATTGTCGGATATATCTATGCCCTTTATGTCAGAAGCCACGGGTGCGTATTTAGACACGTTGTCACCATAGCTACAGCCATATTCCAATGATCTGCTATTTCTCACCGATGATTTTATCTGCGAGTAATAATCTCCAAAACATCCTCGAATTGAATCATAATATTTATCCTGGATGTCTCTTGCATCATGCTCTTCTGCAAAACGCTGATTATGAAAAGCTTTTTCTCGCGCAATTTTATCTAGAATATCAGTCATCGGCAATTTCCCCCTTGCAAAAGTGATTGTTTCATCACGATTGAAAAGCAGCAAAAATTATGCCAACTAGAAATTGCTATTCTGAGTGTACAAAAAATTTTGAACTTTGAATTGATGATTAATTTGGATAATCAACCTGACTTAAATACAGGCCATCTGGTGGTGCAACTGTTCCACAGCGAGACCTGTCAGCCGCCCCCAATATCTCCTGCATCCAAGAAATCGGTTTTTTACCGCGACCTATTTCCATCAAAGATCCAGTTATAGAACGCACTTGCCTATGCAGAAATGAAGGTGCTGATACATAGATATTAATCTCGTCGCCATCGCGTATCACTTCAATTTTAGAAAGCGTTTTTACAGGGCTTTCAGCCTGACATTGAGCATCTCTAAATGTAGAAAAATCATGTTTCCCAACAAGGCACTGCGCCGCTTCATGCATGGCATCCGCATCAACAGGTGACATGGCGCGCCAAGCAAGATTTCGATCAAACGTCAAATCAGCGCGACGATCAATAATGCGGTAAATATAATGGCGCGCATACGCTGAAAAGCGCGCATGAAATTCGTCACTCACTTCTTCAGCAAGCAGGATTGATACGGGTTCATCTTTCATGAAATGGTTCATCGCATCGCGAACCTTGTCTGTCGTAAATTCCTTACTCAGATCAATATGCGCAACTTGACCCATTGCATGAACGCCGGCATCTGTACGCCCTGCGCCATGCACGGTCACCGTCTCACCCGCAAATTTGGGAATGGCTTCTTCTAGCACTTGCTGAACGGAACGATGTGTCTTCTGTCTCTGCCATCCCACATAGGGCGAGCCATCATATTCGATTGTGAGTTTGAAACGCGCCATAAGATTTAAGCGATGATCGCACCTTCTGTTAAATCATTGCCACGCAAGAAGTCTTCGGCATTCATAACAGGCTTACCTGCCCGCTGAAGACGCTTAATGCGGATAGCATCCTTACCGCAAGCCACTAGCAATTTGTCATCTAACACCTCACCAGCATTCCCCTCACCAAGACTATCAGCCACTTCGAGCACTTTTACGCGCACAGGCCCTTTAGGTGTTTGCATCTCAAACCACGCACCCGGAAAAGGTGAAAGCCCGTGGATATGCTGGCGAACCTTGCGTGCAGGTAGGGACCAATCTATGCGTGTTTCTTCATTTGTCAGCTTATGAGCATATTCAATACCCTCTTCTGACTGAGGGATAAATTTAGCAGTTCCAGCCTCAAGCTGTGCAACAGCCTCAACCAGCAATTTAGCACCTGCTTCGCACAATTCATCATGCAAACTGCCAACCGTTGTTTCAGGCGTAATATCCACCGAGACAGATGCCATCACAGGCCCAGTATCGAGCCCTGCTTCCATCTGCATTATTTCAACGCCGGTCACATCATCCCCTGCCATAATCGCGCGTTGAATAGGCGCAGCTCCCCGCCATCGCGGTAACAAGCTCGCATGTGCATTAATACAACCAAGTCGCGGAGCATCGAGCAATGCTTGTGGCAAAATCAAGCCATAAGCCACGACCACAGCCAGATCAGCTTCCAATGCTGCAAATTCATTCAGCGCTTCTTCCGATTTAACTGATTTAGGTGTGCGCACTTCAATGCCCAACTCTAAAGCGGCATCATGAACCGGTGTATTGCGTTCATTTTTGCCTCGTCCTGCACGGCGAGGCGGCTGTGAATACACGCACACAATGTCGTGCCCAGCGTCAACCAACGCTTTCAGGCAAGGCACAGAAAAATCAGGAGATCCCATAAAAACCAGTCTAAGGCTCATTCTTAGATCCCCTTTTTATATCATTCCATCTACAATCTAATGGTTGCAGTTAGGCCCGTGCACGTGTGGCACTGGTGCAAATTTCTTTGCTTTTTTCACTTTATCAACCGCACGCGTACGCTTTAGGCGCGATAGATAATCAATGAAAAGCTTGCCTTCAAGGTGATCCATCTCGTGCTGAATACAAGTGGCGTATAAGCCTTCAGCCCATTCAATCACTTCCTCGCCTTTATAGTTGAGATATTTGATCTGGACACGCTCAGGACGCTCAATCGTTTCATAAATCTCAGGCACAGAAAGACATCCCTCATCATAAGGAACAGTTGCCTCGACCTTTTCCAGAATTTCTGGATTTACAAAATACTGAGGATTTGGTTCTTCATCCTTATCAGCAATATCCATCACGATGACGCGCACAGGCTCACCGATTTGAATCGCCGCAAGGCCAATGCCAGGTGCATCATACATTGTTTCAAGCATGTCATCCATGAGCGCACGGATTTCATCGGTCACAGCATCAACCGGCTTGGAAACCTCTTTAAGTAGAGGGTTTGGAACTGTTAAAATAGGTCGTATTGTCATGTGTTTTAGCTAAGTGTGCAGGCCTAATTCGTCAAGCTATAGTCAACACAAAACCTATCAGTTTCTAGTTTTTGGTTGATATTTGCTTGGGCGGTGAAGGCATTTCATTCAAGTTAAAGAGCAAATCTCGTCCTCGACGTGGTTCGCGCATATGATCTTCAATCTCTTCAAGATCAGGAATTTCTTTACCATCAGCGCTCACACCCAATGCATCGAATTTGCGGGCTTGAGGCAGCACTTTTGTCTCCAGAGTACCGACTAATTCGTTATATGCTGCGGATGCAGTGTTCAATCCGCGTCCCATTTTGACGACTTTGTCGCCCATCACTGCTATTCTGCTGTATAGTTCGCGTGCGAGTTCTGTGACTTCTTTGGTGTTTTGCGCCGCATTTTCTTGACGCCATCCAAACGCCACAGCTTTGGCCAAAGCCACCAAAGTTGACGGGGTCACAATGATCACTTTATTACGCGCTGCATAATCAAACAAATCACGATCTGCGCTCAACGCGGCTGCATAGAAATTTTCACCCGGCACAAACATCGCAACGAAATCCACAGTGTCGGGCAATTGTGCCCAATAGGCTTTACGCGCCAAAACCGTGACATGATCTTTCATTTTGCGCGCATGGGTTTGCAATAATAAATTTTGACGTTGTGGATCACTCTCTTCAGAGGCCTGAAGGAAATCATCAACACTGACTTTTGAGTCAATCACCAAATGGCGTCCACCCGGCATACGCACGACAACGTCTGGCCGGATATTTTGTCCATCCTCTACGTTTGCATGTACTTGTTCGGAAAAATCAGCGTGTTCAGATAGCCCTGCCATCTCCAGCACATTACGGAGTGTTTCCTCCCCCCAACGCCCACCCGATTTGGGTGCAGATAATGCGTTGGCGAGCTTACCCGTCACATTCTGGGTGTCCGCCATGGTCTGAGAGAGTTTTTCTATCTCGGTTCTCAAGGATGCACGATCTTCACTGCGCACTTGCTCAAGGTTTTCAACCTTCTTGCTAAATTGCGAAAAGCTCTCTTTTATCGGTCCAATCATGCTGGATAGGTCGGCCTTGGAAACTTCCTTATGCTGGCGCATTTGTTCGTTGGCGATCTCCAGAAATTGCTTTTGCGATTGGCGAAGCGCATTATCGGCTAGGTGCTGAAATTTCTGATGAATTTCTGCATTGAGCGATTTCATCGTTGCCCGCTCAACCTCGAATGCCTTCTCTCGCTCTTCCTGTCCTGCTTCAAGTCCAGCAAGCTTGCGTGATAAAGCTTCGGCATGCGTACGATATTTTTCTAGTTGCGTTTGGTATTGCTCGGCCTTTTCCTGCTGCGCATTGAGGCTTTGCTCAAACCGGAGTTTTTCATTGGCCCAAATATCAATTTCACGCTGATAAGTTTCTTGCAGATTTTTCAATCGCAACGCGCCAACCTCAACCTCACCTTTGAGGAAATGGCTCTCTGCTTCAAAATGCTCTTGCATCGATTTTCTTACACGCGATACGCGAAACCCAAGGATTAAGCATAAAATTAACGCAACTACCGCAACAGCGAAGAAACAAACATGATACAAATCAAATACGAGCGCGGTTTCGCCAAAAGAGAATGAGAACATAACGAGACCATATATCGTTTTTTATTCTCCTACAAGGCGATATTTAACCAAAAACGAATCACTTATTCACAGATTGCAAGCATTAGCGCCTTGAAGAAAAAGCCGCCGCAATCGTCCCGTCATCAAGGGACCCTAGCTCGCCGCCGACAGGCACACCATGAGCCAGTCTGGAAACAATCACACCACTATTTTCGAGTTGATCCGCCACATAGTGGGCTGTTGTTTGGCCATCCACTGTTGCATTCAGCGCCAAAATGACTTCTTTGACCTGATCTTGGCCAGCTCTCGATATCAAGCTCGCAATATTGAGATCATCAGGCCCGATCCCATCCAGCGCTGACAGACACCCCCCAAGCACATGATAGCGCCCGCGAAAAACACCAGACCGCTCCATCGCCCAAAGATCACCAACGTCCGCCAGCACGCAGAGCACAGCCTCATCACGCCCTGTTGCCTGACACACAGCGCAGGGGTTTAAGGTATCGAAATTTCCACACACATCACATGCCGACACTTTTTGAGCCGCATCTGCCATAGCGCGCGCCATAGGAGCAAGCAATTGCTCCGGCTTTTTCAATAAATGCAGTGCAGCTCGTCTGGCAGAACGCGGCCCCATACCAGGCAGTTTAGACATCATCTCAATGAGACGTGTAATTTCAGGGCCAACAGATCTATTCGACATTTAGTTCAGCTTATGCTCGGGCCAATAAAAAACGTTTCAGAGCAGTTCTGATCAATAAAAGCAAAGCACCGCCACCAACAAATACGACAAGCCCCAAAAATAAATCTGCCATGAAGAACGCCGTCACAATGGAAAGGCCAACAGCACCACACCACATAAAGAAGAACACAACATCCAACCAGAATGGAATTGGCGTGTTGGACGGCAAAAAGCCCTCTTTTTTCTCGTCGCTCGGTTTAATCTTTTGGGATTTTTCCGGCTTTAACTTCTTCGCGAAAGGGTCATGATCTCTCTTAAATCCATCCAGTGGAATATCGTCAAAATCGCTTCTGCGTGTTGTGTCATTCATATTGAGCGTCCTATCCAAAGTGGCTCTAGCATATCGTAGACTTAGAAAGGCATTTTAAAACCAGGCAACATTCCCATGCCTGATGTTGCATCCTTCATCGCTTCTGCATGTGCTGCATCCAGCTTGCGGCGCGCATCATCATGAGCTGCTTTAACAAGGTCTTCAATAATTTCAGGATCATTTGGATCAATCAGGCTCGGGTCGATAGACATGCTCGCCATCTCGCCTTTGCCCTTAAGCGTCACTTTCACCATGCCACCACCAGACGTGCCTATAGCTTCGATCAGCTCAAGTTTTTCTTGGGCTTCTGCCAATTTTCCCTGCATTTCTTGGGCTTGGCGCATTATATCTTTCATATCCATGAGGTTTGTCCTCTAAAATCTAATTGTCATCTAACTTGGTGAAATCTCTACGCCGATTAAAGTCCACTCTGACCACATTTCCTTCAGTATCTGTGTCGAGTTTCTCAATCTTTACAACTTTTGCACCGGGCAAAAGCTCCAGCGCTTCGGCAATACGGGGTATTGCTGAAACTTCAGCAACACGTTCTTTTTCTTGACGCACACGGATTTCTTCAAGGCTCTCTTTTGTGGAATGCCCTAAATCTACGTTCCATTCTACGCCTGTTTTATCTTCCAACCAGTTTTTCATCCGCATTTGGAAATCAACCGGAATGCCCGGTGCGGCTGCATATGTGAATAATCCGTAGCGCACTTCAGCAGGTCTCACATAATGCTCCACATCATATAACAGATGGATTTGTTTATCCCCCTGCAATGCGGCACAAATTTGATTAAGCGAACCTAAAACAGGGCCCGGCGCTGCTTCTGCATATTTATCTGGTACAGCACGCGCCACAACAGATTGCGCACCAGATTGTGCTCGCGCACCACCGCCGCCATTTGCTTGATAGCTTTGCGCACCCGGCCCCGGATCACCATTAGAATACGCACCCCCACCAGATGGACCGCCGCCGTTTGGATTATTCCCGGAGGGACCATTTTGCAGCATGCGCGCCGCATCTTCTGGCGATGGCAAGGCCGCTGCCGCAGCCAGCCTCAACACAGCCATCTCAGCGGCCACATTAGGGTCTGGCGCACGCGCGCAATCTTCATACCCTTGCAGGAGTAATTTCCAATACCGTGCAGATTGCGCATTGCTAATGCTGCTTGCTAGCTTTTTAGTACGCTGCGTCCACTCAACAGGGCCAGCAAAAACATAGGATTCGCCCATAGCCTGAGCACGCGCAATTTCAGCCATAGCATCAAGCAAATCCTTCATCAGAATTTGCGCCTCAGCACCTTCTTGCAATTGAGCATTTGTTTCTTCAAGCGCAACTTTGTGCTCGCCCGCAATTGCAGCATCAAGCAAATCAAACACACGCGCCCGATCGGCAAGCCCAAGCATATCTCTCACAGCATCCACGGACACTTCATCGCCGGTTGATTGCACAATCGCTTGATCCAGCACAGACAAAGCATCACGCGCTGACCCTTCCGCCGCACGTGATATTAGGGCCAAACCTTCTTCAGAAACTTTTGCACCTTCTTTCTCGCATATCCTGCCAAGGTGTGCGGCGAGCGCATCTGTCGTTAAGCGCGCCAAATTAAAGCGCTGACACCGTGACAGCACTGTCACTGGCACTTTACGAATTTCAGTCGTTGCAAAGATGAACTTCACATGTGGGGGTGGCTCTTCAAGAGTTTTTAGCAACGCATTAAACGCCGCTGTCGAGAGCATATGCACCTCGTCTATAATATAGACTTTATACCGCGCATTCACTGGCGAATAGCGCACGCCATCCAGCAGCTCGCGCATATCAGCAACACCCGTTCGCGATGCCGCATCTAGCTCTAAAACATCAGGGTGACGACTTTCCATAATCGCCTGACAATGACGTCCGACGGGGGATAATTGGACACTTGGTTCTTCTACACCATCCCGCGAATAATTCAGCGCACGTGCCAGCAATCGCGCTGTCGTCGTTTTCCCGACGCCGCGAACACCTGTCAGCATAAAGGCGTGTGCAATACGTCCCGTTTTAAAAGCATTGGTGAGTGTGCGCACCATCGCTTCTTGGCCGACCATATCATCAAATGTGGTTGGTCGATATTTGCGGGCTAAGACCTGGTAGGCCCCCTCACCGCCAGAATTCTGGCCGGCATTGAGGTTTTCATCACCAAACATCGAAGATGTATTCGGGTCTGGGCCTTCATCGTGCATGTCATTTGAGTCGCTCATGCGCGGCAATCTATAGTGAGAGCTCGCACTTGCCTATAGGTGTTAGGCGGAATTTCTGTTGAGGATGGAAATTGGCCCCACACAATCACACTTCCCATTCTAACTGCGTCAGTGCTTCTGCGCCTTAGAGCGACATTCTCTATAATTATTTGAGAATTTTTTCCAGTTGCACCTGCGTTGGTTGAACAACATTAGGGTCATTGGCAGCACGGATATCTAGCATGGCTTGCTTAAAGGCATCGGAAGCTTTTGCGCGCTCAAAACTCGGCGGCGCGCCACCACAATCAGCAACATCTTTTAGAAAATAATCAATCTGAGACGCAAGAAACGTTGGCTTACCATTTTGAACAGCAAAATCACCCCATACGGTGAAGCCGCCTTTATCATAATCTCCTTGCATCACGTCCATGCAATTAAGCGGCTGTCTGTGCATATGATAGGTGCTGATTGTTGCACGAGCAGGATTGCCATACACATCAAAGCCCAAACCTAATGTGCATTTACGGTCCGCTAGATACAAAACGCCAATGGCTGTAGGCGTCGATTCAGGCGTGTGCTGAATATGCCAGAGCCCCATTTCTGCGGGTTCGCCAAAGAAAGTGCCGCGCCAACTGCCCTCTAAATCTTTAAGATTATAGCCATCTGGGCTACGCGGCGTAGAGATATATGTGGCAGATTCTTGCTGTCGCGGACAGGATTTAGGCGCATATTTATCGCGAACAGATGCGTATGCTGCGACGGCTTTTTCGTATGATTTCTGAGTGTAGGCAAAAATTTCATTGCGCTTTTCACGGGTTGAAGCCAACTCTTTTTTGACGACACGCGGATCAATTTGCGCAGGCAACCCACGATCAAATAAAGCAAGGTTTGTGTGGAGTGCACGCACTTGAGGCGTTTGGCATTTACCAGCAAATTGTTGGGACATAAACGCATCTCGCGTTGCTATATCAAAGCCGATCTCCAGCATTGCCAATGGGTTTTGCTCCATGACGGCCTCATAAGCCTTACCCGCCATTTCGAGCATGAAATTATTGGCGAGGTCTTTGCTGTATTTAATATAGCTATTGAAAAATTTAGTCTCGATTTCGCGTCGATACCCACCCGTCCCTAAAACAGGGTCTTCATAAATGTGCGTTTCCACCATCCCCTCACGAATGTGAACGCTGCAATGATCTGAATAGCCTTTGATGAAGTCTGCGAAGAAAGCTTTATACATTATATCCTTGCGGACATTTTGGAACTGACCGGTTGAAATGTTTTCAACGAGGTCTTTGTATTTATCAATCTGCGTCTCGCCTTTGATACAGCCTTTATAATCGTCTTCCTTACAGGTGCGACAGTGACTGTCGGCCAATTGCAAATAGCGCGTATAGCTGTTGGCTTCAGATTGTATTCCCTCAAGCTTGTTTAGGGCATAATAGTCACGACTATATTTGAGCCAGTCGGACACCGTCATGTGATCAAGGTAATAATCATTCTTGCACTGACACCAGCGAGCATCGACTTCAACATCAGATATTTCCCATGTCGCCTCACATGCATATTTTAAATTATTGCGTTCAGAGACTGCAATGTTTTGAGCTTGAGCAGTCGCACCCAATATGCTCAAAAGCACGATGATCCAAACAGTCAAGCACCTAAACATATTTGCACTCCTTACATCAATATAGCACTGATTTAGCTATATTTTATTCCCGCCCACACCTACATCTAAACCACGCTAACACATATAAAAAGATAAATTCAAAAAACTTGGCATTCCGTCTTTAAAACCAACAATACAACGGGCCGATAATTCGTATTTTCGGAAAGATTTTTTGCGTACTTCATTTGTCACCCGAAAGTGCTAAGGTTAATTGAAAACCGAATACGCGAGGGTGGGAATTGTGGACTACGATATTTTCTTAAGTTATCGGCGTGTCGATCAAGAACTGGCGCGAGCTTTAGTTACTGCACTTGAAGCTCGTGGTGTCGGAGTCTGGTGGGATCAAAAAATCGAAGGCGGAGTCGATTGGCGTGATGCCATCGTTGAAAACCTGATTTCATCAGACATGTTGGTGATTCTGTTTTCTGAGGAATGCAACAATTCCAAACAGCTCAAAAAAGAACTCGCCCTTGCTGATGATATGGATAAGGATGTTATCCCTGTTCTGATCGAAGACACAAAACCCAAAGGTCATTTCCTGTATGAAATGGCGGCAAGAAACTGGATACAAATCCATCCCAATCCTGAAAATAAAATCAATGAGCTTGCTGATCGCCTGACTTTATTGGCAGAGGCAAGCCCCGGTGGTTTAGCAGGCACCAAGCCAGAACCAATTCCTGAGGCCGCTCCGGTTGAAGCAGCAGCACAACCGGCCCTTTCACAACAAGACGCTGTCGACACCAACCAGCCCGACATACCTCAACAAACAGTCACAACGCCGCCTCCTAAGACACCGGCCTCAGCGCCTCCTGCTTCACCCTTTGCTGGCATTAACCCCAACGACCTCGTTGCTCGCCGTGAAGCGCTAAAACGCGAAGAAGCTTTATTGGAGATTGCTGAAAAGAAAGCCAAATTAAAGGCGGGTGGTGCAAAACCTGTCGCAAAAAAAGAAGCTGCATCAGCGCAATCTAAAACAAGTCGGGGAAAGGTGAAAAAACAATATCGAAATTTCCTGCCCTTCAAATGGATTGATCTGATTTTACTAAGTCCTATCTTATATTTTATTGTCGAAGAAACAGGCGGTGGGTTTGATCGCCTAGATTTTACAGACATTTCAGAAATGACTGAATTTATGGCGATGATCTCAGTCAGTCTTGCAGGCGTCGGTGCGCTTGTGTTTCCGATTCGATATTACATGCGAAACCTCCGCATGAAAGAAGCCGCCAAAGAATACGCTAAATCCAGCCTAGCGCTTTATGCTCTGCTTTGGTTATCGGGGCTTACATTTGCGATAAATGAAGGCGAAATTGGCGAGGTCGTAGGCGTTTGCCTTGGCTTTGGCGGTCTCTGGGTCGCATTTGGTGTTGGCGCATTCGCACTTTACGGCCTGATGCACTTCCAGCGTTCCGTACGAAACTTCAAATCAAATGTAGATAAGATATAGTTTTCTGATGAAAATAAACTAGCAGCTCAATGTTGCTGAATTTCTCAAATGTATAGAGAAAGGTGAAACTGGCGACGACCCGAACGAAACCCGTTGCGGCTGCTTCCTTCCGGACCTG